>Ga0116226_10005825_pt1 | contig 11028 bp, 9 predicted proteins | sample S1TSphfallax_FD_89692 | JGI IMG/M metagenome (GOLD analysis project Ga0116226, IMG submission 89692) | Host-associated microbial communities from peat moss isolated from Minnesota, USA - S1T2_Fa - Sphagnum fallax MG | ecosystem: Host-associated > Plants > Peat moss > Unclassified | place: USA... | reverse complement strand
ATGTACGAGTCCGGTTGTTGGGCGCACAGGTGCTGCCGCCCGGGCCGTCCGGGCCTTCACAGTTCCCACGCCGGTTCTTTACCCCGTCGATCCCCCCGTTCTTCGCATTTCCCACTCCAGTTCAAGACACTAACAGGCAACCCCTGTTTATTTATGCGCTTTTTGAACACTGTTCTTTTTCTGCACTTGCCTAGCATGGAGTAGGAGTTCCTGTAACCCCATATACAGGCACTCTGGGAGGGTAACCCTAGGGTGGTTGAGAGTAGTGCTATATTTAGCTACTGTCCGTAGCCACTGTCCGTTCGGATTCAGGGGAAGGAACTTTCTTCCTTTACTATATGTATGATAGGGGAGGTAAACCCCATAAAATTCCAAGCCTAGACAAACCCTCCCTTGTAGTGACAACTTGTCTTGAGATAGCGACAGCATGTGCTCTTCACAAAGCCACTTAGACTTTGTGTCGATGAAAGGAATGTAACACCGATAAAGGAAGGTCTTTAGTGCCTTTTGTTGTTCATGCCATGTTAGCACATCAATGAAAAAAGTTGTTGGCCTTCTATTAAAGACACCCAAAACCTTCTATGACAAGAAGGAGAAACATGTCCATTGTGTAAGGGTTGTGATAAAATTCTTCTTTCACCTAAGTTGCTAGTGTCACAACCACCTCAAGAAAGCGTTACAATGACACTAAGTCTACTTGATTAACAATGATGTCATCAACCAATGTGCAAATGCCATCGACTAACATAACAATGTTGACTTGCTTACAAGAAGATTAAAAAGAAGGAGATAGAAGAACGTGGGTTTGTTCTTACAAAACATGAAACCCAACATCTTTCACAATGGAGGCAAAAGCATTTTGAATGGCATCATAGGATGCAATCCTTTCTTCACCATGGGTGTAACAAAGAAGGTGGATCCCTATGGGGTCTAATAGTTGGCCACAGATGTAATGTGTTAGACTAAGAGCCAAAGGATGGGGGGAAACCTAATTTAATTTGCAACGTCAAGGAAAAAACATTTGAGGGCAAGCAAAAGCATTGGATGACAAAGTGAGTAGAGAGCCAAGCTCTTGCACCTGGCCTTGCATAAGACTTCAAGTAACCCGATGTGAGTCAAAAAAACATGTTAGAAATGATGTTGGAAAAGGAATGGTCATATAATCTCTCTGAAATAATTTTCAAAAGTTGATATGTTCCCTTTTCGACAAGCTACCCAAATGGGGGTAAACATGTTACAATTGGGAGAAAAAACTTTCGAAACAACCTCAAATGGACCTACAAAAGGATTGAATTTGAATCTCCATCCCAATAACCTCCAATAAGAATGGATGTGAATGCAATAAGAATTTAGAATCAATGACCTACACTACTAGTGCCCAATTCCCTAAAAAAGCCATCTTTAATGAAATGAACCCTATACCTCCACTCAAAATGGGGAGTATAACTTATTGACATAACAAAGGGGCCTCTGGAAATTTAGAAGAACCTGGGCCTAAAAACCTTTCAAAAACCTACATGAAGGTTGAGTCAAAGGAAACGAATTGGCATTGGAAGCTCAAAAGGGGAATGCAAGTACAAAGCAAATAAGAAAGACTTTGCATGAAACATTAAAAAAGGATCCCAAAAATGACCTAAACATCTCCCAACTTCGAAAGCACATTTGCATGGTGAACATTTTCATCTAAAGCATCTTGTACAATGGAAAAGGAGAATGACACAAAGCTAAAGGAACCCTTAAAACCCTAATGTCATTGAAAAGGAAACAAAAACCATGAGGAGGGGTAAAACTAGTTGGTAAGCCAGAAGAGGGACCAAGCAATGCATTTACAAGGCTAAATAATTAAACCCACTAAAATTAGTTGGGAAGTAAAATGGTCAAAAATGAATGGAATGAGAGACGTAGGGCCGAGGATGTGAATGTCATTTGCCAATGAAGGGAAGAAACACAAAGGAACAACAATAAAGAGGTTCGCAAAGTACGAAAATGAGCTAAAGCAAAAAGAGGCCCAACAAGCGAATCACGTTAATGCGTGCCCATAGAAGAAAGGATAATAAACAACTTTCCCTTGAAAGAATGATGATTAAAAAACAAGGGCAATTGTTGGGCATAAAAAGAACAAACAAAAAGGAAGAGCATAGAGAATTAGCTTCCTATTACACAAAGCTCTTAGAAGATGGGCTTATGCAAGATGTAGTAAAATGCGTTTGCCACATCCACTTACAGCACCACCCAATTGGGATGGACATCCAAAGTAGCTTGAATACCTTGCACCACCACCTCACACCCACCCCTAACTACCACGCTAAACTAATGATGCAACAAATGAGAAAAAAACACATCATGGAACTAAAAACATAAGGCTCTATTGACTAGTTGTATAAAACTTTGCCCATTGTAATCAATATAATGCCACCTAAAAGCTTGGACAAAACCAAAAGCCTAGCGGCACCAAGGACACAAGCAATGGACCTTGGGAAACAACCCATGGCCACATGGGCAATTGGTGAAGCTAAATGAAGCCATTAACAAAATCCTTGGGGTCAAATGCATCTTGAAAATGTTCAAAAACCATGCCATAAGGTCCCCTTGTAAAAAGATGAAACATGCACATGAAAGTTAACCTGAAAGAGATAATGGCTTGTGCATGAGTTTAAAGCTTGAGCTTAAAGCCTAAGCTTTGAACTTTGAACTTGTAATTTAAAGTTTAATGTGATTTTAATCCACTTACATGGATGAACTATCCATAGATGAATGATTTCATATGGATGAATTTCAATTTATGAGTTGGATTAAACAAATAAATCATTGAAATTCATCCATGAATGGGAGATAAATAAATTAAAATTTATTTATATTCATTTTCATTTGTTGTCCAAGTATTGATATTTCAAACTTGAATGTCATTTAAAAAGGTGACTATAGGGGAAAATATAATGATGGGACTAAAACAATATTTAAAAACTTGTTTAAAAAATCAATTTCATCGACAATGTTAAGCAATTAAAAAAATTCATGGGATGAGTGTTAATGCACCCCTCCCCCCCCCGGCCTATTGTTGTCAACAACATTATATATGTATTTTATGAAAAATTAAAGCACCTTGAAAATAATTAATTACTAAAAACAACTTCGTTATCATCTATGATAATAGGTTATTTGAAGGAAGGTAATTAAGGTGTTTGAAACTAAATTTTAGTTTATTTCAAAAACCCATTATTATCAATGATATTAGGTAGTTTAAAGATATCTAAAACATTCAAAACCAATCATTGTTAACAACACTAGTTAGATTTTACAAAAGTTGTGGCACTTTTAAATAAGAATGAAAAAAAATTTGGCCCCCATTGTTGTCCATAACGCTTATAAATAGGTTTCAAGGAAGTTATGACACCTTTGGAGAGAGGAAAAAAAAAACCATTGTCATCAACAACCTTGGGTTAATTTGCCCCAAAAATAAAAATAAAAATAATAATTTAAAAAATAAAAATAGTGACCATGGGGTGAAGGTTAGCATAATAATAATAATATAGTTAAGACATTGAAAATAATGGCATTTTAAACCATAGCCATCAAATATATTTATAATGGAATTTACATTATATTATTCAACAAATGTTATATCATATAAAATTATATTGTGTTTCATGAAACTCTAGTTAATTAAAACTTGTTTGGGGTGGGGGGGATTCATTGAAAAGAACTTTATGATAAAATAAAACATTCAATCATGATTTTGATGGAAGTTTTATATATTAAAAACATGTAAATTCAAATTTTTTCATCCATACATTAAATGAATGAAAAAAATCATTCATCTATAATGAGGATGAATGCTTACATTCATCTTCATGTTTGCTTTTATGTTTACGTATATAACATTCATTTTGTGGTTAAATTCTTGGGTTTTACTTGCATGTGTATAAGGAAAAAAACATTTTGCCATCCCAAGTTCTAATTATAGGTTTTAGGTTGAGGCTTTAAGTTCATGCAACAACTTGCCTCACCTAAAAAAATCCAAAAATAACTTTAAGTTTCTATCCACTTGAAAGTATCAAAAAATCGAAGTAGGGGGAAAGCAAAATTGAGGTGTGGAAAGTTGGCAAAACTAAAACAATTGAAGAACCAAAAGTCAAGACCAAAGGCCTTCACCACATGTGCATATTTTTTGACATGTTTTAAAATCAAACTCCACCCAAGCTGCCATGGGGGGGGTGGGGAGGTAGAAGAAAAATCCAAAAGGAGCATGGGTGTTGAGGGACCTTGGTCCAAAGATAAAATAGTTGTAAGCGTTTATGCCTAAAAAAATGTTCCACTTGAAGTTCCTCCCAATTTCTAGACAAAATTTGTTTGAATCAAACCTTAAACTTTTGGTGCTCAATTGTGCCACCCCAAGTGGGGAGGATAAGACACCATTGAAGGAAAAACAAAAATAAATGTTAGGCAACAATGTCATATGAATCTCAAGCAAAACAATCAAAGGGCAAACAAAAAGCAATTTGCATTTCTTGTCGCAAAACAAAAGGGATCCGTGAATATTAACAATGTCAAGAAAAACCCAAATGTAAGGTGCCAAGGGGATTTACCTCTAACACCCAAGCATAAGCCATAGGAAGGGGAAAAAGGGTAGGAAGGGGAATCGAAGGGCAAAAAAAACCACCTAAAAAACAAAGCTTGAAAAGTTTAACAATGTCGTTAATGATGAAACATGCCATGTCACAAGAAAGGGCACGGCACCTAGGAGAGGGAACATCATGTCGAGCCCCATTCTTGCTTCCAAGGCATGAAGTGGGCCCAACTTGACAATGACCAAAGTAATCACATCGAAAAGGGGGGGGAGGGGGGGGCGGGGGAGAAGGAGAAACAAAGGTTAAAGTCGGCACGAGGGGAGGGGGGAACGAAGGCACTGAAACACTTAAAACAAAGGGTGAAGCACCCGTATGAAAAAAAAAAAAATTGGGAGGTAGAAACTGTAACTTAATGTGTACTTGATTACATAATTACTTAGGTAATTGTTTAATGGGATAAGTTGGGTGTAGGATTCCATAATTTGGCCATGGGCATTGACTTATGTCATGTGCACCATGTGATATTGTTTCCTTGTGATTAATTGTGGAATCACATGGGGAACCATGTGCTTGTGATTAATTATGGAATCACATGGGGAACCATGTGATTTTGTTTCCTTGTGATTTTGGTTCCTTTTGATTATTTGGGGAATCATGTGGTGGATAAGTTTTAGGAAGTTTCTTGATTAGTTTCCTTTTGGTTAATATTTAAGGAGGTGTTTGTGACCTTGAGAAACACCTTCATTTGTACAAAGTTATGATATGAATACAAAGTTTGTGAGAATTGAAGTTTTGATTTTTAAAGGCTTTTGGTTTTGAATAATTTTGGTGTTGTTTGTATGTAGTTCATGGTAGGAGAATGGTGGGCGTTGCATAGCCAATAGAAAAGTGGGAGGATAATTTTACAACCAAGAACATAGATTTCATAGCTATGTAGTAATCATAGATAGTTTCGGTCCTAAACCTGTTGGTGTTATACAAAACCATCCTTGCCTACCCAAAAAAAATGCACAAGGAAATCGAGAGGCAAAAACCACCCTCACCCACCCCAAAAAAAAAACTTAATGATTCATAAATTCAAAACAAGAACTTGGAATTTCAAGGGCAATGAGATTAAAGTACACCCATGGCATATATTGTTCCTATCATTCCCCATTCTCCGTTCTTTCCCACCTTGTCCTTATTGTTAGGTTGTTGTATTCGTCACTTTGTCATAAGTCTTGTCATCTTTAAAGCCCCAAATGGCAGAAGTTGGATTAACACTTTTTCTTGCATCATTTTACTACTGTTTCCACCATGCCTATGTTGTTACAACAATTGTTTCTACTTCTGCCACACCTTCCCCATGTCTTACACCATTTGCACTCAAATATCCTATTGTTTTTAATGCACCATTGCCGTGTCTTACACTAACTTCCTGATTTGATTATTAACCATAACAATCACCAACCTTCTTTTGCATATGCAAGTCCACAAAACAAAGATACTTTGAAAAATACAATGAAATAGTGAAATTTTTTCATGTGGAATTTCGCTAACACCTTTTTTCTTTTGTGGACTATTTTAACATTTTTCTACACCCCAACCTTGTACCATGGAAAAACAAAGGCATAATGTTCTTGTGACCCTTGTCTTTTTTTCATGGCCATCAAACATGTGATTATGAGTGTTTTGGTGTTGAGTAGCTTGTTATAAATGAATAATATGTTGCATTGATGAGGAAAAAAAATGGAAAAAAAGTTCATCAATGGGTTTAATGTTAGGAATTCAAATAAATTGCAAAAATTGGGTTGGGAAGGAAAAACCAATTGAGCCCTCAATGTGTTCATACACTTCAAAATTGGTTCATCAATTATACTCATTAGCGCATGGCAATAAAGTTGAAAGAATGTGTTTTTGACCCCTAAACACGTTTTTTCAACTTTATTGACAAACAAGAAATGATGAATAACAACACACACAAAAAAAATTATTTTTACCTTTCATGTCATTCCATCTCCAAAAATCACAATTTTTATCCTAGTGTTTTAATGGTTTGGGAAAAAAATTGATTAATAAGATTTTTGAGTGCAAAGGAACAAATGGGTTCCCCTTCTCATGAACATTCTTTTTTTCTCTTAGGTCCAATTGTTTAGCACAATAAGTTGTGTGACGCAACCCTAAGTCCCAAGCTAGGCCCAAGGTGGCCTCAGCTTCAAGAATGTGGAAGTTTGGGGACTTGAGGGCATGCTCCCAGCACTCAGCACTAAAAGGGGTAGAGGGGCGTGCTGAGGTTCCGGGATAGGACTAGGAAGAGGGACAAGCTTATTCACTCACTCGCAACCTACAACAAAACCAACCACAAGTTGGTTAGTTCACCTTTGAAAACACTCTTGGTGTTGGGACAAGCCACGGGCAACACGGACTCATTTGACTCACCACAACCCAAACTTGGGGGAAGCCACCACCTTCCCCCATATAGTATTCTCTGCGTTACTTCGCCGCACCTGCATCCAAATGACTTTTTATTCCTTGGGAGTCTCGAAACTGTCCCGATTTGGACTCCCGGGACTTTTGGAGCTCATAACTCCCGGCTTAGACCTTGTATTGGAACGAGGTCTAAAACTAGTAGCTCTACTCAAGAGCTTTCCAACGGTGTGCCGCACTCCATCTGCACACACCGGGGTCGGGTTGATTCCTGACTTTTTGTGGTCGGGAGTCAAATTGCCAATTTGACTCCCATCCCTTTTTTTGACCATAACTTGAGCTGCAGATGTTGGAATGGCCCATTTGAGGCCATTTTCGACATCTACACTTCAAGGCCTTTCCAACAATATAAAAAACACCTTAATGCGAGGTGTTTTGACTTCTGCAATTGAGCTCTAAAATTGCGAGAGTCCCGAAGGACTCCAAGTTCCCACTTTTGGGAGTGCAAGTCTCATCTTCACATTTGCCCTCAAAGTGGGGTTGCGACATTGTACCATGTAGACATGCATACCATTTTAAAGATTTTCAATATGATATTTCATGTAAAACCACTTTGGCCCAATATTAATTGATTGAACAATATGAGTTACTTTGATTTAATTTTAAAATTGGTTCAATCTTTCATATAAATTGACCATAAAAGACCCCTAACCTTTTGACCCTAATAATGGTAATATTCCCATTGTTGAAGATCAAATAGTTTGAGTTTTTACAAATATTTTGCATAAGGGTCTTGATTTTCATTTTTTGAAACCTCAATTAAAGGTCAAAATGTGTTTTATGAATTTTTTTAAATCATTGATCGAGAGTTAGAACTAGTGGGTGATTTCTTGATTTTTTTTATCCTCCAATGTTATTTTATTTTAAATTAAATCAAATAACCTTCAATATTAATCTTTTGGGAATGTTTTTTTTTAATAAAGTTGGTTTTAATTTTTAAAACAATTTTAGAATCAAAAGAGCCTCTAATTTCAAGGTTTTCAAAAATAATCAATAATTCGCATGAAAGAATTAACAAATAGCAAATAGTTTAAAGTATATTCTTTGACCCAAATCTTTTGATTTTTTAGAAACTAGATTAAGGGTCAAAACTTGTTTTACAATCTATTTAGAACCTTTGGTCAAGAATTATAATCATTGTTTTGATTTTTGAGAATCATTGACCCAAGTATACATATATCTTATCTTGCCTACCAATTCCAAGTTCTATAATGTGAGAATTGAGAACCTCCCAACATTGGGGTGAAAACACATTATGGGGACCCCCTTTTAGGCTTTTTGGGGTCTAGTATTATAATATATACCTCCCAAAACATGGTGCAATCAATTTTGGGTTTAAATTTTGGTTTTTGGGCATTAGGATTATGATTTTCACAAAACTAATGTTATCTATTATTATTTGAAAATAAAATTAATTAATCATTTAAATTCAAAGAACCATGGGTATATTTATGGCATGCATAATATAATAGAGCCCATTCAAATTTCAAGTTGCACAAATATTTTGTTTGATTAATCATTCAAATAAATATTTGAAATGCAATGAAGAGTTTTAAAATGTAAACTAGGTAAAAACTAGGTATAAGCTAAGAATTTTTACAATGTTTCTAAGTGTCATGTTGTAACCATTTAACTTCTATAAGACTTTTAGATTTGAACCCTTTTGTTATGTCAAAATTGATGCAAATTTCCATGTAAAATTTGATTACCTATGAATTTTTTTGTCTAACTTGAACATGAATGTGATGGTGTATGGGGTAATACATCAAATTTTGTTTGGGTTACATTTTTAATACCATTTAAAAGATCCATAAGGCCTCATTGCATTATTATTCAATCCTAGCATCTCTTCACCTTATGATAAACAATGTTGGCCTATAATTGTAGGTACTGTTTGAAACCATTTAGTGTAGCTTCTATAGGCTCCTTATATCATTTCTTTACCTTATTAACCTTTGGTGTGCAAGATTATTTTTCTAAGTTAATGAACCTTCATTTGTTGACTATTAGTCTATGCCAAAAAATGCATTGACAACCTTATGGGTTGCTCACGACAAAGCAAATCTATGATAACCCATGAGTTTATGTATTCACTTAACTTATTTTACTTATCACAAATGGTGAAAGCCATTTACCATAACCATCATTTACACCAAATTAACAAAATTACAAATTTTATCATCTTTTTATGCGATCCCCATGCTCAAAAATCACAACAAAAAGAAGGTTTAGGTTTGTAGCAATGAGTTTTTTTGTAGCCATGGAGGTATTTCAAGAAGAAAAGGTTTTTGGACTACAACATCTTAGATTTCTATAAATGTTTTTTGATGTAGATAATGGAGTTGTTATTGTGCATGAAAAAGATAAGGTTCAAGTTGAAGAAACAAATTCCAAAAGGAGATTTTGGAACAATGCAAAAAATTCATTTTTCTTAGAAAAGTTTGAAAATAAATATTGGGAGTTCATAAGAAGGCCATGAAGAAGTAGAATTGGAAAACTTTTGTTCCATATTTGAATGCTCACTTTTGAATTAGTGTGCAATGTACTTAAGGCCAATTGTTTTTAAAATTCAAGAAAATGAAGGACAAGTACAATTCTAAAAATAAGAAGACCATGGTCAATGTAGACTAAGGCAACTCCTTCTTGGTGTCACAATGGCAATTTTTATGATATGAGTGTAAATGTAAAGGCAATTTCTATTTTATATTCTAGAATTTTATAATAAAGATTTACTTTGAGATCATTAACTTGAGTATGTATATGGTAGAAATATTTGTTATGCATTAATTACAAATTTGAAAGAGATCTAAGCTTGTAAAATACTTTGTATGGACTTTCACCTTTTGACAACAAGATTTTATATGGACTTTAAAATGGTCCAATGATTGATATTATGATGATTAATTAATTCGTCTTAATTAGATAATATATTAATAAAATCAAGTTTAAAAGATTTTGCACCATGTGAATTGTAGGTTTTTAATGAATTTTTTGTTGTTTTTTGTCAATGTTAAAAAATTGGGTATTTTCAAAAGTTCATATCATTATGAAAAAATATTCATTTGATGTTGGGTTTGTGCACATATGTTTTAAACAATCTTTTTTAGTCGGGTAAATACATATATGAACTATTGTTCAAAAGTGTTAAATGGTTGTTGTTTGATTACTACATAGTTTTTAGGCTCGAAAAAATGCAAAGGAAATGGAATTTGGGTGATGCTTTCACATGTTCCAAAGTGAATCATTTTAAGTTGCATTCACATGTGCTCCACCTTTAAATTGGCCTTGGTATGAAAGATTTGATTACTTGTTTGCTTGTATTGTTAAAATAGATGAAATACCCCATGGTGTTGATCAAGGAGTCCATACTACTCATAAAGAGATTGATATTGTGAGTATTTATTACAAAGATGAAAATGTTCTTAAGATTTGCATCCCCTATCCCCTATGATGCAAACTTATGCATTTGGAGATGGTTTTGTCCTTCAAAATTATAGTTATGATACACCAAGGATTAGGGCATGCAATTTGCTTGGTCTCCAAGGTCAAAGTTGGAAAAGAAGATCCAATGTTATTGCCAATGCTATCAAAGAATTCTCTATTAGTGAGAAGGAAATGGAGAAAGGCAAGATGGAAATGATTGCGATGATCAAGTCATAGACATTATAGAATCAATTACAAATTATAAATGTGCAATAGATGTCGAAAAACAAAAATGATTCCAAACAACATAACTTTTGAATTTGAAACACTAGGTTTGTAAGATCAAAAGATAACAACACATTAGCCAAAGCAAGTCATGTATCCATGAACCATTAAATGAAATGAATCAATATATTAGTGGACACAATTTCACATATTGTACTTTAGTTACAATTGCACTAAGAACACATTCAATACCATGCTTGTAATATCCATGCCCAAATAAATTCAAACCACTTCACTTTGAGTCATGTCACACATGTAGCTAAGTAAGAAGTTGAGTTTACAACCT
>Ga0116226_10005822_pt1 | contig 11029 bp, 7 predicted proteins | sample S1TSphfallax_FD_89692 | JGI IMG/M metagenome (GOLD analysis project Ga0116226, IMG submission 89692) | Host-associated microbial communities from peat moss isolated from Minnesota, USA - S1T2_Fa - Sphagnum fallax MG | ecosystem: Host-associated > Plants > Peat moss > Unclassified | place: USA... | reverse complement strand
TTTAGGGAGGATTTGCAACTATATTGTGATTAATGTGTAATTATTATCTTCTTCATCTTCCTATGTGAATGCTTTTAGGATTATATTCATCCATGGATCTTGGGTGGAGTTTTGCCTTAGGTTTTGTTGAAGAGTATGCTTGTGTCACCAAGACTCTTGTTCCTTTTGCCTTGACCCTTAGCCTCCTCTAAAACCATGAATGCTTTGCAAGTGTTTCACCCCTTAGATTTGTCCTCTCCTTAATAAAACTCTTTGCTAGATTTCCAACCTAACTTAGACCAAAAGTTTTCCTTGGATTCCTTTAAGTTAGCCTTCATTCAATTGTTGCATTTTTCAATTGGCGGTTTTCAGTAATGGTTTTTGAGCATTTGTGAGACCTCTTTGATTTTGACGATTTAACCAACAACTTCCCACAACATTTCCAAGTTTGTTCCCATGTTGTTGCAAGTCATATCCCAAGGTCCATTGCTTGGGTTCTTGGCATTACCAAACTTTTGGTTTTGACCAAACCTTTTGAAAGCATTCGACCGATTGTGGTAGGTGGTCTTATATTGGTTGGTGAAAAGAACTTTATGCATGTAGTTTCATGATGAGTTTCGCATTCACTTGTCGCTTAATTGATTTAGTGTGACAATAGGGGGGATGTGAGGTGGTGGTTCATGGCATTCAAGATATTTTAGATGTCCATCCCAATTGGGTGGTACTATAGGTGGATGTTGTAAATGCCTTCAACACCATATTTAGTAGACCATTCTTTTAAGAACTTTATGAAGTAAGAAGCCAATTGTTTCAATTATTTTCATTTGTGTAGTCTTTTCATGCCCAATAGGTTCGCCTTTTCTTCAACCACCATTCCCATTTGGAAGATTTGTTAGCCACCCACTTTTTAAAAAGCATGCACTAAGGTGATCTACTCGTTGGACCTCTTTTTGTGTTGGCCCATTTTCATGGATTGTGGTGTTTTGTGGGGGTTTTTCCCTTCCCTTGTGGATACATGATTGGCTCAATATTTATTGTTCATTTTACTTTCAACCATTTGTTTTTTAGTTTTTCCCCCATCTTTTGTGGGGGATTGGCTTCATTTCCACTGAGCTCATTGCATCAACGGCTTATATAGGGGGTTGGGCACTTATTACATGGTTTTCTTTAGTATTTTTTTTTTGAAAATAGGCATCATCACTCTGAGATTCTTATCAAATCATCCCCCATTTTTATTGAAGGTAATAGGTGCAAGTAGTTTTGGTCCACTCCCCTTCTAGGCCCATTTGAAGTTGGAGCGAGAGTTCATTCCCTAATATAAAATGGCATGCATTCCTCTTTTCATGTAGTTGGTTAAGAGGGGATTGGATTGATTTCAAAAAAACATTTTAAATAAATTGCATGACCAATTTTTCTTTAACATCATCCTTGAGATGACTTCTAATTTGCATTGTGCACATTTGAGGTCTTGTGTGGGCCCAAGGGTGGTGCTTGGCTTTTTGTTCACTCAATCGTTCCACCTTTTTGCTTACCTTTGATGTTTTCTCCTTTGTGTTGCACACTAGGTTAGGTTTTTCCCATTTGTTAGCTCTCAAGGTGACCCATGCATTTGTGACTAGCCTTTAAATTTTGCAAGGACCCATTTTCTTCATTGCTCCCATGGTGGGGAATGGATTACATCCCATGGATGTGGTCATCGCCAATTTCATTTGAATAAATTTGGTTTTTCATGCTACTTCATCTCACAAGGTGGTTGCGATGATGGTGGCTCAAGTAAAGGAAAGACTTTACCATGATTAGCATTGACAAACATGTTTCTTTCCCTTGCCATAGAGGTTTTTGGGTGTTTACACCAACAAACATATGATTTTTTTCACCAAAGTGTTGCATGATATGATTAGTAAAAGGCACCAATGGCTCTCCTTTGGTTGTTTTACGTGCTTTCTATAGGGTGAAAACACATTACAGTGACAACCTTTGGGGCACTTTTGGGTTTAATATTATAATACATACAATTGTTTCAAAAACATAATACATTTAATTTTGGGTATCAATTTTGGTTTTTGGGCCCTACAATAATTATTTTTACAAATATAATGTTATGTAATTTTTTTAAAGAACTAAATAAATTTCATTATCTATATTTAAAGATCCATGAGTATATTTATAATATACATTGGTATAATAAGGCCATAGTTTCATTTTGATTTTATTAATTTTAGGGCTTCATTAGTCATTAAAATAATTAATTTTAATAAAAATTAAAAAATGGCCCATCTAGCTATGCTTGTCATCTCTATGTGGATGTGACTTCTTGTCAAAATTTCAATTTATCACACATTTGTCACATCTTTGTTCAAAAAATTCATTTTTTGAAATGAAAATTTACAAATTAATGACATGGTATCCAAACATGGTTCCTATTATGTGAAGTGACATGATTCATACCTTCAACTTTCATATAGACTAAAAATCATTTAAATTGTTTTTGGAGTATATTTGTGTTTTTGAATACATAATAGGTACATTACATTCATTCCACAAATATACTCCAATCTCCCATTTTATAAAATGAAATGAAATAGTTTTTTTTATAATTTCTTATCTAGGTTATATTCTAATATAATATACAAAAATATTGTGAAAATCTTTCAAAAATTTGAAGTGAAGTACATTCAAACATGCACATCCCTAGAAAATAGTACAATGTGTGACACCCCAAAGGGGGTCACCATAATGTGCTTTCACCCTATAGGTAAAGAATGTTGGTAACCTTGCAAAAAACGCATGCAACTTTTATTTTAAAGCATGCCATCATTACAAATGAGGGTTCTTTTAGGTTTACTATGCTTTCAAGTTTCCCTTCCCTTTCCTTCTTTGATATGCTTCTTGTGACTAATGGAGGTTCTTGAACATAATTTATTCCTTTACCCCTTTGTAACCCCCTTTGGGTTTTTACACTTCTAGTTTAGACTTGGGTCCTCTTTCTTTGTTCTTCCTTTCCCCCTTTGTTAGGTGCTTTGTTTAATGAAATTTACTCAGGTGTCATCATTGAGATTCTCATTGAATGAAGTTTATTGGGGGGTGTAAATACAATCCAACGAACCAACAAATGCATCAGACAACAAAGGAAAACAATTAAAATTTGATAAATATTTATGTTTTACCATTTAAAGCCATGGCAATCATAACAAGTTATTGCTTTTCCATTCATATGAATGTTAAGGAATTCAAACCAAAAATCCATTTGATGAAATTTTAAGTTTTAAGTTTTGACTTAGGACATGTAAATGTGAATAAGAATGTGTCGAATACGAGTCAATTTTTCAAAGGACTATAAAAGGGACTCATATAATAAATCACATTTGATGAGAAAAGATTTAAGAGGATAAAGACCTATTAAACACATTAAAAAAACACTCATACCCTAAGAAATGTGGAATTGTAAAACTTAAAAAATTCAAAGAACTTCCCAAAAATTTAAAACTTCAAATGTCCTCTGCCACACATGAATGAGGTAAAATGTATATGATGTGTTAAGAAAAGTTGTAGTTTATCATACAAGAAAACATATAAATGTAAAAAAATTAAAATTGATTATGATATGAAATTATTATCATTTTAAAAAACGAAACACTGAATTTACAAGGAATCAAGTCACTCTCAAAAATTCATATTTATTCAAAAATGATGAAAAAAAAAATGTCATATACTTAAACAACTATAATCATTTATTATAATCAGTTGCAAAAAAAATTGTTCCAAAATTCATTCATATGAAAAAGTTTTTTTTGGCAAAAAGGACATGTAGTCCTTTTTGTCTAGTAATCCGGTTGGCTCATTGTATCTCGTTTGCACCTTGAGGTTTCATCATTGAGGTTCTCATTGATTGCAGTTTATGAACCCAGTATCTATTGGAAAGGGGAAAAAAGGAGAAAGAGGGTGAGGAGGAAAAAAAAAGGTGGTGATTACAAAAGGGGGCAGGTGTGTCAAAGAAAAGTGACTCCTGCCTGGTCACAGGCCACACCCATGCACAAAAGTTTCACCTTAGAAGGATATTGAGCTCGGACAATACATGGGCACCTAGTGGGCCACATGTGTTAAAGTTTCAATTTTGAGGGGAGGTGGAGTGGTGTTAGGGGAGGTGGGTTTATGGACTACTGGGCCACCTATGTACCCACTCATTGTGTTCTTGAAGCTTTCATTGCATTCTCAACATTTTGTCACAATCATGGAGGGCATGAGCCTTGTGCACAGCTTGTAAAGCAATTGCAAGAAAAATCCTTTCGTCTGTTTACAGGCACTTCAAATTGTTAAGATCACAGGCCAGCTTGGTAGGGGTTGTTAACATTTGTGAATCTGGGGCCCTGGCCCCTGATCATAGGTTGGCACAGGGGGTGTCAACCTCCCTGACAGGTTGCCAAAAGGGTATTTCTATGGTAAACCTCCCTTGACTCTTGAGGGCATTACCACAAATAAAGCTTTTGTCACTTATTGTTGTAGAATTTTGCTACCCAGCAAAGCCAAATCACAAATATGAACTGTAAGCTGGAGGAGCTCTTGCAAGAAGAGGGAAGAAAATGTTCATACCTTGTATACAATTATGCATGCAGATACACACAGTTCTTCACAAGATCTGTTGCATAAATATGATTTGATTTTGGAAGATCATCACCCAACAGACCCCCTTCCAACATGTAAACTCGCTAACAAATTTTGCAATTTCAGGGAATGCAGCAGGCAGACTGAGCTTTACTTCTCTGCGCTTTCTTTAAAGCTATATATTGGGTCTTCGAAGACAAAGACCCTAAAAATCTGTCTCCGAAATCTCAGTTATGTGAAGCAAGCATGCAAACACATGCATGCATGCGTGTGTGCGCAATGGGAATCCACCTCTGGACATTGTCATCATACCCACTGCTTGCCTACTGCAGCAGTGGTTTCAAAGCATTTCTGACTATACATCCTCATACTTGAGATTGCAAAAAGTTTATTTATCTATCAATTCATAGAAGACCTTGAAATCTGTCTCCCTCTTGAAATTTCAGTTATGTGAAGCACACACAAACACATGCACTTGTATGTCATGGAAAATCAGCAAGTTGTAATGCGCACACACTTGTATGCAATGGAGAATCAGTGAGTCATAGTAATGCCCACTGCTTCTTCTTGCCTACTGCAGCAGCTCCAAAGTAAAAAAAATTGCTCACTGTATCCTCCTACTTGTGATTGCAACAAGTTTCTTTCAGAATGTAGAGAAGTTTACCCTCTGAACATCTATCTATCTGACCTCCTGAAATCTCAGTTATGTTGTTGAAAAATGCACAACACAAAGTGTGCAATAGAGGTGGAATCAATCACCTCCATAAATAAATTGCTCACTCACTGCTGCAAGCAAGCAAGCAGTTTTGAAGTACCTTAAATCTAATTGCTAAACTCTCTATCCTACAATTGTGATTTTTGCAAGTAGACTAAGCTTCTTCAAGAATTTCTATAGAACAAAAGTTTACCACCTGATGAAAATCAATCTCCAGGGTCTGCCTCCTCAAACCTCAGTTATGTACTGAATTAGCAGGAGTTTATCACACACCCCACCCATGTGCAATGGAGAATGATTTCACCTCACCCACCCATTGCACCCATGTGTGTGCAATGGGAAAAGAATTCTCCTCCTCACCTGCTGCAAGGCACTTGCTAGTATCCACAGCACTCTGTAATTGCAATGAGTTTCTTGGAGAAAATTTATTGGGTCTTCAGACAACAACAGCCCTGTCTCTTCTCTCTTCTCTCTTCTTTCTCTGTCTCTCTGTGTCTTCAAAAAGAGAATTTGTGAGTCTAAGAGAGAACTTGAGAGAGTTGAGCTTTGCAGCTCTCTCTCTCTCTCTCTGTGTCTTGAGAATTAGAATTTGTGAGTCTAAGAACTTGAGAGAGTCCAGGACCAAGCTTAGCAGCTGCCATGACAAAGCAAGCAGACAGAGATCTACATTTATGTATACAATTGTGTACAATGACATCATGAATTATGTGGTTTTTTATGTAAGTACTTTGGGGGAGTATCATCAGCTCAGCTTACGGTTTGTTGTTCATGATTGAGGACTAAAGCCTGGTGCGGGTTGTTGTTGATCTCTGCTTAATGTTGTAAATTTGTTGTTTTGATCTTTTGTAGCGGTTGTGTTTGTGAAGGGAGAATTTGAGAGAAGGCAGTTTGCGAGCAATGGCTTTCCATATCATGTGAACCGCGTCGTCGGCTTGTGTAGGATGCTGGTACGTGAAGTGAAGATCCACTTGCTGCAATCTGTTGTGCATCCGGACCCATTCATCGCTCTTCACGCTTCTCAACAGGTTGATGACGAAGCCGCTTTGGAGAGCGTCTTCCGCCTTCACGAACAGACAGAACTCCGTGTAGTCTAGTACGTCTTCGTACGGTAGCTCGATCTCGTCGCTGATGATGACGGGGACGCAATGGCTCGTCACCGCGTCGAACAGTCGGTTCGACGACGGCGTATCTCCTGCCAAGTGTAGACAGAACTTGGACGATCGCATCCCTTGCGTTGCGCTCCGGATTCCATCGCTCTGCGTATTGCCTGACTCGAAATGCACTCCCGGCTCGTCTTTCAGTAGCTCGTAAAGCTTTTGTCGGATGATCCCTCCCTGCACGCACGCACAGACAGATAGAATTTAGATGTAGCAAAGCTGAAGAAGGTCCCAATCGCGCTTCAAGCCTTCAACACAGATCGACCCATAGCTCTAGGTGCAACAACCTTCGGCCTCTGGCAAGCTTTCGAAATCGACCCATAGCTCTAGATTCTGGTCGAGATGCAACAAGCTTCAGGCTCTGGCAAGCCTTCAAGAGATCGACTCAAAGATCCAGGTACTCATCTAGATGCAACAAGCTTGAGGCTCTGGCAAGCCTTCAAGAGATCGACTCATAGATCTAGATGCAGCTCGTCTAGATGCTGCAACAAGCTTCCTGAGGCTCTGGCACGCCTTCAAGAGATGCACCCATAGATAATCTAGATTCTCGTCTAGATGCTGCAACAAGCCTCAGGTTCTGGGCAGCAGCTCGTGAATCAGATTCCGAAGCTCATCGTCAGGAGCAAACAATTCTGTTGCAAGTCTAGTCCACAAGATCAAGACTTGAGGAAGACAGAAGAAGAATTTATTTTTTGAAACGGACAAGAAGAACTTGGAGAACAGTTGTCACCTCTTTTCTGACTATGGCACCCTGGAAGAAGAGAAGGGTATCGCGATCGTGGTAGGAGTGATCATCTGCAGAATAGGAAGGAACTACGTGCTTGTAAGGAGCGATGATGTCTTTGTCGATGTTGGCAACGTCGGAAGTGTAGCGACCGAAATCCGCGAGCACGAACATGGCAGCGCAGAGCTCGTCGCGCATGATGTGCATGCTGTTGGGATGATGAATGACGATAACGTGATCGACGCCGCCGGAAGCTTGCCACGCCGGTTGTCGCTTCAGGAACTGCTCCAGTTTCTTTTGCAGCTGTCGGTTGGGGTCGGTGTGGAGCTCGGATTTGGAGTACTTGTTGTAGCTCAGGGACGCAAAGAAGGGGACGAAGACCACGTCCGCCTTTCTCCAGTCGCTCACACGGAAAGCTGTGCATGGAGCGCGACGATCCGGCATGTTGGAGGTGAGGAGATCCGAAGTGATCCAGTACTCAGGACTATGTTGTTGGTACAAACCTCCGGGATACACGGGAAGCTCCGATGCATTCGTCGGCCAGATCTCTCCCGCTGGAAACGGCTCCTTCGCGATCATCCCGTAGTGAAACTCTGGAGGCAAATCGTACATGAAAACTCTTAGCTGCGCCGTGGCTCGATCACATCCCAAGCCTGGACCAGCTGCTGCTGGATCTGCGACTACTGAACGAAGCCTCCGCGACTCGGACCCGGCCGCGTTCGGAAGCTGCTCGTCTTGAATTGCAGAAGAAGAAGAATCATCTTCAGGAAGCATCGTGCGATCCCATTTGGAAGGACGTGACCGAAGCTGGCCCAGTTCGTCAGACTCGGAAGTCCGTCGCGAGATCTGCAAGGATTGATAAACGTATGCGGCGTCAAATCTTCTTCTCTCCTGCAGCTCCGAGTCTGCTGTTGCTCCGTCCGAGCCCAAGGACTGCGTGAACATGAAGGAGCCCGAGAGAGCGAAGATGGCAAGCAGGCTGATGATGACAAGAACATAGCCCCTCCTGCCAGACTCCCAACCTCTCAGCTGCAGCGATGGCGGTCTCATGTTTTCGCCAGCTCCTTTCTCCGCATCGTAAGTGGAAACTGGGAGCTGCGAGCTGCTGCTACAAGTCGGACTGCCGCTGGATTGTTGCTGGAGAAACCCAGTAGCAGCAGCAGCAGCGAAGAAGGCCGAGGTTTCTTTCCCCATGACTGCTCCTCGCTTCGTCACCTTCTCTGCCCTACATGTGAGTTCATCTGCCATCATGTGAACTTCTGGTTTTTCTCCTGCCAGCTCGAGGAGCTGGAGATTCACAGTTCGGTCCTCAGGGGGAGCTGCTGCTGCAACTTCTTCTGCTGTTTTCTAAGAAGATTGGATCCAGCGCCCGTCCACGTTGCTCGATGCCCGATCATGACACTGCATAAGATTCACCTCGAAGCTTTTTCCAAGGCTCGTCGTCGTCATGTAATACGTCCAACGACGTTGTTGCAAACAACACTTGTGCTGGCCAGGGATCGATCAGCTAGCTGATGATCTTGCCTTGCCTCGCTCGCTGATGCTTCACTGAATGGACAAACAATCACTCCACCAATTCAATCATGCTAACAAGAGTCCAACAGTGAGTGGTAGCCGCCCGCCCGCCGATGACGAAAACCAAAAACAGACGATCATCGCCGTCTCACGCGCTCCTTTCACTCACTCGGCGGCCACAGCTCTACACTACCAACTTCAGGAAAGTTTCCCCTTGGAAGCAACCCACCGCTCGCCGCGAATCTAAATCCAAAAAGGAAAAAAAAAACACTCGTCAATTTCAGCACCAAGACTTTCTCCAGTTCTCTACACATCGGATATACGCCGGCCGACCTGCTCTCCCCCCAAAACCACAAACCCCCCGCCCCCCCGCCCCAAAAAGAAGAAGATCGAGGAACCGAGAGATCGAGAGAGAGAGAGAAGCAAGTAACCCAGAGACTTACTCTTGGTGATGACGATGATCAAGGAAAGTCGATGAGCTAGATGCAGCCGGTAAATTTGAGAGCAGCAACTAACGCACAACCCGGCGATCACGATCCGCAGCAAACTTGTTCCTGCCAATATGAATAAGGAGCACCGAATTGAGAGAGACAGAGACAGATAGAGAGATAGAAAGGTCCGTCCGGTCCGGCAGTCACGCTGCTTCCGATCGATCGCTCAATTCGGTACCCTGCAGCAGTGGCAGCAGCTTGGATTGGGGCGCGAGAGAGAGAGAGAGAGAGAGAGAGAGGAGCGTGGGGACTCGGGAGCAGAAAGGCAAGGAAGAGAGAGCTAGGTGTGGCGTAGAAACACGATGCGCGTTGACTGAGTGAGCAAAAGGGGGAAAAAAGCTCAATTCGGCTGCCTCTGTTTGATGCAATCAGCCCTTTGGCTCGCTGGCACCAGCGTCAGAAAACGTGCCAAACTGCCTCTTGTTATTTTTGCTTGCTAGGCTACTCAACTTATTATTTACCCCTGACCGCACTGACTCACTCCTCACCCTCTCCCTCACTTACTCGCTCACTGACTGGGTCTTCTTTGTCTCTCTCCTTTTTCCTTTTAGTTTTTTAAATTTTAAATACCCTCCTAGGTACCTTGGTAGCTCTGACACTAATCATTTTATTTCAGAGATGTTGAAATTTTCAAAAACCTTTTTTTACCAAGCCTTTTTTTTTAAATGAAAAATTCAAAAAAATAAAATATTTGACAGAAATGTGTCAAAGCTGCAAAGTTACTACAGTACGGTTTTTGAATTTTTTTTCTTTTTTTTCCCATCAACAGGCACTCAATTGGCATCAGGAGTACCTTTTTTTCCAATGTTGTGTGTGATGTAGTAGCCACACTTGTGATCATCCACAAGAGGAATTAGCCAAATTTGGCTACTAGTCAAGGAGGAAAGTAGAAAATTTTAAGAATCTTGATATATTTTGGAGTCGAACTCTTTATGTTAATCTGGAGATTTCAGAAAAAAGTTCCTCAAAATCTGGCAACTTTGGCACTAATTTTTTGGTCAAAAATCCTCTGTATGGATTGCACTGGAATTTGTTTTGCCTGCAAGTGGTGCAAATTTGTCAGGTTAAAAAATTGCTGAATTTGGCATGGTTTTTTTGGGCTGTTTTTGGATGTGGTTTTGCAACCTTAAGGTCATTTATTTATTATCTATCCATGTAAGGGAGAGACTACTGAACAATGTAGTTTTCATTTGATTGCACATTTTGAGGAATGTTCATCACATATTACTCTTACTTTTTGAGAAATACTTAGATAATGCCATTTATTAATATATTGGCTATGAGTTTTTGCCATAAGGAGCCCAATCGTAGAACATTTCCTTTCGAAAATGTTGCAGATTTTTGTTGCCATTACCAGATCAGCTGGGCCCCTTGCTTGTTTATTTAGTTCTTCATACTATTCTTCCTCTCTTTTCCTTCTTTTTTTCCTTAACATTTCTTTGTTTCAGAGGCTACGAACTTGGATTTTTCATTTTTTCTGGAATGAAATTGGAATGTTGTGTCTTCAGGAATCAAGCAATGAAAATATGGACCCATGAATGGGTAGATGAATGAATGCATGAATTAATTAATGGGGGTGAAAGATTGAATTGAAAGATAACATCTTATAAATGTCCACAAGTTAACAACTAAGCAACATTGGGCTATATGAATGATTGGATGAAGGAACCATGCTTTGTGTCCAAAGTGGAATTGATTGAATGAAGAAACATGTTAATGTTCCATGGGGAAACCTTCAAGCCACCACAAATTATTTGAGTAAATGGAAATAAGGTAATGCCCAGAAAACCACATGATTGATTGATTAAGTATCACATAATATCAACTAGCTTTTTCCACCAAAATG
>Ga0116226_10005821_pt1 | contig 11029 bp, 8 predicted proteins | sample S1TSphfallax_FD_89692 | JGI IMG/M metagenome (GOLD analysis project Ga0116226, IMG submission 89692) | Host-associated microbial communities from peat moss isolated from Minnesota, USA - S1T2_Fa - Sphagnum fallax MG | ecosystem: Host-associated > Plants > Peat moss > Unclassified | place: USA... | reverse complement strand
TTTAGCATTTAATGGAATTCCTTATTATCATTCATTTCTTTGTCGTGGAGTTGCATGTACAACACATTTTTTTATTCTTTCATCTTATTGTTGGTTAATGAATGAAGCATTTAATTTATATATGCAAATAACATATACAACACATCCAGCTGTTGCTGGAGCGAGTGCAACACTTTCAGATGCAGCTTCAAAATACCGTTTTCTTGGAATGGGTTATAGTAAGATGAAATATAGAGAGAAAAATTTGTTTTATTTTTAAATTTTATTTGATTAGTTTTACCATTTTGTATTGTAACATTACTTGCATCAATAAAAAAATCGACGTATTTTATGCCAATAAAAATGCGTTTATGTTTTATTGATCTTGATGATTGGCTTAAAATATGTTTTATACCTATATCAGCAATTATATTTGTATGTTTAAATTAAATACAAGACGATTTATTTATTTGTGTTTTGATAGATAACAATAATGGTCATGATATTTTCAGCAAAACAACATCATGAAAGTTCGTATACAAAAAATGAAAAAGCAAATGAAGCTATTGTGTAAGTTGAAAATTTCTGAAGGATTATTATTTATTGAAATTCTAGAACATATACGGGTGCAATTTGGTCACAATTATTTTTAATAACAATTAGTTGGTTATTTGCAATACTTCCTTATTTTTATGATGAAAATATTCTTCGACTTTTACATGGGTTTTTTAGTAGTTTACAAGTAAAAAAAAACATTAAGATTTGATTTTTATGAAAATCGATTTGATATTTATAGGGAGGTTTTCTTTTTCTTTCGTTTTTCTTATTTAATGATGAGGTAAAATTATTTTATTACTATTATCTTTGTCTTTTGAATGGTATTGATTTTTTTTGAATAGATTCGTCGTCATTATCGTGATCGTCGTCGTCAATTACGTCGTATACAATTGATGGAAATTCCTTATCGTAGTTCAACAGTCGGATCTGAAGGACAACGTTCATCACTTGTTGGAACTTCAGCATCCCCACCAACACTCCTTGGTACAGTAAATTCATCAATACCATCATCACCAACAAAAATCCCTTCAATGGCATCTGCTGTTTCAAGTATATTAACTCGAAATCGACAACGTCCAGCGACTCGTCATGTTAATGATGAAAGTAAATGGTCATTAAGACGAAGATCATCAAATGAAATCCCCGAACCAGAAGAGGTTCTTTTAAATAATAATTCTCCTAGTGAAAATCCGAATGATTATCGTGTTACTGTTGTTTAATTTATTCAAATGTCTATAAAGAAATTTTAAATAAAGTAAAATCATTTTTAATAAGAGTGTTATTCATCGAAACATCCAACTATTATTGGTGGGTATGATTCATTTGTGATAAGATTTTCTGAGTCATTGAAAAAGAACACATATATAAAGCAAATATTACCTTAATAGCAATACACAGTATTTCATAAGATTCGAATAACAAATGTCCTCAAACGAATTTTAGTTGAATCTATAGTACAGACAGTCAATCAATACTTGAATTCATGAAATATTTCCATCAATAACCACTAATTATGATTTAAAACCAATTAGTATTCGTCGATAAATGGATTGTGGTACATTCTATACTTACAAAGTATGATTTCATACTTGTTTTAATATTATTAAAAAAAATTCTTGATTATTTTTCAACGTTACTTTTAGTGGTGCAACCAGGATTTTGTCAGTGGTAGGACTCGGTCTGCTGGGCTTCGTCCGACGCGAAATTTATTTTTCTAGAAACATTGGGATCTGCTGTTTGGTAGTAGGGCTCAGTTCCTCTTGGTTACGCCACTAGTTACTTTGCCTGATGATCAAATTGCTGAAGTCGCTTTTCATTTAGGTGGTAAACGAGCAATACCACTTGTTGGACCACCACGTTTCGAAAGTGCCCAAATCAATGAATGAAATTTGATATAATAAAAATGTTTTCAAGAAAGTCGAGCATAGAAATTTGATGACTGAATAACTATCTAACCATAAAGGTCTAATTCTTTTATTTTTCTTCATCATAATTTTAGTTTGTCTCTATTTTGTTTTTGTTTTCATCATCACAAAAGCTCGTGGATAACAAAAGACACAAATACACACAAAAAAAAACAGAAAATCCAAAGGAAGAGACAAGAAATAAAAAATAAACGCAAGAGAGAAAAAAACATAGGTCTTCTACATACACATTTAATTTTCCAAACAAAATCAAAAAAAAAAGAAATGAAATTTTATGATATTTTTTCTTTTCTTTTTGTTTTGTTAGGAAAATAACAACAAGAACAAACAACCAAAATGAGTTTAATTACCTTGATGATATATAAGTCAATGTACTAATATATACATACAAAACAATGACAAACAACAAGAAACAGAAAATAGGATACAAAGAAAAAAAAAGAAAAGAAAATGTTCATTCGAGATAGAATTGAGAGCCAGAATGATGATCAAGATTTTTTTGTTTAACATGAACCCCCAACCTAAGAAATAAATAAATTCATTTTATTTATTTTTTTTACTATTTTGAACATACTTGTTCTTGATATACATCAATTGTATCATTATCTTCCATTTCTAGAAGTTTAGGTGTTTCATCATCATTTATACGTTTACCATCAAATAGAAACCTATAACAATCCAAAATAAAATTATTAGTTTTTTTTTTGCAGAAAATTATTTACCGCAAACTACCAACAGCAACTCCTAAATAATAATAAAAAAATCATTAAATTAAATTAAAATTAATTTTGTTTAATTTTACCTTGGCGTTCAGCATATGATTTTTTTAATTTTCCCATTGATGTTGTCATTTTTACCTTAAAATGAACTTCGCCTAGAAAAAAAAAACATCTCATTAGAAAACAAAAATTTTTTTTAAGAAATAAAAACTAACTATTGTCTTGACTGACAACTCTGAGTTTAATGTATTCATCATTTTTGCTTGTATTATTGCTATTTGTAGCGTCAGCAGTTGACATTTTTTCTTCTGAAAAAAAAGGGGATAAGATGCGAAAATATGCTTTTTCTTCTGCAGACTAAAATGAATATTTCACTCTTCATCTGAGTGAATATGTGGCGAGAATTTTAATAGATAGATTTTTTATGAGAAAGAGAGAGAGTGCAAAGAATGTTCTAGAAAGTGATAATCATTGGTCAGTTTAAAGAAAAAACTGACATAGTCATGCACTATCAAATATAAAGTGAGCTACTAGCAATGAGAAAATCATGTTAGATGACGCTCATATCGTTAAACAGTGGCGTCCTCTTTCTCTTATTCTCTCTCTCTTTCTTTTCTTCGTGTTTATCGAGTGATCACGTGTAAATGTATCACTGTGAACTTTTCTTGGGTATTTTTTTATGCATGGACGATTTCCGTACTTGACTAAAAAAGATAATAAATAAAAACAAACAAATTTGTTTTATTAAAAGATAAAGAAAAAATTCCAATGAAGTTTGTTTTCATCTATAGAATGGATACTCTTATCTCTTCAGCAACAGAAAGAGAAACGTACTCGCTGATAATTACAGTGAAAAATAACGTAGTCAATCATAAAAGATCGACTGCACCCTCCTTAAATAAACAATGAAGCAGAATGTTTTTCTTTCGTATAAAAAAAAGGATTTTTTAATATTAGAAAATGTTTCTTCTACACAGCCTTTAACATTATGGACAAGTATAATAATTTTAAAAAAAAGTATGCAAATAGATAAAGGTTATTCTGCTCTTAACCTGGAACAAATAAATAGTGATGTTGACAAAAATAATCTTGCAGTAAAAATGATTGAAGATAAGTGAAACTATGGCGATACATTAGTGATTGTGTGTGAAAGAAAAACAGAACATGTGTTAGAGTTTGTATAGAATGTTATGACAGATTATTATGGAAGGTAAATTAATGTTCGAATAAATCTCAACAATTTGAAAATATTGGATACTAATTCATGATGAGAACGTTTGTTTTTTTTTTGTTCTCTATTCAGACTTCCTTGACTTAGTTGTTTTTTGATAGAGGTTGTATTTTCATTTTGTGATTTCTCATTAATGAAGCAGTCTTCTATAATTTTATTCTGAATTTTAAATTATTATTTTTTTTTTTTGGTAATCACTTTTGTGCACCATCTATAGAAGCATTATAATGATCGAGTGTTACGAGCAAATATTTTATTTTCGAATGAAAATAGAAAGTTCAAGTTGACCTATATTAATTACATGTGTCGTTGTTTTAAAACGCATGATTTCTTCATTCAATCTTACATAAAAACTTGATTGTTCACATCGTTAATTGACAAATGAATCTATTATGAGGTTTAATATTTAATTTTTTCCGTTCACTCACGAATCGAAACCGTCGGTGAATGTATTTTGCACGACCGTGATTGTCATGAATAGATTATGATAAAAAGTGATTATTTTCAAATTAATGTCAAATTAAAACTTATAGCACTTAGATTATGGCAATCGTTTAGTATTAGTTTCAAATGAAAATGAATGTGTTAGATAGACAATAGTAGTAGGAAAACGAATCTTTATTGAAAAATATAGAAAAGGTTTTTATAATAAATGGTCTGTAAAGTACAACCATACCGAACCAATTTCGATACTAGAAAAACCAACTGTTTCTCTCTCTACTTTTAGTTTATCATTAGAATATATCCCTGGAGAAAGATCAATGATAGTACCAATATGGTATCAAAATGTGGGCGAATAATTCTTTATTATTAGTCATGTCAACATTCTTTTCTCTATCAAATTAAAATAAGTAGATTTTATCAACATGAAAGAGAATTTTGATAGATTTCTATTCCTAAGGGATATATTTTAGTTAAGATAAATAATAAAAATAGAATATGGTATTTAATTTTCTTTAGTAATAAGCTTTGTTTTTTTATTTTTCTTTGCAATATCTATGATTAAATCTATTCTGTCATGTCATCGACATTCATTCTTTTAATTAATTTTAAAAGTTAATAACAAAAAGGGTTTTTAACATTTTAAATATTCACTTTTTTTATGATTTGAAAATTATTCGACATCATACACAGTCGTTCTTCACGCTCCGCTTATTTCGACATTATTTTAATTCCCAAGCTGCCGCTAACTGAGTGTTAACGAAGCTATTTGTGTTTTCTGCAACAGATATTTCTTTTCTTCAGGCATTTTTTTCAACTAATTAGCGTGAATATGCCATTCATACACTATTCACAACAAGGTGAAACTAATTCCGAGCAAACCTATAGGACAATGATCAACTAATAGATTTAAAAAAAAGAGAAAAAAAAAAATTTTTTTTGTCATGATTTTTCACTTCGAAGAATTACTTTTATTTAAAAGCATTAATATATGAAGGACACTTATTCTATAAAAAGAATATTTCTCAATCATAAATGTAATTTTTATTGTTAAATTGATTAAAGCGGAAGTCATGCACGGTTATTTTTGGCAATCAGATTATCACAAATCATGATTAACTTGTCAGATTCTTCATTTTCTTTCTTTTCAATTGATCTTTCTATCATTATAATTGTTCTCATAAACGTATATAATTACTAAAAGGAAACATTGCGTTTTTTTTTTAATGATTAAGTGTGTTGCTTGGTACTGTCGATCCCTATTGTTGTCAGTCTGACTGTTAGTTTTTCTTCCTTCGGAAAAAATATCTACCCACGTAGTTAACAAAGGACGAATGAGCGAGCGAGCAAGCAAAACTGACGAGTTTTATGTTAAATGCTGCGTCGATAGAAATAAAGAATGACGTTTTGATGACGTAGTTGGTGTTTTTTCTTGTTCAATGTTGCTTTTGTGTTTTTTTTCTTTCTCCTTTTACATTCAATTTTCGCCCCAAACGCCCACGATTTCTTCCACCCACTCTATCAACGGTCGGAGAATGGAAAAAAAGATTTCATTATTCCTGAACGCATAAGCTTGTGAGCACACGCACAAAGTCACACACACGCACATACATAAAAAAATAAGTAAGTGGCCCATCTTAAGAATATTGTTATAAAGGTAATATTCTATTTATTCTCTAGAGATTCAATCATGCAATTTATGTCCTTCTTTCTTTTTACTCTTATTTGCGGCTACTCATTGGTCATTTCCGCTCCCGTCAAGCAAAGTAAATCTTATTTTTAGATATGTATATATAATAATAAATGTTTTTTAACTGTTCTCAGCTGCTCCCGATTCTCATGAAACAAAACAACAAAAAGCAACTGCTATTGCTAGTCGACTTTTAAAAGAACTTGCTAATGAACAACCTGCATCTCATCATCAAGAACAAGCTTCAAATAAAGATGCAAGTAAAGATAGTATTATACCTGTCAATCATCCTGCAGCAGAAAAAGTTGAATCACATATTGAAAAACAGAATGATGATCTTGTTGATGATGATGATGATGAAGATATTGATTTTGCACCAACACTTGATGATTTATATGAAATCTACGGTGATAAATATGCTCAATTAGCTGATGACGGAGAATCTTCATCAGAAATAAATGATGATGATTACATTCTTCCGATCAGTAGACAACAATTGATGAGATATTTAGATGAACAAGAAGAAAGTATGTTATTTAAATAAAATTACAATTATTTTTAAAATCTTAATTTTCTTAGGTGATGAAAATTTAACACCCGTGATACATACACCGATAATGGATGACAGTATAATGAAAGCTGAAAATCATCAACGACGACGTCGTTCAATTTACTAAAAAAAAAGATACCATCTATTTCAAAGTTTTATATTTAATGATAAGAAAAGAAAAATGAGAAAAAATCAATAATTGTTTTCAAAACAACAAAGAAAAATAATGAATCAAAAAAAAAATATTTATTTTCTTTTATTCTTTGTATATATAACTATCCATGTTGTGTATGTCTGTGAGTGTGTCACAAAAAAAGACTATTTACAGAAAAAAAATGGTCTCCAAATAAATCCAAGCTAGTTTTTTGTTTTAATTATAATTATTCACCATCACGACTACTTCGATAAACACGAAGAATATCATCAACTGGAGCTCGACATATTGGACATTTGACACTAGTAACGGAACTGTTTTCTCGGAGATTTAATCCACACATATAACATACACAAAGATGACCACAACGATAGAGTACTGTATCAGCAATAGCAGTTAAACATATTGTACAATGACCAGCATTCATTGGTTGACTTGATGAAATCATCATGTTTGAGGAATTATTAGCAACAGCACTGGCTACTTCTTGACGTAATGATTTTTGCATATCCATTTGCATAGAAAACATCAATTGTAGCATGTGTTGTATGGTATCAAGACGTGATGATAGGTCATCAACAGTTAAGGTAGACTATAGAAAATAAATATTATTCATCAAAAAAATCAAAGAAATCTTTAGTTGAATAGAGCACTTACAGCATGAGTAGTAGGGTTGGTTCGAGTAGAAGCAGGTACAGGAGGAAGACGTGGTGTTCCGATTACTGGTACTTGCTGTTGTTGTTCTTGCTGAAGTGGTGCTCCTTGTGCGAAACGCCTCTATATAATAAATACATGTTATGTTATATCCTCGTTAAGATAAATAGACTTACCAAAATATTTTGTTCAAGATGACTACGAAAATCGCTTTCTAAAGCACTTGTTACCAATTGTCGATGAACAAGATCACTAATTTCTAAGACGATGATTTCACGTTGTAATTGAGTTATGGTTTGCCATGCGTTTAATTCACGTTCTTGTCTAGAGAAATTATTCATTTAATAAATAAATAAAGACATAATTGAAATACAATACCTCTCGATATTGAATGGTTCATGCGTTGGAATTTGTGTGATTTGCGGACGTTCTTGTTCCCTAATAACTGGTGTTCCATGTAATGGCAAAGTTGGTGAACCTTGTTGTTCGATATTCATTGCTACTAAAGTTCGTGGTATTGGCGGTGCTTGTGGGATTCGTTGTACTGGTACAACTGGTCGTGTTTCAATCGAACGTCGAACAGCATTCTCAAGATCTTGTCGAAATGCTGCGCTACCTAATGCAGCTGATACACATCGACGATTAGCCAATGCATCAATATCAGCTATATGAGCACTAGGCACGGCAGGTCGAGTTGATGGTGCTCTTGTACGTGATGGTGGTTGTTGTTGTTGTTCTTGAATATTATTTAGAAACGTTTGAATTCGTTCACGATTTGGTTGTCCTGTTACAGGTCGTTCACCCAAACGTAAATGACGTAATTCAAACATGACTTCAACACGTTGTCGTTCAATAAAACGTGTAAATGTATCAGCTTCAACTTGAAGTGCTGAACGAGCCACATCTGCTTCACTTCTCGAACTCGAACTACATTCGGATTCATAACCATTTTCATGAACAGTGGCTGTTATTTGTTCATCTGAATAATTCAATATAAAATATCAACAAAATACAATTTTTTATTCATTACCTTTGCTATTAACTACTGCGTCATCACTGTCTACATCGGAAGTTGCATTCAAATCCATCGTAGGTATATATTCGTCTGCCATTTATTAGAATTTTCGTTAAGAAATAACTATTTCGTTTGATGTAAACGCTTACTATATAAGGGAATAGGCAGCCGTCTATCTGCTTGTTAAGTATTGCACAACAAAACTGTTGATACAGAAGGTATGTGAATCACTCGTTAGATAATCTAACAAGATCTTTTACCTTGGCTACGAGTGCAAAGATGCGTCGATATGCAGGTATGAGTCACATACCAACCTTTTTTAAACAAGGATGACTAAATCAAACACTTCAAATGTCATACCTCTAATATTACTATTTATCTTGAGAGTTAAGATTGCAGGTAATTAAAACACAATGATTCACAACTTTGTAAAATAAAAAAATAAGTCAAAATAATCTTTTGATAAGCATCTCATGATTTGCAAATATTTCATAATATTCGTAATAAACTAATTTTTGTTATGTCTTTGAATCTTCTAATTAATTAAAGATAGATTAAGCGCGTATTTGTATAAATTATTATTAGCTATTTTTCCAAAAATAAATATAATTAAAATAAACGAATTTATTATTCATTTCATTGTTCATGACCGATTTTTTTCTCTTCTATTTTCCCTCTAATAATGGAACGTCATTTCGTACAAAATATCACTCGACGTTCTAAACGTCATTTAAATATGAATGAATTATTTTTATCACCATCATTTCATCATGAAAAACAAGCTCGTTTATTTAAACAGGAAGCATTAAATCAAAATAGATCTTTATCACCAATAAATATGCATCAACAATTTCAAACAAAAAATATTTATTCATCATCATATACTTCATTAAATTCTTATTTAAAAGAATTTCATCTATCAGAAAAAGATTTCTTTGAATTACGACAAGCACTTAAAACAATCTTTGATTATCTACAATCTAAAATCATATCCGATGATAAACAATTACTTCAACAACGATTAACTAGTCCTTATTTACAACAGCAACAATTAAATAAGGCATTACCACTTTATACAAATGAATATTTTATTCGAAATGGTTTATTAAATCATAATGATGGTCCAGAAATGAATGATAATACTTTTCAATCAAAAAATTTATGTTATTCATATCATTGTAAATCTTGTTCACCATCATTATCTTCTTCAGTAAATATTTCATTACCATTAACATTACTTTCCAATCAGAAATATTTATTGAATGCATTGACAAGTAATTTTACAACAGAAAAATCTACACGTTCACAATCGAGTATGGAATTAAATTTGTTTAAATATTATGGAAAAGATAATAATGAAAGTGAAACTGAATCGATAATGATTCGACGAAATAAAGTACAAACATGGGAAAGAGAAAATATTTTACAACAAAAAATGTCAAGAGCATATTCTTCAATACAACAAAATGATCAAATCGAAACATCAGAATATTATCGAAGTTCAATTGTTCGAACACCATCAACAAATAAAGATGAAACGACTATAAATATGATTGAAGAATCCATCGCAGAGAATAGTAGTTCGTCAAGAATATACAATAAAAAGGAAGGAAATGACAAATTATTGAAAACAAAAAATATTGATGATTTATTTCCTATGGTGAAAATACTTGGTAGGAAATAAGTGCCGAGGATTTCTTTTGAACATATACATTTGAGTCTTGTTATTTAGCTCCATACATCATTATTCGTGATTCTTTTCAATTAAATTCCAATCAAAATCATTCAAATTGTATACTACCAATGAATATTGATAACCAAAATAATAAAAAAGTTAATCATTTAATAACAGCATCCGAAAAACGATCTTTAAATGATGTTTTACATCCTGCATTGATAACAGCTAAACATCGGTCAGTATTATTATCATCTTCATCTACTATGAATCAGACTCGTCAAACTAACCGTGAAGAACAAATACATCAACGGAAGAAGAATTATTTGCTTGCTGAATTTGAATCAGTTTTGACTCAAATATCTAAAAAATAATTTTTTTTAAACTAATGATCGATCTTCTATTTGATTGTTAAATACACATGCAAATGCCTTTTCTTCCGCTATAGTCTAAGAACAAAACAATTTAACAAATTCTTTTCTTGATTAAGTTTTTCATATTGTAAAAGAATCATAATTTAAAACAAATACATTTTAAAAATTTGCATTTTGTCTTTTATGATAATTCTTCATCCATCAGATTTATCAGGCTCAATAAGTGTTTCTTCAAATTCTTGATTTTCTGTTTCATTTTCTTTTTTCAATGCTAATCGTAATTTAATTTGAGCAAATTTTGTTCCATAATATCCCGCCCAAAATCGTTGATCTTTCTCTTTCAAAGTAATTGATACATGAGAAGGCATTTCATTTTCTGGATAATCAATATAGCGATAGGTTATACGATGCCATTGACAATCTCCATTTGAAAATGAACGCTGATATTGCCATATATGACCATTAGAAAAACACAATTCTAAATTGCATACAGATGAACAATCTCGACGGCCTGCGACACAAACTGTAAATTCGATCACTGGATTGACAGAAATCAACTAGAATA
>Ga0116226_10005820_pt1 | contig 11030 bp, 8 predicted proteins | sample S1TSphfallax_FD_89692 | JGI IMG/M metagenome (GOLD analysis project Ga0116226, IMG submission 89692) | Host-associated microbial communities from peat moss isolated from Minnesota, USA - S1T2_Fa - Sphagnum fallax MG | ecosystem: Host-associated > Plants > Peat moss > Unclassified | place: USA... | reverse complement strand
GGGTGGGGTGACCGGAGCGCGGTCCCTTTTTGTTTACTCGCACCGCTCGTTTGTCTAAGCACCGCCTCTCTTTGCACCGGCGCATTGTCGGCGTGGGCGGACTGCCTCTTTCGATGCGGAGTTCTAGACCGTGAAGCGCACCTATCAGCCGAGCCGCCTCGTGCGTAGCCGCCGCCACGGTTTCCGCCTGCGCATGTCCACCAAGAACGGTCGCAAGATCCTGAACCGTCGTCGGGCTCAGGGCCGCAAGAAATTGTCGGCCTAAACGAAACTCTAGAGGGTCCGATCCTGACGGACCTTGCCCCCCCTTACCCCGCGCCTATCCTCGACCGCCTCAAGAGGCGGGAAGAGTTCTTGGCCTGCGCACGCGGCGTCGCCTGCGCCAGAGGCGCCGTAGTGGTGCAGCTGCTCGCACAGCCTGAGCGGGGACAGAGCCACAACCCCAGCATAGGGACCGGCTTTACGGCCACCCGTAAGGTCGGCGGCGCGGTAGTCCGCAACCGCTGCAAACGGCGGCTGCGCGAGGCCGCGCGGCTTCTTCTACCTGACCACGGTCGGGCTGGTTTCGACTACGTCTTTATTGCCCGGCAGGGCACGGTGGCGCGGCCGTGGCCGCGTTTGCTTGACGATGTGAAAAGCGCGCTGATAAGGCTCGCCGCCGAAGACGGCGTCCCTGGATCGGGCTACAAGTCCGGCTCAGCAAAAGCCTTACCGCCCGAACCCTTGCCCTCCCCTAAGCTCTCGTCGCATCCGTCCGACTGAGCCGCAGCAGCGTCCCATGGAAAAAGAGTCGAACCGCAACACCATCATCTTCTTCGTCTGCGCGCTCGCCCTACTGTTCGGATACGATCAGTTTGTGATGGGTCCGGCCGAAAAGCACAAGGCGCTGGAGGCCAAACAGGCCGCCGCCTTGCAACAGAAGCTGCACCCCGGCGTGCCCTTGGCGCCCGGCGCGGCGCCGCAGGCCGTCTATATTCCGTTGGAGAAAGCCCTGGCGGCTTCGCCCCGGGTCAAGATCGACACCCCGGCCCTGACCGGCTCGATCGCGCTCAAGGGCGGCCGCATCGACGACCTGGATTTGAAAGGCTACCGCGAGACCATCGACCCCAATTCGCCCTTGGTGCAGCTGCTGCGCCCGGAAGGCGCCGATCACGCCTACTTCGTACAAACCGGCTGGACCGGCGCGAACCTCTCCGGCCTGCCGGACGAAAACACCATCTGGACCGCCCCCGATGGCGCCGTGCTGACGCCGTCCAGCCCCGTGACCCTGACCTATGCGGCGCCCTCGGGCATTGTGTTCACTCGCACCCTGGCGGTGGACGACAAGGCTATGTTCACCATCACCGATCAGGCCGTCAACCATGGCGCCGCGCCTATCGCGCTGGCGCCTTACGGATCGGTGCAGCGGTTTTGCCCAGCCTCGGACAAGGACCCCTGTCTGCCGCCCGGCGCGATCCGCAGCGGCGTGGTGCAAGAAGGCGCCATCGGCTGGCTCGGCGCGCGCCTGAAGCAGGACAAATACAGCAGTTGGAAGAAGAAGGCTGAGCCCGAGGTCACCCCCTCCACGGGCGGCTGGCTGGGCATCACCGATAAATATTGGATGGCCGCCTTGGTCCCCGACCAGAACCAGCAAATCCAGGGGACCTTCCGGGTAACGCCTTCGCCCACGGTGAATGTGTTCGAAGCCAATTATGTCGGGCCCTTGAAGACGGCCGCGCCGGGCGCCGCCGTCGTTCAAACCGTGCACCTCTACGCCGGGGCCAAGACCGTGCCGGTGCTCAGCGGCTATCAGAGGAGCCTCGGCGTGCCGGAGTTCGACCAAGCTGTGGATTGGGGCAACTTCTGGTTCCTGACCCGACCGCTGTTCTCGGTGGTGGAGTTCTTCTACCAGCACGTTGGCAACTTCGGCGTCGCCATCCTGTTGCTGACCGTCACCGTGCGGCTCATTTTCTTCCCCTTGGCCAACAAGAGCTACGAGTCGCTGACCAAGATGAAGAAGGTTCAGCCGCAGCTGACCCTGATCAAGGAGCGCAACGCCAAGGATCCCGCCAAACAGCAGAAAGAGATGATGGAGCTGTACCAGAAGGAGAAGATCAATCCCTTCATGGGCTGCGTGCCGATGCTGCTGCAAATCCCGGTATTCTTCGCCCTCTATAAGGTGCTCTCGGTCACCATCGAGATGCGCCACGCGCCCTTCTTCGGCTGGGTGCACGATCTGTCGGCGCGCGATCCCACCAGCTTCGTCAACCTGTTCGGCGCCCTGCCTTTCGACCCGCTGCTGGTGCCCGTCATCGGGACCGTGCTGGCCGGGCCGCTGCACATCGGCCTGTGGCCCCTGGCCTATCTGGTGACCATGTGGCTGACCATGTCGATGAGCCCGCAGACCGGCATCGACCCGGCGCAGCAAAAGATCATGCAGTTCATGCCGCTGATCTTCATGTTTTCGATCTCGGGCGTCGCGGTGGGCCTGGTGATCTACTGGGCCTGGAGCAACGTGCTGTCCATTGTGCAGCAGTACATCATCATGCGCCGCTTCAAGGTGGATAACCCCATCGACCAGATCATCCGCCGCGTGTCCGGCAAGACAGCGCCCGCGTGAGCCTGGACCGGGGCGGGCAGACAGCGCAGTCCGGCGTGTTCGACGCCGAAGCCCTGGAGATCGCCCGCGTCTTTTTCGCCCATCCGGTGACGTTCATGATGGGCGCGGTGGCCATCGACGGCCTGCCGACGCCCGATCTGCCCGAGGTGGCGTTCGCCGGGCGATCCAACGTGGGCAAGTCGTCGCTGATCAACGGTCTGGTGGGTCGCCACGGTCTGGCGCGGGCTTCCAACGAGCCCGGCCGCACCCGCGAGATTAACTTCTTCGTCGCCGACGAGCGTCTACGCCTGGTGGATCTGCCCGGCTATGGCTTCGCCCGCGTCTCGCGCACCACCGCCGATCAGTTTCAGAACCTGGGCCGCGCCTATCTGCGCGGACGGCCCAATCTGAAGCGCGTCTATCTCCTCATCGACGCCCGCCACGGGCTGAAGGATGTAGACAACCAGGCGCTGGACGCGCTGGACGTCGCCGCCGTCTCCTATCAGATCGTCTTGACCAAGGCCGACAAGATCAAACCGGCCGAGGTCGACCAGACTGTCGAGGCGACGCTGAAGGCGATCTCCCGCCGCCCCGCCGCCTTCCCCCGCGTCGTCGCCACCTCGGCGGAAAAGGGCGTGGGCCTGCCGGAACTGCGCGCCGAGATCCTGGCGGCGGCGGAAATCCTGCCCGCGCCGATGGGCTAGGCGGGGGCCTAACGGACGCAAAGGGTGACAAACGCCCCCCCGCCCGCTAATGGCCGTCTCCCAAGACGACCGACCAGGATCTTCGATCATGACGGACACCCCCCGCGTCGGCGGCGGCTGGGCGACGGCCAAGACCCTGGCCGAGGCTCTGCCGTTCATCCAGCGCTATGACCGCGAGACCGTGGTCATCAAATACGGCGGCCACGCCATGGGCGAGGACGAGATGGCCCGCGCCTTCGCCGCGGACGCCGTGCTCCTCAAGCTGCTTGGCCTGCATCCGGTGATCGTCCATGGCGGCGGCCCGCAAATCAGCCGGATGCTGAAGAAGGCGGGGGTTGAGAGCACCTTCATCGACGGTCTGCGGGTGACCGATGCGGCCACCATGGAGGTTGCCGAGATGGTGCTGTCGGGCGCGATCAACAAGGAGATCGTCAACTTCATCAACCAGGCGGGCGAAGAGGCCGATGTGCGCGGCGTGGGCCTGTCGGGCAAGGATGCTCGGCTGATTACGGTGGATAAGGCGCAAAAGACCAAGCGCGACCCGGACTCCAACCTGGAGCAGATCATCGACCTCGGCTTCGTGGGCGAGCCGCGCCACATCGATCCCCAGATCATCAAGGCGCTGATCCACGCCAACGAGGACTATGTGCCCGTGGTGGCGCCCATCGGCGTATCCACCGACGGGGAGACCTATAACATCAATGCCGACACCGTGGCCGGGGCCCTGGCCGGCGCCTTGAAGGCCAAGCGTATGCTCCTTTTGACCGACGTCGAGGGGGTGCTGGGAGCCGACGGCGAGTTGATCCGCAGCATGAGTCTGGCCGAAGCCATCGAAGCCATCGCCAACGGGGTCGCCACCGGCGGAATGATCCCCAAGCTGGAAACCGCTATCGCTGCGGTGCAGGCCGGGGTGGAGGCCGTCGTCATCCTGGACGGGCGTCAGCCCCACGCCATGCTCGCCGAGCTATTCACCGACACGGGCGCCGGAACGCTGATTTGCGCATGAGCGCCGACCTGCGCCATATCGATACTTGGCTGTTCGATCTCGACAACACGCTTTATCCGCTGGACGTGGCGTTCATGAGCCTGATCGAAGGCCGCATGACCGACTTCGTAGCGCGCGAAACCAGCCTGCCGCGGCCGCAAGCTTACGCCTTGCAGAAGACCTATCTGCATGAGCACGGCACCACCCTGGCGGGGCTGATGGCCAACCACGGGGTCGATCCGCAGACCTTCCTGGACGAGGTGCATGACGTCTCGATGGACAGCCTGGTTCCCGATCCCGACCTGCGCGCGGCGATCGCAGCCCTGCCGGGCCGGCGTCTGGTGTTCACCAACGGCGACCAGCGCCACGCCGAGCGGGTGCTGGCCAAGCTGAAGCTAGACGACTTGTTCGAAGACACCTTCCACATCGCCCTGGCCGATTATATTCCAAAGCCGAGCATGGCCACGTTTCGTCGTATGATCGATCGGCATGGGGTAGAGCCCCGCACGACCGCCTTCTTCGAAGACTCGGCCAAGAATTTGGCGCCCGCCTTCGAGCTAGGCATGACTACCGTCCTGCTGACGCCGGACGCCCTGCAATCCGACCAGCCATTCGTTCAGTATCGCACCAATAATCTCGCGGCCTTCCTGAAGGCTGCCCGCATCCAGGAGACCGCCCCATGAGCGACCTTCAAGCGACCATCGAAGCCGCCTGGGACGCCCGCGACAGCGTCAACCACCAGACGGCCGGCGCCGTGCGCGACGCGGTCGAGACCGCCCTGTCCCAGCTGGACGCCGGAACGGCGCGGGTGGCCGAAAAGGTCGGGAACGACTGGACCGTGCATCAATGGCTCAAGAAGGCGGTGCTGCTATCCTTCCGCCTGAACCCCAACACGGTCATGGGCGCCGACACCGGCGGCGCAGGCCCCTGGTTCGATAAGGTGGCCACCAAGTTCACCGGCTGGGGCCAGGCCGAGTTCGAAAAGGCGGGCTTTCGCGCCGTGCCGGGCGCCATGGTCCGCCGCGGCGCCTTTGTGGCCAAGAATGCGATCCTGATGCCGTCCTTCGTCAACATCGGCGCCTATGTCGGCGAGGGGACCATGGTCGACACCTGGGCCACGGTCGGCTCCTGCGCCCAGATCGGCAAGAACGTGCATCTGTCGGGCGGCGCCGGCATCGGCGGCGTGCTGGAACCCCTTCAGGCCGGCCCCACCATCATCGAGGACGACTGCTTCATCGGCGCCCGGGCCGAGGTGGCCGAGGGTGTGATCGTGCGCCAGGGCGCGGTGCTGTCCATGGGCGTCTATCTCGGACAATCGACCAAGATCATCGACCGCGCCACCGGTGAAGTGTTCCGGGGCGAGGTGCCGCCCTACAGCGTCGTGGTGTCCGGAACCCTGCCCGCCGCCAACGGCGGCCCGAGCCTCTACTGCGCCGTGATCGTCAAGCGCGTGGACGCCCAGACCCGGTCCAAAACCTCACCGAACGAGCTTTTGCGGGACTGAAGCGCTGCGCAAAGCATAACCCGGCTTTCGGAGAGAGACACGCATCAAAACGCCTTAACCTGGATCAGCCGGCCGACTGCCGTAGCGACACAGAGTCGATGAACGTCTTCCAGGCAGTCTCAAAATATCGCTGCCGAAGCTCTTCTGTCGATATACTCGGTAGCTCAAGCAGCGCTTGCACAAGAGGCGCCTCATTGATCAATGCCATAAAAATACGAGAAATATTCTGATCTATATCTGTCCGGATAAGTTCAGATCTCTGAGCGCGTCGAATATGACGCGTAATTTCATCCTCAAGTCCTTGGATCATCTGTTGAACGTCGTCTTTCAGGTCTGGGAACCGACCTCGCTCCGCTACGAATAAGCGAAACGTCTCGATTGTTTCTCGCTCGAGCATGAAATTGAAGGACTTTTGGGCGATATTATAAAGCGTATCCAGGCTGTTCGGCGCGTCGAGATCAGTCTCGCTTCCAAACATCACCATTTGTTCGTTACATCGCGCGATAATTCTCTTCATCACGAAGTTGGTGAAAACCTCTTTGAACAGGACTTCCTTATTGGCGTACCGCCGATAAAGACTCTGCTTGCCGGCGCCTGCTGCGGCCACGATCTGCCCCATCGACGTGCCTTCGTAGCCTTGCTCAATAAAGAGCTTGGCCGCAGTCGCCATGAGGTGAGCGTCAAGCTCCATTGACCCTTGCAGGTCCGGGCGCCCCTTTTTCGGTTCTGTCCTGTCCACTTGATCGGCGCCTCCAACGCGTTGGGACGACCTATAGGCCCACCCTGAGAAAAAATGCAATAAATGATCGATACGTTCTCGTTCACTATTGACGACTGCAATTCAGCGCCTATGTGAACGGTACGTTCTCGTTCATAGGCGCAAGATGTCATCGTCCCCTCCCCTCTCCGGCCCCTCCTCAATCGGCGCTAAAGACGGCGGACAAAGGGAAGCCAGCAGGCCGAACGGCTCACGCGTCTGCCACGCGGCGTCTCATGCCCCCGCATGGATCGCTCTAGCCTGCATTGGCTTGACCGACTGCGGCGGCAGGCCGCCAGGCCCCCCACCAATGGGGCCTCCGGCGGTCACGGTGATGACGGTTCAGCCTCAGCCGGTCACCCTGGAGGCTGACCTACCGGGCCGCACCAATCCCTATCAGGTCTCCGAAGTTCGCCCGCAAATCAGCGGCATCATCCAGGCTCGCCTTTTCGAAGAAGGTTCGACCGTCCAGGCCGGTCAGCTGCTCTATCGGATCGACCCAGCTCCCTATCAAGCCGCCTATGACCAGGCTGTGGCGCAGCTGGGCAACGCGCTTGCCGTCCAGCGCAGCGCAAAGCTGAAGGCCGCGCGCTATGCCGACATGGTCAAGATCAACGCTGTCAGCCAACAAGATGCGGACGACGCCAAGACCGCCTCAGACGAGGCCGACGCCTCGGTCAAACAACAGCGGGCCGCGGTGGAGAGCGCCCGCATCAATCTTGGTTACACCCGTCTGACCGCCCCGATCGGTGGGCGAATCGGCGCTTCCAGCTTCACCGAGGGTGCGCTGGTGACCAATGGCCAGACCAGCGCCTTGGCGACGATCCAAAAGCTTGATCCAATCTACGTGGATGTGACCCAGACAGCGGTCCAGCTCTTGGCGTTGAAGGACGACATGGCCAGGGCGCCGGCCAAGGGCGGAGCCGCGCGAAGCGCGTCCGTCCACCTCCAGCTTGGCGACGGTCGCGACTATCCGATCGAAGGTCGCCTGCAATTCACCGATGTCACCGTGGATCAGAACACCGGCTCGGTCACTCTGCGCGCCATCTTCCCCAATCCAAAGGGTGTGCTTCTGCCGGGGATGTATGTGCGCGCCAAGGTCACCGAAGGCGTCGATCCGAACAGCATACTGGCGCCGCAGCAAGCCGTCAGCCGCGATGAAAAGGGCCAGCCGATCGCAATGGTGGTCGATGACCGGGGGCTCGCCCAGGCTAGAGTGCTGAACGTCGCCGGCGCCGTCGGCAATCAGTGGCGGGTCGCCAGCGGCCTCAGTCCCGGCGACCGCCTCATCGTGGTCGGCGGCGCCAACGCGAAACCCGGCCAACCGGTCCAGGTGATCGCCGACCAAACTCCCGCGCCCACCCCAGCGTTCTGAAGGCGGATCAAGCCATGTCGCGCTTCTTTATAGACCGTCCCATTTTCGCATGGATGGTGGCCCTGGGCGTTATGCTGGCGGGAGTCATCGCGATCCTAACGCTACCGGTAGCTCAATACCCCACCATCGCGCCACCGGCGGTTTCGATATCCGCCACCTATCCCGGCGCCTCCGCAGCGACGCTGGAAAGCTCGGTCACCCAGGTCATCGAGCAGCAGCTCAAGGGTATCGACCACCTCCTTTATTTTTCATCCACCAGCGCCGCGAATGGCGTGTCGACCATCACTGCGACGTTCCAACCGGGGACAAATCCGGATACTGCTCAGGTTCAGGTGCAGAACAAACTCAACCAGGCGACAGCAGAGCTGCCCGCCGAGGTTCAGCAGCAAGGGCTCATCGTCGCCAAGGCGCAGTCCGATTTCATTCTGATCGTTGCGCTCTACGACACCGATGGCCGCCATGACACGACGGACCTCGGCGACTACGTCAACAGCAAGCTGGTCGATCCCATCTCGCGCCTGAACGGCGTGGGCGACACCCAGGTGTTCGGCGCCCAATACGCCATGCGGATCTGGCTGGATCCTTACAAGCTCAACAATTACAAGCTGATGCCCTCCGACGTCAGCAGCGCAGTGCTCGCTCAGAATGTTCAGGTGCCCGCGGGCGAGCTGGGCGCTCACCCTGCCGTTTCGGGCCAAGAGCTGGACGCGACCGTCAACGCTCAGTCACGTCTCAAGACCGCGGACCAATTTCGGGACATCGTCCTTAAAACCGAGACGAACGGCTCGATCGTCCGGCTGGGCGACGTGGCGCGCGTGGAGATCGGCGGGGATACCTATAGCATAAGCACGCGGTTCAACGGGCGAGCAGCGGCGGCCGTGGCGGTCAAGCTGGCGTCCGGAGCCAATGCGCTCAATACAGTCGCCTTGGTCAAGGCGCGGGTCATGCAACTCGCGACCCAATTCCCCGCCGGGGTCGCCGTCGCGTTTCCCGTGGACAACAGCAGCTTCATCACGCTCTCGATCAAGGACGTGGTGGAAACCCTCCTGATCGCCGTCGTGCTGGTGGTGGCGGTGATGTTCCTATTCCTTCAGAACTGGCGCGCCACCCTCATCCCCGCCATCGCCGTTCCCGTGGTGTTGCTCGGCACGTTCGGCGTGCTGGCGGTGGCCGGCTATTCGATCAATGTCCTCACCCTCTTCGCCATGGTCCTGGCCATCGGTCTGCTGGTCGACGACGCCATCGTCGTGGTGGAGAACGTCCAGCGGATCATGGAGGAAGAGGGCCTGTCGCCGCGCGACGCTACTGTCAAATCCATGAACGAGATCACCGGCGCTCTGGTGGGTATCGGGACGGTGCTGGCGGCGGTGCTGCTGCCGATGGCCTTCTTTGGCGGATCCACCGGGGCGATCTACCGGCAGTTCTCCGTCACCATCGTCGCGGCCGTGGTTCTCAGCGTCACGGTCGCCCTGATCCTCACGCCAGCGCTCTGCGCCACCTTGCTGAAGCCCGTGGAGCACAAAACCGACCATGCAGAGGCTGTACAGACCGAGACCATGCCGAACCGCGTCGGCCTGCTCCGCCGCTTCTTCGGCTGGTTCAATAGGACGTTTGACCGCAACGTCGAGCGCTACGACGGCGCCCTGCGCCGGATCATCAGCCATCCCCTGCCCGCGGCTCTGGTCTACCTTGGCCTCGTGCTGGTCATGGGACTGCTGTTCGTGCGGTTGCCATCCGGCTTCCTGCCCGACGAAGATCAGGGAGAAATCATCAATCTTTTCACCCTGCCGCCCGGCGCTGTGCAAGCGCGCAGCGAGGCGGTCGCCCGCCAGATCGAACACCACTATCTCACCGCCGAAAAGGACAATGTCGAAGGCATCTTCTCCGCCACCGGCTTTAGCTTCGCCGGGTCCGGCCAGAACACTGGGATGTCCTTCGTTAAACTGCGCGATTGGAAGTATCGGGGCGCCGCCAAGAACCGCGCCCCCGCCATCGTCGGCCGCGCCATGGCCGCGTTCTCACGGTTTCCCGACGGCCAGGTCTTCGCCACCGTACCGCCCGCAGTCCGCGATCTCGGCAACGCCTCAGGCTTCGATCTGGAGCTGGAAGACGTAGGCGGCCTCGGACACGAGCGCATGGTGCAGGCGCAGGACCAGCTGCTCGGCATGGCCGCCCACGACCCGCTGCTGATGGCCGTGCGTCCCAACGGCCAAGCGGACAACCCGCAGATCGACCTCGACGTCGATCAGGCCAAAGCCACCGCCCTGGGCCTTTCCCTCGCCGACGTGAATGCGACCCTGACCGCCGCCACGGGGGGCGACTACATCAACGACTTCACTGACCGGGGTCGGGTCAAGCGCGTCTATATGCAGGCCGATGCGCCGTTCCGGATGAGCCCAGAGGATCTCGGCCGCTTCTATGTGCGCTCGGCCAGCGGCGAGATGGCGCCGTTTTCGGCCTTCGCCACCAGCCATTGGGAAATCGGCCCATCGCAGCTGCAGCGCTACAATGGCTTGCCGTCGCTGGAAATTCAGGGCCAGGCCGCCCCCGGCAAAAGTTCGGGCGCCGCGATGGACGAAATGGAAAAGCTGGTCGGCAAGCTGCCCAAGGGAGTCAGCTATGAGTGGACTGGCCAGTCTCTTCAAGAAAAGCTTTCCGGCGGCCAGGCGCCGATGCTCTACGCCCTGTCCATCCTGGTCGTGTTCATGTGCCTAGCGGCGCTCTATGAGAGTCTGACGATCCCGGTGGCCATCCTTCTGGTCATCCCGCTGGGGGTCGTGGGCGCGCTTCTCGCCGCCTCTCTGCGAGGGTTCTACAACGACGTCTATTTCCAGGTCGGCCTACTGACGACCATCGGACTCTCCGCCAAGAACGCCATCCTGATCGTCGAATTCGCCAACGACGCGGAAAAGGCCGGCAAGACCCCGATTGAGGCGGCGATCATCGCCTCGCGTCAGCGGCTGCGGCCGATCCTGATGACCTCGATCGCCTTCATCGCCGGCGTCATCCCGCTGGCCATCTCCACCGGCGCCGGCTCCGGTGGGCAGAACGACATCGGCACGGGCGTGATCGGCGGAATGTTCACCGCGACCGTTCTGGCCATCTTCCTGGTGCCGTTTTTCTTCGT
>Ga0116226_10005819_pt1 | contig 11030 bp, 11 predicted proteins | sample S1TSphfallax_FD_89692 | JGI IMG/M metagenome (GOLD analysis project Ga0116226, IMG submission 89692) | Host-associated microbial communities from peat moss isolated from Minnesota, USA - S1T2_Fa - Sphagnum fallax MG | ecosystem: Host-associated > Plants > Peat moss > Unclassified | place: USA... | reverse complement strand
GAGCTTACAAAAGATTATGCAAAATCACCCATATACCAACTCCTTAAAATTTTGTCACTGGAATTAAAATCTGAAATAATAATGAATAATTCTCAAATTTGAAAATATATTATGAGTAAGATATTTTGATAAAAGGAGATTTTGGGAATTTGGTGTTTTTTTTAAATGTTGGATAGTTTTTAAACTAAAGATAGATAAATATTAAAAAAAACAGAATTGGTGGTTGTGAAGAAATTCAAAGACTTGTTCAAAATTGATTTTTTTCTCCTTTCAAAATTTCAATAACTCATACTTTCACAACTTAGATCCTTTACTTTAATCTTATTATTATTATATTTTAATAACATAATATCATTGGATATCTATTCATCCCATCCACCTCAAAACCCCATTTTTTTTCCAAAAGGAAATAAAAGACCTTCATTGGTTATATGGAAAATGTATAAAACAAAAATTTAATGCTCAAATTTAACTTAGAATATTGCCATGGGTAAGAACAATGTGAGTGATATTAATTCCTTTTTTCTTTTTCTTTTTGTCATGACTAGTTTTGTGAAGACATTAGTTAAATGATGTAAATAAAATGGGACAAGAAGTTCAAATTCACTAAAACAAATTGGAAATACCCTTTAAATTCCTAAGAAGAAAGAAGATCCTTGAACTCCATCAAAACACATTTGAAAACCCCCAAATTTTAAAACAATACCTCCAACATTATTTCCCCCCATGTGAAACCTCCAAAATGATAAGAAAAAAATTGAAGATTTCGAAATTTTAAAATACCAAAATAAAAACCTTCAAAATTCACAAGAAAAAAAAGGCACATCCCTCATTTTTCTTGCTTGTCAAACTTCACACAAAAAATTGAAGACCCCAAAATGACAAGAAGAAAATTGAAAATTCTAAAACTTCAAAGTATCGAAACAAAAGACCTTCAAACTTCACAAGGAGAAAAGCAAATACCCAATTTCTCCCCTTGTGAAACTTCACACAAAAAAATGAAAAACCCCCAAAATGACAAGAAAACAATTGAAAACTCTGGAATTTCAAAATACGAAAACAAAAAACCTTCAAACACAAGAAAAAAAGCACATACCCCATTTTCTTGCTTGTGAAATTTCACACAAAATTTTTGAAGACCCCCAAAATGATAAGAAGAAAATTGAAAACTTTAGAATGTTAAAATACCAAAATAAAAGACCTTCAAAGTTTCCAAAAGAAAAACAAATACCCCATCTCCCCCCTTGTGAAACTTCACACAAAAAAATTAAACACATCAAAATGACAAAAAGAAAATTGAAGATTCTAAAATTTCAAAATATGAAAACAAAAAACTTTCGAAGTTCACATGAAGAAAGGCACATACTCCATTTCCTCACTTGTGAAACTTCACACAATGTTTTTTGAAGACTTCCAAAATGACAAGAAGAAAATTGAAGACCCCCAAAAAAAAAATTAAATTAAATTAAATCCTCCAAAGTTCATAAAATGAAATTCAAAGACCTCGTCCCCCCTAGAAAAAATAAAATGAAGACCCCCAAAATGACAAGAAAATAATTGAAAATTCTTAAACTTGAAATCCACAATTTGACATATTGACATGCAATAACCCTATGGAACCATTGCACATTGAACAACCATCTTTAACTATTAATGTTCATAATACATTGATTTCAAATATAATAGATGAAAATATTTTGACAACATTGGAAAATCCTTCACATCGTTGTGATAAATATTTTCAACAATTATTGGATACATCCATTCATCCATGTGTGTGTTGTCATCAACTGCTTTAAAAAAAACAAGAAAAATATTAAAATCCACAATTCAGAAATATTCTATACATGTTCTATTTCAAAAAAAAAACCCATTATTTTGTAAAACTTGTTTTTTTTAATAATAAAAAAGACCAAAGCTTTTAGTTCCTACAAATATTAGATTGAACAATGACATAGATTCTACAAAAAAAATTAAATGAATTAAAAAAACATTTACTATCACCCATTTAACATTTGTTCAAATTTGGCAACTCCAAGGTTATGGACAATGCAACATAAAAGGAGATAATATAAATGTTTCATCCAATATCAATTCTACCCAATCAATATTATCTCATCTTCTTCATGATGAAACAACAATTGTTCTATCATTAAAAAGACAGCTGGAATATAAATCACCATATTTAACAAGTATTGTCTACCCAAACCTCATTATGTTGGCATTACAAGATCTTTTCAACACACCATTATATGAAAATTATGGAATAACAATTCATCCATGTTAATTTGATAATTTCACGTTATCAATGCAAACCAATACCAATGTTTTTTGTGATGTAAATGGTGATGAATCATGTGACTATAATAATGAAGATAGATTTTTAAAAGAACAAAAAGACATTAACAGATACAATGGTGCAAAACATATTATCTTCCAAACAAATATATGATTATTTTGAAAATGTTGTAACTATGGCATAAGCCAAGATTTTAAATCATTGGGCCTTTTCCAAGATCCCCATTGCAAAGGAATTGAATTTTCCTCCATTGTTTTTTGGACAACCTTGTAGTAACCAAGGAACAAAAATATTTTATTAAATGATTGTTCAATGGGAATTCTTACATTAAAATCATAATTATGCCACACATATACCAAATTTTTTTTTTTTAAGTTATTAAAGTATTGATTCATTTTGTTATTTCATCATCTTGAATGCACATACATAAAAGGAAACTCCTTGGACATCAAGTTCAAGCATGTGATGTCATAAAAAACCAAATTTGGATGTTATTTTACATTTTGATTTAGGATATATGGATTTTTCATGACTACAAACTTCACATGATTATCTAAATTGATTAAGAAAATATGTCTTTGCAATGATTCAACAATTAGGTCCCCCAATTTTTTGTTACATTTACCAGTGCTAAAAGCAGTATTACAAAATGTGGGTGTTGTTCACTAGTCCCCTTTCACTATACCATTGAATTCATTCAAAATCTAATGAAATCACTTGGTGTACAAGGACACCTTTTATTCTAATGAAGTAAGTGGAATCATTTATTAAAATGTTTATATGATTTAAATAATAAAAAACTAGGACAACATTCCTTTTGACAAATTAGAACTCAAACATGTTGCAAATCTTATACGATGTGATCCTATTACATGTGCACAATATTATGTTCATTGTATGAGATCTTTTCGTACATTGTGTATGAAAGATAATTTCATTTTTGGGCATTTATTAGATTTTTTCTTTGTTACATAATTTCAAAATCATGGAAGTCAACATGACCATGGACTTTTATGGGTTGCAAATGCACCAATTTATGGTTTGATTCAAACAATGCAATTGAAAAATTTGTGAACAAATATATGTCATATGATAATAATAAACTAGCACACCCAATCTTTGTGAAATTCAAACACATTGTCACAAAAAGAATTGTAAGAAGAAAAATCAAGCCATTTTTTTTTTCATTTTCCATGGCCTTTTATGGAAAAAACACAAATTCTTGAATCATTTCCAATATGGAATGTTTAGCCCCTTCAAAAATGGTTCATTTATGTGAAATTAATAAAAGAATTCCTAATGAACTTAATAAAATTGATTTACAAATAACATTTATGTCATTTAGCACATTATTAAAAACAAATTATATAGATAAAGAAACAAACATCAATGCATTATGAGTCAAAAAACCAACAATTTTTTACAAAGATTATGTAAAAACATACAAACAAATTCCTTTGGTATTGATGTTGGAAATCTTTGGCAAACAAACATAGATGTTCAATTCATACTTGACCCTTATGTTGTAGCTAATTATTGCACATCTTATTTAACAAAAATAGAGAAAAAATAACAAAAGAATTGAAATATATAATTACTAATTGTAATGAAAAAAAAATTGAAACACATACTCACATTCGAAAGATGGGAAATGTTTTTCTTCATGCTTAACAAATGCTAACACAACTAGTTGCATATATTGTATTGTTTATACCATTGTACCATGCATTTAGAAATTTTAAATTATCAATACATCCCCATTACGAGAATGTGCATTTGTATTAAAAAAATGTTGCATCATTAAAAGTACTTCCTTTGGAGTTTACATATATTATGTGTCCGTCAATCATTGATAAATACATCAAAAGACCTAACTATTTATCTAACATTTCTTTCATTGAATTTGTTGCAAATCATAAAATTGTAAATCTTAGGAAAAAAAGGAAAAAAACTCATATAATTCATTATGTGCATTATAACGAACATTGAGACCCAAAAATTTATTATAAAAACAATTATTATTGTTTATTCCTTTCTTTGATAATGAACATACTTTCAAAGGTGATCATTCCATTTGGAATGCAACATGTAACATGCATGAAATACAAATCAATTTATTAAGAAATAAAATTATATATACTTTTGATAATAATAATGCACACACAACAAATTGGGAAAATGTGAAATCACAAGCTCTTGAATTAGCAACAAAAAATGACAATAACATATGGATGGATAAATTTTCTAATGCAAATATTGGGTTTTCTTCACAATATATTATTGATTGTATTGGATTGGAACCATATAACATTTGTAACAAATATACTGTTAATCCATGTATAAGTGTTTCCACTATTTCTAATTCAAACAATATTGATATTCAAGACCAAATTATGCCTACCCATGAATTCCATTCATTACTTCAAAAAAAGAATATTGAACAATGTTTTATATTTGATGATGTCATGTATAGAAAAAAATAAAATCCAAATGAACCAATTCATTTATTTGTTATTGGAAGTGTTAGTAACATTTTCACATTAATGCTTTTAATTCAAGCTTTGATACATTGTTATAATAAAGATCCTCATTCAAATGTTTTAAAAAAGAAAGCTTTATCCATGGCATATATTGAGATTTTTTTTTAAAACATTGATGGAACTACAATTCATTCAAGTCTTTCTATACCATTTAATTGTAAACATTTACCATCATTAAGTTTAAAACAATTAAATAATTTAACTAATAAATATGACCAATTACAATTAATAGTATTAGATGAAATTTCATTAAAGGGAAAATAATATTAACATTTATTGATCTTCAATTAAGATCGATCAAACGTATTCACACCAAATTCTTTGGAAAGCTTTATGTAATTATCATTGGGAATTTTATCAAGTTTAGCCAATTTGTGATGCAAAAGTTTTCAAAATTAATGCAAACAACATTGATAATTTAGCTCCAAATTTTTGGATGGAAAAAAATTTAATGTTATGAATTGAAGCAAATCATGCGCCAAAATGATGAACAATTCATTAACATCTTAAATCAATTTCGAACTACTACACAATTGCAATTAGATGTGGATACCATAAATAATCAACTTTTTGTACATGACCAAATGATCCAAAAAATTTATATTTATTTTACACTCAAATGAAACAAAATAAAAACAAAATGAATCAACTTTCCTTTGAAATGAAGGGGATGTATTCATATTGCATGCACAAGATAAACATCATGATACATGTCCTCAATCATTTCAATTACAAAATGATGCAAACTTCACAACATGATTACACTTAGAGGTTCAAGTAAAAAAAAATATGTTGGTTGAACTTTGCACTAGAAATTATGCAACACATAATTATTTTGTAAAGGTGCAAATGGAATAATTCAAGGATTAATTAAAGTATTGAATTCACAAAAAATCATATGGATATTATTTAATAATCCCAAATATGGTCAATTCACAAGAATAAAAAATGCACATTTGTATGAACATGAAATACATCCTACATGGACATCAATAAAACCCATGTCCAAAAATATTCAAATTAATTCAAATTCTTCTCACATTATAACAAAAACACAATTTCCCATTCAATTAGCTCCAACACATACTATATAAATTGAGCACAAGTATTAACACTTGATTATTTAACATTTGATCCTACTAATGTTTATAAACATGGTTTGACATATACATCACTTTCTTGTGTTAAGAAAAATCTTTTTTAAAAATCTTTTACAACCTTTGCAAATGAAAACCTTTCAAATTGATCCAAGTGTTGCCATGGAGATGTGTCAATTGCAAACCATTACACGATGGGATGTAGTTGTCCCCAAACCACATACATTTCATGATTCACATGTACTAATTTATTCTCTCAATACTAGATCATTGCCTTTACATAAAAATGTTTTTTTTTGGATTACAATCTCAAAATAGCTCGCATATTGTGCCTCAATGAAACACGTTTCAACACATTAACGTCTAATAATACATCTTTGAACATTGATACAAGAACACATTCAATGATTAATGTAAATGGTCAAAATAGTACACTTATTATATATGACAATTTCATAACCTTATCATCACATGAAACTTTTACATCTTTAGGAATCAAGTATATTATAACAACATTCAATGCAAATACAAGAAAGGCTATTCATATACTAACAATATGCAAACCTTCAACATTATCTTTGTCAATGTTCATAATTCACCTTTAAAAGTTTTTGGATCTAATGTCAATTTCTTGTCCCACAATAATTATTAGCGATTTCAATATTGACATGTTTGAACAAAACTGAATTCAACCAAACGAACTCCAAAGTTTTATGGAGCAATATTCAATGGAACTTCAATTTTTAAAAATTACAACAATTTATGGATCCCATATTGATCACATATGGACAAATGCACCCATTCAACAATGCATGTGAGGAGTTGTTGAAGCTTATTGGACTCACCATAAACCAATATATTTTGCATTCAAATACCCATATTACATCTCGCAATACCATCACATAGGTAAAAAATATTTTTTTCTAAAAGATATTGACGATAATAATAAAACAAAAGTAATGATGAAAGGATAATGACCTACATATCTCACTTAATATATGACATGCTCCCAACTCCTTGAGGGATTCAAATGTGAGTCCCAAATAAAAAACAACGGAAGAGCAAGGAGTCGGAGCACATTCTTTGGCTCGTAGCACTTTGGAGGGGTAAAAGGGCATGTTGGAGCTCTGGGATGGGACTAGGAAGAATTGACAAGCTTCACTACTCACACAGGCCTGCACAAAACCAACAGAAGGTGGTTAGTGCATAGTTGGAGCACTTTTGGTGTTAGGACGAGCCATGGGCAACTCAAATTCACAAGACTCACCACGGCCCGGACTTGGGGGAGGCCACCACCTTCCCCCTTTATAGTATATTCTGCGCCTCTCCAAGAGGCCCACATCTAAATGACATTTTGTCCAAATTACCAAAGTTGGGGCTTGTCGCAACCCCACTTTGGGCTAAGTGCGAGGATGAAACTCACACTCCCAAAAGTGGGAAAACTCATAGCTCAATTACAGGGGTCAAAACACCTTGCATTGGGGTGTTCTTTATACCAATGGAAAGTTCTTGAAGTTTAGATGTCCAAAATGGCCTCGCATGAACCATTTGGACATATGCAGCCCAAGTTATGGGCAAAAGAAAGGTCGGGAGTCAAACTAGCAATTTGACTCCCGACCGTTAAAAGTCGGGAATCAACCTCTTCCCGACGCCTGCAGAAGGAGTGCGACAAGGCATTGGAAAGCTCTTGAGGAGAGCTACAACTTTGGTTTAGACCTCATTTCAATTGGAGGTTGGAGCCGGGAGATATGAGTTCCCAAAGTCCCGGGAGTTCAACCCGGGACAGTTTCGGGACTCTTCCTTGGGAGTCCCGGGAAAAAGTGCCATTCGAGTGTAGCCTTTGTAGAGTAACGTAGAGAATACTATATGGGGGAAGGTGGTGGCTTCCCCTGAGTCCGGGCCGTGGTGAGTCAAGTGAATCCAAGGTCGCCCGTGGCTTGTCCCAACACCAAAAGGGTGCAAAATGAATTTTAACCAACTTGTGGTTGGTTTTGGATGCAAGACCGTGTAACAATATAATTGTCCCTCTTCCTAGTTTAATCCCGAGACTTCTAGCACGCCCCTCTTACCCCCTTTAGTGCTGGAAGTTGGGAGTGGCTCCAAGTTCCAACTTTTCGCAACTTAATACACCTAGACCTTCAAGTGGGTCTAACAAGGAACTTAGGAGTGCGTCAAGGCTCCCGCGACTTTGGGGGCTCATAACTTCGCATGTAAACCTCTGATTGAAATGAGGTCTAAAGCAAAGTTGTAACCTTTGTCTAGAGCTTTTTAACGGTATGTTGCACGCCACCTGTACTTAAGTAAATCGGGTCGATTCTTGACTTTTAGCTGTCAGGAGTCAAATTGGCAATTTGATTCCCGAACTTTCTTTTGGCCATAACTTGTGTTTCAAATGTCCAAATGGGTGATATGAGCCCATTTTAAACATTTAGGTTTTAATAGCTTTCCAATGATATAATAAAATCTTCAATCCATTGGGTTTTAACCCCTGCAATTGCACTTTAAACATTTGGGAGTCCATTGGACTCCAATTCCCAAAGTGGGAGTTTCCTTGGGAGTGTGAGGGTCTATTCCCTCACACTCTCTTGCATTCCCAAGAGCATGTGGCATGACTCCCGGGCTTCCCTTTTGGCCTGCAACCTTGCAACCCCTTGCCTTGGTTGTGAGCCCAAGGCTAGGGTTGTGACACTTCCAATAATATTCTTGAATGTTAGGGTAGAGACATTACATGGTTAGCATCTTGTTTTGTAGTGACGAGGTCCATTGAATTGGGATGATTTGGATCATGTTCTTGGTGTTTTTAAAAAACTCTCAATGAAAAGGGGTGCATGGGCTTGGTTCCATGACATTTGGACTTGTAGTGTAAATGTTCTTAAATATTGAATGAAATTTTCACTAGAAATTAAATTAAATAGTAGGTGAAAATTTTGATAGGAATTTATAGTTACAATTGTAATCAAAAAATATAATAGTCATTTTATTAACTGGTTGTAAAACCCATGTGTTGTGTTTTATTAAGTGTTCAAGCTTCTTACAATATAAGCATCTCACCTTCCTTTTGTCAAATGATGATTCGAAAAACATTACACCATCTCTTGGTGCAAAAGATATATTAGGATTCTTTGTGTTAGGTGATTTGTAATTATTGAACTTTGAATGTTTCTTCCTTGCATAAAGGGTTGATGTATTTTTGTTGTTTTGATTCATGTCCTTCGTTAAGGTTTTTTCTTGAATCAAATTTGATATCAAAGATTGGAGGGTCAAATTATGTTTCTTCACAAGGAACTTAGAAATATTTTATAATTTGGAAGCATATTTTTCATGAGACAAATGATTACTTCATCATCTGGTGCACATGTTCTAATAGTAACTAATTGGTGCAAATTTGTGCAAGACAAGTGTATGTGTTTTGTAAGACTACCATTTTTTCTCATATTTAGAGTGTAGAACTTATCCTTGAGATACATTGTAATTACAATATCTAGAAATTGGAATAACCTTTACAACTTTTTCCATGCTAAATTTCATGTGTTACATGATTAAACATGCAACATAATGTTGTTATCCAAGCGATAATTGACCATGGTTAGAGACATTGCATCCCTTTCCTCCCACTCACTTGTGCTTCTCATTCCATTATTTGTGATGCCTACCTTTATTGTAAAAAATTGGTTGAGATTCATTTAAGATTAAGCATTTTTTTGTTTGTATATTAAATTCATTTAAATATGTTTTGTAGGTGTAGTTCTTATTTCATAAGGCAAATACTTCAAGATTTGTTTTGTTGGAATATTTCTTTTAGCTTTACATTCCCCATAGTGATTCACAAATTACAAATGATATGTTAATTGACCTCTTCAAATCTCTTGTCCACTTAACCACACAACCCCCACAAATTACAACCCACTACCTTATAGGTTATTGAAAGTATAGACTCTTCATAATAATGGGTATTGCTCTCATGTTACCAGAAAAAAAAAAGGGTGCATGCTTTCAAGACTCAAGTTGTTGGAAAAAATTTGATGTGTTACATATAGATTGTAACTTTCACCTTCCCTCAAACTACACCATGGAATTGGAAGTGTCAAGCAACAAGCTTGTGTCACCCAAGTTTTTTCCAATATTCACTATTCATGTTTTCACACAATGCACTTTCCCATAAAAACTTCACCAAGAACCTAGTGTCTTACGTAACCTCCATTCTTGTCACTCTTCATTCTTGAATCTTGAATTCCCATTATGTCTATAACATGGTGTGGCCAATATCCACCATAGCATGGAATGCTTTTGGCAAATCCAATGGCTTAGATTGCACCGAACAAGAACAACTTAATGACGATGGATGGTGACCTTGTAGTGATCCCAATCTTACACAAATTGAACTTTTAGCAACCTTCTTTGTTTGTATATAATTGTTTGGTGAATTTTGGCTTTATTGTTACTCCTCTTTTGTGACATTTGTCATCATTTGAAAAGTAGAGTTGACAATCACACATTTTAAAAGAATTCAATTTTGCAGATTTTATCTTTTGTTATTATTATTATTTTCCATTATGAAGGTAACTCCACATTTTTTGATTGCATTTTGGTGAAATTTCACCAAAAAAATACTTGATGGAATTAGAAAATCTCTACATTCTTTGTTAAACTGATTGGAACTAAAGGTCTTAGAAATCAAAAAAATCAATTTCAAGACTAGACCAAAGCTTCCATCAAAAAACATATAAAAAGTTAGAAATGAGAGGAAGATTTCTTTTGGAATCAAGGACCAAACAACATTTGTTCAAACCTCACTTATCGTAATGTGCACCTTAAAGTCAAGGAAATTATTATGGTTGTTTTGCACCTTTCAGTTGCCCTTGTCAATTGTGTAGGCGATCAATTTTACCATGTTCCCTAGATTTGTTTTTTTGCCTTTTCCAAGAAGGTTTATTGGTTTTAACAACTAGAAATAGGTAGTGTTTGGATGATTTTGGTTCCTAGTTCACTAGTATCCTCATTCAGATGGGCTTGACCATAGGCTTACTAGGATCCAAAATCATCCAAACCCTAAAGGATTGGGGTGGTAAATTATGCCATTTTCTTGACCACCTT
>Ga0116226_10005818_pt1 | contig 11033 bp, 6 predicted proteins | sample S1TSphfallax_FD_89692 | JGI IMG/M metagenome (GOLD analysis project Ga0116226, IMG submission 89692) | Host-associated microbial communities from peat moss isolated from Minnesota, USA - S1T2_Fa - Sphagnum fallax MG | ecosystem: Host-associated > Plants > Peat moss > Unclassified | place: USA... | reverse complement strand
GCATGGCGGGCACGACGAAGGCCTCGCCGCCGTAGGTCTTCACCAGCTTCGCGACTTCTTTGGCGCGGCGGGACTCCAGCGACAGAACGCGCAATCCATCGAACGAAGCGTGTGCCATGTGTCTCCCTCCTCACCAACGCGACCGGGTTGGACGGCTTGGCTCAGCGGCCCCCTCCATTGCGCACCGGGGTCGCCTCGTTCGCCGTCGCGTGTACTCATGCCGGGGTTGAGACTATCGTTCACGATTTTACTCGCTTGCGGGCGGGCAGCCTAACCAGCGGATCGGTGAGACCGGCGTTGAAGCCAAATCCACGAAAGCAGGCACAGGATTGTGTCGTGCGGTAACGAAACGGATGTCATGTGATTTCCTCGCTTTTCTTTGTCAAGCCGTTGCGGGCCGGCCGAGGCTGGCGGTAGTATTGTGGTACCGAAACAGCCGATTTTCCACATCAGGAAGGCACAGGTTTCGGGATTGGAGCAGGCACCACGGCGTGCTGCGTCTCCAGCCTCCACACCAAACAGTGAGCTCCACGAAGAGCCTTGAATCCGTCGCGGGATGCGATGTTGATTTGGTTCGCGTGCTTCGTTTCACGGCCCATTCCGCTCGATCTCCGCTGCACTCAGGGCACGACCTTTTGAACTGTCAGAACGACCGACCGAACCCGTTTCAGGGGAGTTCGAGCATGGCAATCCAACCGGCGCAACCCGGCTCCTTCACCGCCGAACAGAAAGAGTATCTCCAGGGCTTCTTCGCGGGCGTCGCCCAGCGCGGCTTCACGCCGTTCGTCGGCGAGACCTCGGCTGGACTCATCACGGCCGACCCGGCATCCGGAGTTGCCAACCAGGCTGTATCTCCCGATACCTACTTCGGCACGCCGGTCGAAGACCTCTGCCGCGAGGAGCGCTGGAAGTTCGAGGAGAATCCCCTCGACATCTGGGACAAGCTGGTCGCCCACGCGAATGAGGACAAGGCCCCCGCGCCCGACGACCTCTTCCGCTTCAAGTTCCACGGCCTATTCTACGTCGCCCCGGCGCAGGACGCCTTCATGCTCCGCATGCGCATCCCCGGCGCGGTGCTGAACACGTACCAGTTGCGCGGCCTGGCGAAGATGGCCGCCGAGATGGGCCCGGGCCGCACCGACATCACGACGCGCTCGAACCTCCAGATTCGCAACCTACAGCCGAAGGACATCGTCCGCGTGCTGAACGGCGTTCGGGCGTTGGGCATGAGCTCGCGCGGCTCCGGCGCGGACAACATCCGCAACATCACCGCCTCGCCCATCACCGGCCTCGACCCGCATGAACTCTACGACGTAGCCCCGCTGGCCGAGGCGATGGGCAACTACATCTTCAACTCCCGCGACATGTACGGCCTGCCGCGCAAGTTCAACATCGCCTTCGACAATGGCGGCTCCGTCAGCGTCGTCGCGGACACGAACGACATCGGCTTCATCGCCGTCCGCGTGCCGGAGGGAGGCGACGTTCCTGCGGGCGTCTACTTCCGCGTGCTGCTCTGCGGCATCACCGGCCATCGGCAGTTCGCGACGGACTGCGGCATCCTCCTGCGGCCGGACCAGACGGTTGCCGTGGCCGCCGCGATGGTCCGCGTCTACACCCAGAACGGCGACCGCACCGACCGAAAGAAGGCGCGTCTTAAGTATCTCGTAGACAAGTGGGGCGTGCCGAAGTTCCTCTCGGAAACCGAAAAGCTCCTCGCCTTCCCTCTCATCCATGTGCCTTCAGACCAGTGCGAGCCGCGCGGCCCGGTCAACCGCACCGCGCACATCGGCGTGCATCCGCAATCCCAGCCGGGAATGAACTACATCGGCGTGGCCGTTCCGGTAGGGCGCTTCCCGGTGGCGCAGATGCTTGCCATCGCGGAGATCGCCGACTGCTTCGGCTCGGGAGAGATACGCCTTACCGTCTGGCAGAACTTGGTGATCCCGAACATTCCGGACGCGATGGTCGAGGCTGCCGTCGCAGCGATCACCGAAGCTGGCCTCAAGGTCGAGGTCGGCGCGGTGATGGGCACCACAGTCGCCTGCACCGGCAACCAGGGCTGCAAGTACGCCGCCAGCGATACCAAGACCCACGCCGTCGCGCTGGCCAACTTCCTCGACGAACGCTTTCCGATCAAGCAGCCCGTCAACCTGCACGTCACCGGATGCAACCACTCCTGCGCGCAGCACTACATCGGGGACATCGGCATGATGGGCGTGAAGGTCGACGGCGAGGAGGGCTACCAGGTCTCGCTCGGCGGCGGATCGGACGCCGACCAGGGCCTCGCACGAGAGCTGATCCCGGCCATCAAGTTCGCCGACCTGCCGCCGGTCATGGAGCGGCTGTTTACCGCATACACCACGCAGCGCGAGCCCGAAGAGACCTTCCTCAGCTTCACCCGCCGCCACTCGATCGACGAACTGAAGGCCCTCTGCGCCACCGAACCCGTCGCACCTCTCATCACGGCATAACTAACAACTAGCAACTAACAACGCCCCGAGGCCTGCACCGATGTCGACAACCATCCCCTTCATCCCCGACAACGCACCCTTCTCGCCTGAGCAGCGCGCATGGCTCAACGGCTACCTCGCCGGACTCTTCTCCGGCGCTCCGGCACTGGCCTCCGCGCCGGCCACGCAGAAGGCCTCGCTGAAGGTTCCCGTGCTCTACGCGACGCAGTCCGGCACGGCCGAAGGGCTGGCGCGCAAGGTCGCCAAGGAGCTGAAGGCCAAGGGCCACGTCGCCGAACTCGCCGCCCTTGAGTCCTTCGAGCCCGCCAAACTCGCGCAGCAGGAGCACGCGATCCTCATCGCCGCCACCTACGGCGAGGGCGACCCGCCCGACGCCGTGCAGGGCTGGGCCGCGCAGATCCAGGCCGAAGGCGCGCCGCGCATGGACAATCTCTCCTACACCGTGCTCGCCCTCGGCGACCGCCACTACGAGCACTTCTGCAAGTTCGGCGTCGACCTCGACCTGCGCCTCGAATCCCTCGGCGCCAAGCGCATCCACAACCGCGTCGATTGCGACGTGGAGTTTGAAGCGGAGTTTCAGGCGTGGAAGATGGGCGTGCTCGACCGCCTCGACGCGATTGCGACTGGCGGCACCGCGGCCCCTGGCACCAGCGCCGCGGCAGCCGTGACCGAAGTTCCGGCCGAACGCCCTCACATCCACACCCGCGAGAATCCGCTCTTCGCGCCTCTGGTCGAAAAGCGCCCGCTGACCTCGGGGGAGTCGAGCAAGCAGACCCTCCATCTGGCCTTCTCCGTCGCCGACTCGCAACTCCACTACGAGGCGGGCGATGCCTGCGGCGTGATCGCGCAGAACGATCCCGCGCTGGTCGATGAGGTGCTCGGAGCCGCGAAGTTCACCGGCGACGAACCCGTGACGCTCGATAAATCCGGCTCCGTCACCTTACGCGAGGCGCTCCGGCACCATCTGCAGTTCACGCGGCTCAACCGCAAGATGATTCAGGGTTACGCCACGAAAGGCGACTGCCAGCCGCTCGCCGGACTGCTCATCCCGGAACAGCAGACGCACCTCGACACCTATATGTACGACCGCGGCTTCATCGATCTGCTCGACGAGTACCCGGGCGTAGTCGAAGACGCAGCCGAGCTTGTAGCCCTTCTGCCGAAGCTCGCGCCGCGGCTCTACTCCATCTCATCGAGCCCCGCCGCCCACGCGGGCGAGGTCCACACCACCGTCGCCGTTGTGCGCTATCGCTCCCACAACCGCCAGCGCGGCGGCGTCTGCTCGACGATGTTCGCGGACCGCACGCCGCAGGGCGGAACACTCCCGATCTACATCCAGCCGAACAAGAAGTTTCGCCTTCCCCTTGCGACCGACGCCTCGGTCATCATGATCGGCCCGGGCACGGGCATCGCACCGTTCCGGGCGTTTCTCCACGAGCGCCAGGCCACCGGAGCGAAGGGCAGGAACTGGCTCTTCTTCGGTGAGCGCAGCGCAAAGACAGACTTCCTCTATCGCGAAGAGCTGGAAAAGATGCAGGCCGACGGGCATCTGACGCAGCTGCACACTGCGTTCTCGCGAGATCAGGAGAAGAAGATTTACGTGCAGGACCGGATGCTTGAAGAGGCGGCGCAGATGTGGCGCTGGCTCCAGGATGGCGCAAGCGTCTACGTCTGCGGCGATGCGACGCACATGGCGCGCGATGTGGATGCGGCGCTGCATACGATCATCGGCCAGCAAGGCACTCTCGACGCAGAGGCCGCGCGGGACTACGTGCAGCAGATGAAGGACGACCGCCGTTACCAGCGGGATGTGTATTGATGCTTCTCTCTTTTGTCATTCCCGAAGGGAATCTGCTTCTCGCAGGCTTACCCCGGGGGCTGAAGCCCGGGTTGGTGGCGGGTCCCAATGCCAAGGCTGAAGCCTTGGCCTACCTAGAAGCAAGGGCAATATTCCGCCGTACTTGAACCGAGGCACCGCATTGGCATTACCCCTCCACGAACGGGCACACTCCGGCGCAGATGATGCACTCGTTCGTCTCACGCTGGAGAACGAACCCGCACTCTTCCGCTTCGAAGACCTCGGCAAGCCCATCGAGGCCGCGCACGTCGTCACCTCGCTCATCCCTTCGCGACCGCTCGAAGCCGGCGAGAACTACCGTTTCCACTTCGACATGACCAAGTGCATCGGCTGCCGCTCCTGCGAGATCGCCTGCAACGAGCAGAACGGCAACCCCGCCGACATCCGCTGGCGGCGCATCGGCGAGATCGAAGGAGGCGAGTACCCCGACACGTTGCGCCACTACCTCTCGATGGGCTGCAACCACTGCCTAGACGCCGATTGCGTGCGCGGATGCCCGGTCGAGGCGTACACAAAAGACCCCGTCACCGGCATCGTGCTGCACTCCGCCGACGCCTGCATCGGCTGCCAGTACTGCGTGTGGAACTGCCCGTACTCGGTCCCGCAGTTCAACGCCGCGCGCGGCGTCGTCGGCAAGTGCGACATGTGCCACGGCCGCCTGACCGACGGCCTCGAACCCGCCTGCGTCAACGCCTGCCCCGAGGCTGCCATCGAGATCGAGATCGTCAACATCGCCGACTGGAAGAAGAACCTCGCCGCGGCCGAATCGCCCGGGATGCCCTCGGCCAACATCACCATCTCCACCACTCGCATCACGCTCCCTAAGTCCGGGCCGATTGAACTCGAAAAGGTCGATGACGCCCGCGTGCATCCAGAACACGCCCATCTCTCGCTCGTCTTCATGACCACGCTCATCCAGGCCGTCGCCGGAGCGATCACCTACAGCATCGTGCTCAAGCAGGTATCGCCGCTGCCTCTGCTGATGCTGCTCCTCATCACCGCCTTCACGCTGCAGATCTCCGTCTTCCACCTCGGCCGCCCCGCCTACGCGTATCGCGCGGTGAAGATGTGGCGGCGATCATGGCTCAGCCGCGAGGTCGTCTTCTTCGGCCTCTTCTTCGGCGCGCTTGCGGCTCTCACCGCGGCCGTGTGGCTCGCGCCGCTACAGCTTGCGCTTCCGACGCTGCATCTTCCGGTGCCGCCGCGCTTCGTTCTCGCGACGCTTGAGGCCGCAACGATCCTCTTCGGCGGCGCGGGCATCGTCGCCAGCGCCTGCATCTATCTCATCCCGGCGCGGCCCGCGTGGAACATGGTGCATACGCCGGTGGACTTTCTCTTCAGCGCCGCGCTCATGGGTGTGCCGCTGCCGTTCGTCCTAGAACAACTCGCGGCAATGTTGCATCGACTGTCCTTTGTCCAGCGCTTCGTTCCCATCACGCCGGCGTTGGATGCAACCTACGCCGGAGTCCTCGGCGCGGGCATCGCCGCGGCGTGGCTGGTGAACTTTGGCATCAAGGTCTTCCGCCTCAGGCGCTCCGCGATCTTTGAAGAACAGGCCTCCTACACGCTGCTGCGGACACGCGCCATGCAGCCCGCTCTGATCGCCGCATTCGTCTGCGTCGCGGTCTCCGGGGCGCTTCTGCTGTCGCACTCGTTCACGGCTGGCCTAGTCTTCGCGGCCGCCGGCGTGCTGCTCTCCCGGTATATCTTCTTCGTCTCCGTCGTACCCCTGAACATGGCCCTGACCTATGTGCGGAGGCAGGCCGCATGAACGTCATGGCCCAAATCCGCCGCATGGTGGGTATCGACACCCGCCAGAAGGAGTACGCCTACAGCCGCGATCCGGCCTTCGGCCACATCTCCACCACGCGCGTCGCTGACGCCTGGACGAAGACCACCTGCGGCTACTGCTCGGTCGGCTGCGGCATGCTGGTCGGGACGAAAGATGGAAAAGCGGTTGCAGTTCGCGGCAATCCCGATCATCCCGTGAACCTCGGCAAGCTCTGCCCCAAGGGCCTCAGCGAGCACCACATCCTCGACTCGCCCGGCCGCGCCAAGCTCCCGATGCTTCGCAAGGGCGGCGTCCTCACCCCCGTCTCCTGGGACGAGGCCCTCGACACGCTCGTCGCCGAGTTCACCGGCATCCAGAAGAAATATGGTCGGGACTCGCTCGGCATCATCGGCACCGGCCAGTTGCTCACCGAGGAGTTCTACACGTTGGGCAAACTCGCCCAACTCGGCTTCGGCACGCCGAACAACGATGGCAACACCACGCTCTGCATGGCCAGCGCCATCTCCGGCTACAAACTGTCTTTCGGCAGCGACGGGCCCCCGGGAAGCTATGAGGACATTGAACACGCGGACGTGATCCTGCTCGTCGGATCGAACATCGCGGACAACCATCCCATCCTCTGCTATCGCCTTGAGATCAACCGCCAGAACAATCCCAACCGCTCGCTGATCGTAGTGGACCCGCGCGTGACCAAGACCGCGATGATGGCGGACCTGCATCTTCCCGTCAAGCCGCGCAGCGACATCGCGCTGCTCAACGGCATCGCGCATGTGCTGATACGTGACGGCCTCATCGACCCGCGGTACATCGCCGAACACACCATCGGCTTCGAAGAGTTCAAGGCCTTTGTCGCAACCTTCACGCCGGAGTATGTCGCGAAGGTCACCGGCCTCAGCGTCGACAAGATCACCGGAACGGCCATCCAGTACGGTCGCGCGAAGGCCGCCTTCATCGGCTGGACGATGGGCGTAAACCACTCCACCCAGGGCGCGGTCACAGTCGCCGCGATTAACAACCTCGCGCTGCTCACCGGCAACATCGGACGCGTCGGGGCCTCGCCCTTTTCCATCACCGGCCAGTGCAACGCAATGGGAACGCGCGAGGCCGGCTTCACCTCCAGCCTGCCCGGCTACCGCAAGTACGAGAAGGCCGAAGACCGCGTCGCGCTTGCCGCAATCTGGGACATCGACGCCGCTCGCATCCCAACCAAGCGCGGCATGGCCTACCCCGACATCATCGAGGCCGCCGTCGCGGGCAAGATCAAGGCACTGTGGTTCATCGCGACCAACCCCGTCGTCTCGTTTCCCAACCTGAAGCTGCTCGAACAGGCCCTGCGGAACGTAGAGTTCTTAGTGGTTCAGGACGGCTTCCACCCGACGCCCACCAGCGACTTCGCGCATCTTGTGCTGCCAGCCGCGATCTGGGGCGAGAAGGAAGGCACCTACACCAACTCCGAGCGCCGCGTGAGCAAGGTTAACCGCATCGTCGCACCGCCCGGCAAGGCGCGGCCGGACTTCGACATCTTCCTCGACATCGCCGCGCGCCTCGGCGTGAAGGAAGAACTCTACCCCGGCTGGACCTCCACGCATGACGCATACAAGGAGTGGCAGCGCGTCTCCCAGGGCCGCGCCTGCGACTACAGCAAATTCACCTGGGAGGAGATCGAAGCCAAGGGCGGCATCCAGTGGGGCGGCGACCGGCTCTACAAGGACGGAGTATTCCCCACCAAAGACGGCCGCGCCATCCTACACTGCGTTCCGTGCGAGCCCTTCAGCGAACAGCCCAACGCCGAGTACGACCTCATCCTCAGCACCGGCCGCACCGTGGAGCACTGGCACACCCGCACCAAGACGCAGCAGGTGGCGATGCTCGACAGCATGGTGCCGAATGCGTGGCTCGAGATGAATCCGGCCGATGCCGCCCGCATGAAGCTGAAGCCGCACGACAAGGTGACCGTAGTCTCCCGCCGCAGCAAGGTCAGCGGCCTTGAGTTGCGCATCACCGGCATCATCGCGCCGGGCCAGGTCTTTATGCCCTTCCACTTTGCCGAGACGAACTCCAACCTCGTGACGCTGGGGGCCTTCGACCCCATCTCGCGCGAGCCGAACTTCAAACAGTGTGCCGTCCGCGTGGAGCGGTCGGCTGCGAATTAGAACCGAAGCACCAGTGCGGTTCCGAGTGACGTTGTAGCTTGTTTCACCCCCGGCGCCGCAGCCGGGACCAAGTCGCAGCACAGAGGAGTGACCCCGACGTCTCTCCGCGATGTGAACCGAGATGTGAACCGCAGCACCTATGCTCGGCCCTGTCTTCGCACCTGTTTCACAAAATCTCAGGAGGCCTCCATGGCAAGCTACAAGATCTTCCTCAAGTCGGGCCACCCCCCGACTCTACTCGCGGCGTTCCTCTACTTCGACTTCAGCTTCGCGGTCTGGGTGCTGAACGGCGCAATGGGCCCGTTCATCTCGGACGCCTTCCACCTCTCGCCCGCGCAGATCGGCCTCATGGTCTCTGTGCCCACGCTCGCCGGCGCGTTCATGCGCTTCCCGCTCGGCGTGCTCTCGCAGTACATCGGCCGCAAGAACGCCGCCATCGTTGAGATGAGCTGCATCGTCATCGCACTCTGCTACGGCTTCTTCTTCGTGCACAGCTTCAACAACGTGCTTGCCATGGGCGTGCTCCTCGGCATCGCGGGCGCGAGCTTCGGCGTCGCGCTCTCCCTCGGCTCGGGCTGGTTCCCGCAACAGTACAAGGGCCTCGCGATGGGCATCGCCGGCGCTGGCAACTCCGGCACCGCGTTGGCCTCGCTCTTCGCGCCCAGGCTGGCAACGCACTTCGGCTGGCAGCATGTCTATGGCTTCGCCGCTCTGATGATGCTGCTCCCGCTCTGCGTCATGATCTTCTTCGCGAAGGAGCCGCCGGACCACGAACACCTTACCCTGCGCGAACACCTAAGCTGCCTCTTCGAGAAGGACGGCTGGTACTTCAACCTGGTCTACATCATCACCTTCGGCGGCTTCATCGGCCTTGCAACCTTCCTGCCTTCGTTCTTCTACGCGCAGTTCCACGTCACCAAGATCCAGGCGGGCGAACTCACCGTTCTGGCAACACTCACCGGCAGCGCCACGCGCGTCGTCGGCGGCTGGTTCGCGGACAAGGTCGGCGGCATCACCACGCTCTCCGTCGTCTTCCTCATCGCCATCGCCGGTCTCTTCGGCCTGATGACGACGCCGCCCCTGCTCGCCACCACGCTGCTCTTCATGCTCTGCTTCGCGGCGCTGGGCGCGGGCAACGGCGCGACCTTCCAGCTCGTTCCGCTGCGCTGGCCGCTCACCACGGCCGTCGCCGGCGGCATGATCGGCGAGATCGGAGCGCTGGGCGGATCGATTCTCCCCAACCTGCTCGGCTTCTCCAAGCAGCACACCGGCTCATTCAAGGGCGGCTTCATCGTCTACGCGGTGCTGGCCTTCGCCATCCTCGGCATGTTGCGTCTTGTATCGAGGACATGGACGAAATCCTGGGTCGGGCCCGGAGGCCGCGCTCTCCTCAAATCCAACATGGAGTCCGTTGCAGCCGACTGACTGAGCAACCCATAACCGCAAACGTGAAGGGGGAGAAGACACTCGTCTTCTCCCCTTACTCTTTCGCGGACCATCGAATCCTGGGTGCCCCATTCATCGCGCTCTTGTCTCTCGCGATGCGTGGGATCGCACGGACCTCACTCCGCCTTCACCTGATCCAGATCGAGATTCAACTCCAGCACATGCACCACCGGCTCGCCCAGCACACCGAAGGTCCGTTGCGTCGTGTGCTTCGCCACCAGGCTGCGCACAAACTCCTCGCTGAAGCCACGCTTCTTCGCGACCCGGGCCACCTGGTACTCCGCTCCCGCGGGCGAGATGTGCGGGTCGAGCCCTGACGCCGATGCGGTCACCAGGTCAATCGGCACCGGCACACCGGGATGATCGGTCTGCGCCGTCGCTGTATCCGCCGCAATGCGGTCAATCAGCTTCTTGCTCGTCGCCCCATAGTTCGAGCCGCCCGAGGAGGTCGCGTCGTACCCCGTACCCGCAGCCGATGGCCTGCTGTGGAAGTAGCTGTCTCCGCCAAACGGCTGGCCGATCAGCGACGATCCCACCACTCTTCCATTTGCGAGGATCAGGCTGCCATTCGCTTGCCTTGGAAACGCCGCCTTCGCGATCACCGTCACCAGCAAGGGATAGCCTATGCCGAGCAGCAGCGTCGTGACCACCGTATACAGAATCGAAGTAACAAGGACCTTGCGCACAATGTCTCCTAAGCCAGATGGATCGCGGTGATGAGCATGTCGATCAGCTTGATGCCGAGAAACGGAACGATGATGCCGCCCACGCCATAGATGATGAGGTTGCGGCGCAGCAGCGCCTCAGCGGACATCGCCTTGTAACCGACACCCTTGAGCGCCAGCGGAATGAGCGCGACGATGACGACCGCGTTGAAGATGACAGCCGACAGCACCGCCGACTCCGGCGTCTTCAGATGCATGATGTTCAGGGCGTTCAGCACCGGGAAGGTCGCGGCAAACATCGCCGGAATGATGGCGAAGTACTTCGCCACGTCGTTCGCGATGGAGAAGGTGGTGAGCGCGCCGCGCGTCATCAAGAGTTGTTTGCCGATCTCGACGATCTCGATCAGCTTGGTCGGGTTGGAGTCGAGATCAACCATGTTGCCCGCCTCCTTCGCCGCCTGCGTGCCGGTGTTCATCGCGACGCCTACGTCGGCCTGGGCCAGCGCGGGCGCGTCGTTGGTGCCGTCGCCGGTCATCGCGACCAGCTTGCCCTCGGCCTGCTCGCGCTTGATGAGGTCCATCTTGTCCTTGGGCTTCGCCTCGGCGAGGAAGTCGTCGACGCCCGCCTCGCGCGCGATCGCCGCGGCG
>Ga0116226_10005817_pt1 | contig 11033 bp, 15 predicted proteins | sample S1TSphfallax_FD_89692 | JGI IMG/M metagenome (GOLD analysis project Ga0116226, IMG submission 89692) | Host-associated microbial communities from peat moss isolated from Minnesota, USA - S1T2_Fa - Sphagnum fallax MG | ecosystem: Host-associated > Plants > Peat moss > Unclassified | place: USA... | reverse complement strand
CAATGGTTGTCATGGATTTTGCATCTTTTGTCATATTTGCGAAAGTATAAATAAAATGAGATGAAGTAAGACATTGTAGAATAGGATCAAGTAATTGTACAAGTTTATCTTTTTGAGAAGGATCTTCATCATTCAATCGTTCTTGATAATGAATATATGCATCAATTAAACGTGCGAAATATTTGAATTGACTTTTATTGTTTTTATCGAGAAGTTTTTCTGAAGTTGCTATATCGATAAGACAGCTGGAGATAGCTTCGAGTAATGTTGAATCTGACAACCATAATGGAATTAGTTTAATATCATCCGTAGCTTTGATTACTCTCTGAATTAATTTAGTCATAGTACGAAATATCAAGAATTCGTTATCTGATAGAGGTGAAAGACGACGACACCATTGATGGAGTATATCAGTCAATGGAATTCGTAAGGTAGTAAAAAACTCATTTTGTAGAGTAGACACTAATATTGATTTGGGAACACGAACAAGGATATTAATACCATCAATAAGTATGGGCAATTGTTGTTGCTGATCTTTAGCATGAAGTTGTTTAAGTACATTTGTATGGTTATCAAGTAAATTTATCAACTCGGAATTAGAAAATGTTTTAGGATCTTTATTTATGTTAGAATGATAAGGATTAATCAAATTAGAAGACGGCGATAAATATTGCGGGTTAGTAAGTGATTGTGGAGAAATGATTGATTCTTGTAGATATGGCTGATTGTACCATGGAGGAAATTGTGGTTGCATCTGATAGGGCGGATAAAATTGGTACATGATTATTACCTTCAAATATACAAGGATATATGGAAGAATTTATATCAACTTTGCTCGTGGATGGTACGCTAGTTATGATGTAAAGACCAGCCAAGTGATGATGCGTTGTTTAATATGAATATAAACTTGTTGCTTTGTTTCACGTTAATTTTGTTAACATTGAGATGTGAAATGCTATTTTAAATAATCTTAAAAGAATAATATTAGGTATGTCATAGAAAAAATAAAAATGCGAGAGTGATTGTGCACTGAGAAAGAACAGAAAAATAATATTTTTGATCAAAATAAAATGCAGACACAGAATATGATGTTATGTGTAAGTAGGTATGCTGTGCTGTCAAGGAGTATTGTTATATTACTCGTCAAATATATGTGCATTCACATATTTGTCATACTATTCTAATGAATAACAAATGGCATATTAAAAATCAAGGGGAAATCAATTGAGCGAATCTAATGAATAAATTAGAGTGCAAAAATACGCCATGATTTTATTTCTGAATATAAGAAAACGAAAACAGTTCGCAACAGAAAATTTAATTCCTAAGAAATATTTAACTAAAATTAATAAAATTTGAATAAACAATGCAGATTAGAATAATATATCCACATATAATTAGTAAAAAATAACCTTCAAAATATGGCCATGTTGTATGAATTATCTAAAAAATGCATCGATGGCCATAAAATGTAACATATTGTATGCCTAAAGGTGAAAGAGAAAAATATATGACGAAAGAGAAAAAAATCACGAGAACACACAAGAAAAGTTAATGATATAAAGTTAATTCAGTACAGATTGTAGTCATACTTTTTTTTTGGACTGTTTGCAATGTACATTCTTATTTCATAATAAGAAAATAAAAAGCTTTTGAAGAATGATTCACAGACACTGTTATATGAATTGTTCAGAATTATTTGTAAACTGAGTGGATGATAAATGATTACTTAAACATTTTTAAGCATATTACATTTATTATTAAATGAAATGGAAGAAAAAGAAATGAAATAAATGTTAAAAGATCTTACTAATTATTGTCTTTTTCTTTTTATTCACTTCAAAACTAATGAAAGATGTTTTTAAACAATAAATGTGTCATCATTGAAACAAATTGTTTTGTTGAAATCGCTCGTAATATTTCTAAAGCAGAAGCATCTGAAGTAATGAGAAGATTATATGCTTGGTCAGGATGTAAGGAATATGGAGATGCAACATTATTGATAACTGATGTTCTAGGAGGATGTGAAATAGTGCTTCAAAATGGTGTATAAATTCCAATAAGTAGTCTCATTTTATATGTTGACTTCAACTCATGATTGAGAAGAGCATCTGTCTTATTACTTCGAGAGATACCTATTTTATATAGTTGTATAAGTGCTCGACCATACATCGCTTCATATAAGGAAATGATTTTCATCATTGAAGCATTGTTGATAATGAATATATGCATTGATTAAACGTGTCAAATATTTGAATCGGCTTTGATTGTTTTCAACGAGAAATTTTTCTGAAGTTTCTATATCTGTAAAATAATTGGGGATAGGTTCGAGGAATATCCAATTTGACAACGACAATGAAAGTAAATCGATATCGATAATAGTGTCGATCAATAGTTTTAGACGTTTATTTGTATTACGAAATATTCGCAGTTCTGTTTTGTACAAAGCAGAAAATCGATGCGATTGACGAAGTATTTTATTGAATGACGTTCGTACTAGAAAAAAGACATGGCATTGAATAACAGATGCCAGTACTGTTGGATGAACACGCATGAGTTGGATAAAAATAGCATTGATAATTAACAATTGTTGTTGATCATTAGTGAACAAGTTCATCAAGAGAATATTTTAAATCAAATGAGGTTATTATTTCTGCTTGTTTTCTTATTATCTCACGATGATGGGTAGTTAAATTAACACGAATTATTGGACTTTCTGCTGTAGCATTTTCTTAAACAACAGATGTCGAATTAGTTACTTGTTCTGCATTGTGTAGAACATAAAATCGTTGATGGTTTAGTCGTAAAGTATAAAACGGATACATTACTTCCACTTTCTATTGAATTCAATTGTGTATGTGAATATATAATGTTTGAATCACTCGATAAATGGTAGAATGATTGGATATGGCATGCGATCAAAGGTCAGTAAACTATTTCTTGTATCTGCTTGTCTTTTTATATGTGATTTACTTTTCTAGATCAGCGCTAATAAATATTATTTTTCGATGAAAAAATAAGCATCTAATGAATTCAATGAATACGCGAATGATCACAATATTTATGTGTAAATAACTGACAGAATCCATTTATCATTCAGATAATAATTATTCATTTTGCTGATAGTTTTGTAATATTTCATACTGTGATCGGAAACGTCATTTACGATTAATATGAAATGCAATGATAATCAAAACGTGAAAAAAAATTTGTCTTCAAGCCAAACAGAATATGATTAAAATTATAAAAAACATCTTCATTTCAATTTTTGTATTCAACTATCGCAAGATTGACGAATGAAAAACCATCGTTTAAGATTTTTTTTCTCAAATAAATATTTGACTATTTCAATTTGACATAGTTATAATAATAAAAACTTATTTATAAACGACACATTACTTTTTTCATGGCCGTCATATGAAACGTCCTTCATTCCGTGGTTAAACGTTTACGCTCTATTGCTCAGCATGATGATATTGCTGACGGTGTGCACACTAATCACTCATAGGTAAAGTAAAAGAATCAACAGAGAAAAACTAACAAAAATAAAACAAAATGACTCTTTATACATTGATCATTCGTGTAGTTGTTAGCTGTATCGTCAATCGTAATAAAATACACAAAACTACTAGTTTAGAAAACGATAATTACTGAGATTTTTTTTACTCGTGATCAACAAACAATGGGTAACGAACAGGATGAAACGTCATCTCCTGTTCATAGTATATGGGCTCGTTTGTTGTCTAATGTTAGACAGTCAAAAGATTCAGATGATGATCCATTAACAGCATCAGCAGTTGAACGACAAACAGAAAATTCACGTAAAGGTGGAACTATATGGGAAGCTGTACGAAAAGCTGATCAAGCAGCTATGGAACGTCTTGTTAAAGAAGATCCTAAGAACGTTGATGCTAGAGGTCCAGTTGGTGAATGTCCAATTCATATGTTATTTTTATATGGCACTGAAACACACCTTAATATGGCTCGATATTTGATTACAAAGTTCCCTCGTACTATAACACAAATTTATAATCAATCTGTAAATGAAATAAACATTTTTTCACTTTGTATTTTATTGAAAAAAAATGAATTTTTTTTGTAGGAATATTATGGCGAAAATGTTCTTCATATTGCAATTATTAAACGAAATGCAACTATGGTTGAATGGCTCCTAGGTGATGAAAATAATCGAGCATATCAAGAAGAACAGTTAACAGCAGCTGCTAGTGGAAATTTTTTTAAAGTGTAAATTTTTATTTCATTAGAAATTTTTCTAAAAATTTTATTCTAGTGGACGACCTTGTTATTATGGTGAAACACCATTCGCATTTTCTTGTTGTACAAATCAATGGAATATTGCCGAAATTTTACTTAAATATGGTGCTTCTATGGACGCGGTTAGTCATCAAAATAATTAATCTATTTTTTTTCAGGCGCTTAAATAGGCTGTGTCTGTATAAAGTGATAATACATCGTGACGATATGATTTTAATAATGCTAGAGTAACTAAACAATCGAATCCTTTTATATAATCCAACATTGACGTGTTTATAAAGTGAAACGAATGTCCGCTTAATTATCATTGAGATATTCAAATTCATATTTCAAGTATAATCGTCTATCGCTTTATATACGAAGGTCTTTTGTTTCGATAATGATTTGTACGTTTGTTATGCTACAGAAGTGACTCATTTTCGTTTACATCGTTCGTACCAGGTATATCAAAGTATAAGAAATAAATTGTCGAATAAGATAAACTATGGCTAAACATACTGAGAAGAGAATAAGTCGAAATAAAACTATCTATTTTGAATAAAATATTAATTTATGTAAATTTATAGGTTGATTCAAATGAAAATAATGTTTTACATTTACTTGTTATTCATAAGTTACCTAAAATGTATACAAAAGTCAAACAACGTTGGTTAGAACTTCAAGCACTGGAAAATGATTCAAGTGATGAAGATGAGGGTGAAAAAATTTTTAAAAATGAAAAAAAAGTTCTACCATTATGGAAACGTTTAAATAAAGATGGTTATACACCATTAACATTAGCAGCTAAATTAGGTCGAGCTGAAATGTTTTCATTTTTACTTGAAGAACGTAAAATAACTCAATGGAGTTATGGACCTGTTGCATGTGTACTTTATCCACTTGATCAAGTTGATTTAGAATTTCAAGCAGAAGATGAAGATGTAAAAAGAAAAATAATGGAAATTTTTATTTAGAATTAAATATTTCAATTGATTTTTAGAATGATGATAAACCACCCGGTGCACTTGAAATAATTGTCAAAAATGCACATGTTGAACTTATTATGCATCCACGTCTTATTGATTTAGTTGATAAAAAATGGGAACGTTTTGCGCGACGAATTTTTTTCAATCGTTTCCTTGTAACATTATCATATTTACTTATTTTTCTTGTTACAACTATACTTGATCAAACACGAATAGAAACGGTAAAGTATTGTTTTTCTATATTAATAGTTAATTAATCTTATTTTCAGTTTATACTGAAAAAAGAAAGTCTTTATAAAAGTACACTGATATTATTAGGAGTTGTATTTTAGCAAGATTAGAAGATATGAAATAATAAATTTTTTACATACAGGATGTTTCATAAATATGATTGGATATTTTAGACGGAAGGCGATGGTGAAGATGCAATAATCACCCATATTGAATCGCCAGGGATGATACATCAAGGCATATGCACAATCGGTCGTCTTTTTGTATTATTCGGAGCTTTATGGAAAGGAAGATCTGAATATAAAGAAATGACAAATTTAGGTTTAAAAAAATATTTTCAAACAACGGTAAAATATTTTTCGAAATGATAGTTTTTTTTTATAAAATAATTTTATTATTTAAATAGGGTTCTGGTCTTCTTGAAAATTGTTTATCATGTTTATTTTGTGCAACTATATATCTCGTTAATATTCTTCGTATATTCGATTTTCAAGCTCAACAAGCAGTCTTAGCTCTGGCATCCATTGTTGGTTGGGGTTATATGCTTTTTTTTGTTATGGCATTTCGATTAACAGGTCCATTTGTTGTGATGATTTATGAAATGTTATTTAATGATGTTCTCCGGTTTTTTATTATTTATATCGTATTTCTTGCGGCTTTTTCACAAGCATTTTTTATCTTATTTGATAATAATGGTAGATTTAACAAAAAACAAGAAAATGAAATTTTTAATTATTTTATTTAGGTTTTAGTGGTTTTCTTCTTAGTGTTAAACAAAGTTTCTTAGGAATGTTAGGTGATTTTGATCTTGATGCTTATACAGAAACATCATTTAAATATATAAGTGTAACATTACTTGTTTTTTATATTATTGTTGTAACAATACTTTTACTTAATTTACTTATTGCTATGATGGGTGATACATATGGAAATATTATTGAAGGTGCAACACAAATATGGTAAAATAGATTTTTCTTTCTATTTGAAAATATTGATTTATTTTTTATTTAATAAATATAGGCATTTAGAACGAGCACGTATTGTATTTGCAATTGAAAGTGAAATGTCAACTGACGAACGTAATTTACCAACAAATAAATATTGGACAATTATTGATAATGAAAGATATTTACAAGTTGAAGAAGTTGATGATGAATATTTTCGTGATGGTGATGATGATGATGATGATGATGATGGTAACAAAGAAAGTGATTTGAAGAAACTTGATAATAATACAGATACAGCTGAACTTTAAAAAAAAAAAATAACTAGAAATTGAAGAGAAAAAAAGCGAAGTTTTTAAGTTTTTTGCAAATTAGAAAATATGATAGAGAAGTAAAGTCGGTTTTACGAGAGCTAATAATCGAAAAATAAAACTAGATGTCATTCGCAAAATTCTTTAATTGCTTGTTTGTTAACTTTCATTTCATACGAATTTATCAAAGCATATTCTTTTCAAACTTATTGAATAAGAGATTCAGGAGGATAGAGTCTTAATGTCTCTGAACAGCAATAAATACATCATTATATCTATTGATAAGTATGTTGCATTACCGTGAGAATTATTATGTATCTTTCAAAATGACGAATCAATGACTGTTGTTGTTCAACGACATTTGCTCTCCGGATAGTTGCTCTCGCAACATTGAGAGAACTGACGGTAAGTGTGAAGACGATGTCTGAATCTAATTTCAGTATGCTTCTAATTCGTTTCTGGTTGTTAGGAGTTCTAACATAGCCCTCTTGGAGGGAAAATGTCTCGGGAGCAAGTACCGCAGGAGTAACATTCATTGTTGAAAAATAATATAATAATTTTCACGTTAGTACAATATACTTATCAATAGAAATAATAGTGTAGAGGAAAAAAACAGAATTTTTATTTCTCGTTAGTAGAATTTTAAACTGTTCTGAATTTTAATCTCCCTTGAAACATATGCATGAGAAATACGAACTTTGGAATAGACTAAGAATTTGTCAAACAACGTATTGCATCTTTTTCTCAGAAGACTAGTATTCAAAAAAAAACACTTTCCTGAAAGTGATCGTCTCTTCCGTACAAAAACTATTTCTTAAAAACCAGTTAAATCCGATGCTTTGATATTTGATTGATATGACTCTTTTTTTTGTTTCTATTTGATATTTTTTTTCTCTTTTTTTTTGATTGCCTCGGTGGTATTTTATGATATTCGCTCTATTTAAAGTAACATTAGCAAGAGTCAAATAAAATGAGACCGCACTTATACTATCAAAATGTGGAGTGTGCAACAGATGGAGTTTTCAGATTTTTTCTTTCGTGACAAATGATTTACCGTTCTTATCGTATGAACAGGTAAATTTTGGTTTTTTTTTCTTCCTCTTCATCTTAGTTTAGTTAAGTAATCAGAGTTTCATAAACATTTGACGTCAATGATTTTATTCAAATACAACCTTGATAGGAACCTTTAAATAATTAACGTAAAGTAAAAGGTCGTTTTTTCGAGAAAGAAAGAAAGAAAGAAACGAACTTTATATGAGTTATAACTATTTCATTAAAAGAATATCAAATAAATATCAAAACTCGTACTACAATTAATTTCAAGTTCAAGTAACAATGAAACAGCATGAAAAAATCATTGTTTCGCACTTTTTCTTTGTCCATGAATGAATGTCATGCATCGGTATGGTAACATAATGTATTGTATTTTTTTTACTCGTTCTTTGCTTGTTCTTCTCTTCTTCAAAAAGAGAAAAGGGTAAATTGGTTATGACTCACATCATCAGACGACCTACTGGAGGTTAGATAACCAAAATAAACTTACATTATAAAAAAAAATGAGTAACGGGAAAAGCAAAGAAACTTATTCATATTTAACCAATTGTCGTTTGAATAGCTCCTATGCATTTTCTAGACAATCAGTATGAGTAATATCAAGTTTAATAAATATTCAACTTTTAACCATCGAAAACAGCAAGGACAGATCATGACTTCACATCCAATGCGTAGTATACGTTTAAGTAATCCATCAGTGACATCATCGGTAAGAGATTATTGATATTTTTTTAATATAAATATAATCTTTAGAAAAATCTTATTAATACAAAATCATCACCAACAACATCTATATCGCTTCCTATTCGTGAACGTCGACATAATGATGAAACAAATGCCGAAAAACTTTTTAATAATATAATATCATTTTGTCTACAAGTAAATAATACATTCTTTTTTTTTTCTATTTTATTTCTATTTATTAATTATTTCTAGCAAAATACACATTTTGTTGATGATCAATTTCCTCCTATACCACGTTCAATTGGTCAAATTAGTTCATTTGATAATCATTCATTAAAATGGTTAAGAATATCCGAAATAAATCCAATAAATAGATCAGATCTTCGTTTAAAATGGTTTGTTTATTCATCACCAAAACCAAGTGATATTCAACAAGGTGCACTTGGTGATTGTTGGCTTATGGTTGCATTAGCTTTAATAACTGAACGTCCACAAATGCTTGAACATATACTTTTAACAAAAACAATTAATAATCAAGGTGTTTATCTTGTACGTATTTGTCATAATGGTCTATGGAAAACTGTTATTGTTGATGATTGTTTTCCATGTACACAATATAAACAACTTGCATTTACACAAGCACATGGTCGTCAATTATATGTACCATTAATTGAAAAAGCTTGTGCTAAATTATTTGGTTCTTATGCAGATTTAATTAGTGGACAAACAGAAGAAGGTTTACAATTATTAACTGGTGCTCCATGTGATCATATTGATCTTAATCCAGCAAAAAATAGATTAGATAATGAAATTATTTGGGCAAAACTTTTATCGGCTTGTGAATCTCAGTAAATATTATTTAGTTTTAAATTTAATTTAAAAAAAAAAATTTTTTTTTTTTAGTTTATTAATTGGTGCATCAACGGGTCGTTCGGATGTAAGTGCTGAAGAATATGCTCGAAATGATATTCAAAATAATCATGCATTTTCTGTACTTGCTGCATGTTCAATATCCTATATTGCTATGGAATTTGTATTAATTCGAGATCCACATGCTCGTTCAAATTATAAAGATGAACTTATTACAGCGACTATTCTTAATAAATTAAATACTATGAATCGAAATAGTCAATCATCAGGTACTTTTTGGATATCATGGCCAAAATTTCTTCGATTTTTTAATTCAATTACAATCTCTTCTTATGCAAGTGATTATTATGATATACGTGAAGTAAATCGTTTTACTCGATCATCTGCACAATTAATTCCAACATATCATTTTCATCTTTCTAGGTAAAAAAAAATACTCTGAAAATTTTTATTAAATATTTTCTTAATTAATTAATTTTTTTTTTTGCTTTCTAGAACATCATTAATTAATATAAGTTTATTATATCATCGTCAAAATCGTCGAATAAGAAATTATCATACACAATCATTTGTATTATGTAATGTTGAACAAGGACCATCAAAAGATGTCGGAACATATCAAGCTATATTATGTACAAATCGAGGAGCATTTACTCATTGGATTGGTTCATTAACACCTGGTTTTTATGTTCTTATACCATTTTCAACTAGTTTTTGGAACGAAGATAATGTACCTATAAACGATTATACTCTAGTCATTCATTCAAAAGTTCAAATAAATGTTCAAGTTACACATGAACCAGCAACACTTTTATCTGATTGTTTAATAGCTGCAATTTTAAAAACTAATATTCAATCAAAAAAAGTTTGTTATTGAATAAAAATTTCTATGAAACAATTGTTTGTTTTTAGGAAAAAAATTATAATTATTATGTAACAACAAGTGAATATGATTTTACAATATTTATTGCAGAAAATTTATCTACAACAGATTTTTTACATCTCGAAATTGATTTAAATGATAGTTTACGTATTCGTAATTCACGTAAATCATTATCAACATATGATTGTATACCACCACGTCATAGACAAATTATTTTTCTTGTTGAATGGACGAATGAACATGGAGAAAGAGCTAAAATGGAATATTTATATCGATCTAAACATATTAGACAATCAAATAATTCGATACCAGAAATATATAATGCTCAAAATGATTTTCATTCATTTCGACCTTTTTGATTTTTTTTTTCTAGGAAAAATAAAAAATACATAAACATATAAGTTTTTGTTTTCTTGTAAATATCGTGATATTTTCTTGTCGAAATTCATATTTTTTTTTTCATTCGCAATATATCTTTGACATCTTTAACTAAATCGGGTATTAATATCAAGTTTTCTTATTACTAGGTTTTTCATATATACTTGTTCACTCGTTTAGCAACGGAGAAAATAAATGAAGATTAAATCAGATATAATTCTTTTAATAAGGGATATCAATGTTCACAAAAAAAGAACTAGAGCGGCGAAAAGGAAATATAGGTCATCGTATTCTAATCTTTGTACTACATGTTTCATTTTAAAAAAAAAACGAAAAGAAAATTGTTTTAACAAAGTTTTGCATTGAATTATTTGCCGCCAGTTGTTCCCATGCCTAAAGCTGTTTTGAATGTATCATAAATCCACCATTGAAGACCGGT
>Ga0116226_10005816_pt1 | contig 11034 bp, 10 predicted proteins | sample S1TSphfallax_FD_89692 | JGI IMG/M metagenome (GOLD analysis project Ga0116226, IMG submission 89692) | Host-associated microbial communities from peat moss isolated from Minnesota, USA - S1T2_Fa - Sphagnum fallax MG | ecosystem: Host-associated > Plants > Peat moss > Unclassified | place: USA... | reverse complement strand
ACCCGTAATTAATCCTGGCTTACCAAGTTGAGCAACAGTTGGTTTCTATTTCTATTGATGTTGCCGACCAACTGTCTTGACACCAAGTTGCGAGCATTCCCGTTATAGACACTTAGAGCGCCCGTACCCTGGGGATAGCTTACTTCCGATTACTGCGTCTGAGTTGTTATACGGCCACAGAAATTATTTGCGCGCCTTATGCGGTGCTTTTGAGAATGCCCAATCGTAGAAGGCATTGGGCAACAGGCGTAGCAATTTAGCGACGACGCCCATTTGCCATGGAATCACTGCATAGCTGACACCGGCATCGATTGCACTCACGGCAGCGCGGGAGAATTTCTGTACCGGCATCAGGAAAGGCATGGGATAGGCGTTCCCCTGCGTCATCGGGGTATCGATATACCCCGGTGCAATCGTCACCACCTTGATGCCCGATCCGCGCAACTCGACCCGCAGCGATTCGCAATAGCTGATCGTGGCGGCCTTCGAGGCACTGTAGGCCGACGCACCAGGCAAGCCACGGATGCCCGCTACGCTGGCGATGCCAACCAGACGGCAACCGCGCTCGCCATCCCGCACCTGTTCCTTCATACGGGCGATAAATGGGGCAAAGGTGGCAACCGTTGCCAATACATTGATATCCATAATCTGGCCGAATACCGGCAGGTCTTCCAGATGCTCGGTCAGCGTTCCTTGCGATACGCCTGCACTGGCGATCACGACATCGACACCATCGTGCGCCGCTATGAAATCCGCAGCAGCCTTCGCCAGCGCAGCATGGTCAGTGACATCAAGGGGATAGATACTATGCCGCTCAGGATGCGGCAGGATGGAGCGCAACTGCTCCAGCACGTCGCGTCGCCGCGCCACCAAACCGAGGCTCGCGCCCTGCTCCGCATAGCGTTGTGCCAGCGCCGCACCGATACCGCTGGACGCACCGGTGATGAACACCCTTTGCTTGATGCTCATCGCCCGCCCACAGCCAACAACGTAATACTCATTACGCTTACTTCTTGGTCGCGACAGTTTGCGGCTTGTGTTCCTTGGCGGCCTTGTTCACCACCCAGTCAGCCACGCTTAAGGTCGCCGCAGCCAGTTCCGGTTGCGGCTTGCTACCGATTGCAGCCTGTGTGATGCCAATCGACGCCTTGTAACGGCCATCGATTTCCAGTTGCGGCACGTCGCTCACCTGATAAGCCTGGGCCAGTTGGCCAACACGTTGCACCTTGACGCCAATAGAGAATGGCGAATCATAGACACTCTGGAATTTCGCACGATCCACACCCAGACGAGTCATGATATCGAGCACCGCCTCTTCGCTGTCGAACGGATGATGCTCGACGTGGATAGCGTGGAAGACCTTGCTGTGATACTGCTCGGTGATGCCCATCGCTTCCATCGCGTAATACAGTTTTTGCAGGGTTTCATCACCTTCGTGGATATGCAGCGGCACGCGCTTGAAGGAGATCGCATCACCCTTGCTCTTGACCCAGGCAGCCAATTGCGGGTCGAAGGCATTACAGAATGGGCAGCTATAAGAGAAGAATTCGATGACCTCGACTTTTCCGGCAGCAGCATCGGTAGGGACGGCTTTTTCCAGCGTTTGGTAATCAACATTGTTGACCGGACTGGCGGTCGAGGCCAATGCCGTTACGGTGATCGCGCTCAAACCGATTGCTGCCAGTGCTTTCTGCAGGTAATGCATGTCGTCTCTTCCCCTAGTTCAAATATATGGATGTGGCTTGGATAGAAAAAGCGCGCCATAAAGGCGCGCCGATCAGCTTATTATTTCGCTACGCCCAGCTTATGGTCGGATGCAGCTTTGTTAACCAGCCAATCCATCACTTGCAATGCTGCGGCGCCGAGTTCCTGTTCGGTCGCACTGCCAAGCTTGGAGCCAGCAGTCGAAGGCGAGGTCTCATAGCGACCATCGATGGCAATCATCGGCACCTGATCTACTTTATAGCCATTCAACATTTGCGTGGCGCGTTGCACCTTGGCTTGCACGCCGAAAGATTCAAAGGCGCTGATGAATTTAGCGCGATCAACGCCTTGGGTAGCGAGAAAATCGGCAATCGTGTTTTCATCGCTCAAATGCTTGTGATCGACGTGGATCGCATGGAAGATCACCTTGTGCAGCGCTTCATTCTTGCCCAGTGCTTCCAGTGCGTAGTACATCTTTTGCTGCTGATCGTCGCCATCATGGAAAGCGACTGGCACGCGGTTGAAGACGATGCGGTCGCTGTGCGCCTTCACCCATTCGCTCAACTCCGGGTCGAACGCGTTGCAGTGTGGGCACCAGTAAGCAAAGAATTCGGTCACTTCGATCTTGCCGGTCGATGATACCGACTGGGCGCGATCCAAGGTCTTATAGTCTTCGCCGTTGACCGGATTGGCAGTGGAAGCAACGGCGCTTGCCGTCACCAGTCCAAAACATAACGCAGCGAGCGCAGTTTTCATGAAACGCATGTGATCCCTTTCGTTTTATTTGGCCTATTTGGCTTATTTGGCAATGCGCACGACGGCGACATCGATCCCGTTGTCAGACAACTTGCCGCGCACTTTGTTCATTGCTTCAATCTGGTTGAATGGGCCAATACGCACGCGGAACAAGGTGCCAGTGTCGCCTGGACGATCCGAAATGCTGGCTTCAAACCCAGCCAAAGCGAGTTTGGCCTTGCTGGTCTCCGCATCAGCCTGATCGCGGAACGCGCCAGCCTGCAGGAAATAAACCCACTTGTCGTCAGCATTGTCAGGCTTGGCAGTAGCAACGGTTTGATCAGTCGCTGGTTTTGCAACCTCGGCTGGCTTGCTATCCGCTGGCTTGGCTTCAACCGGTTTCGTCGGTGCTGGCGCAGCAGCCACAGGAGGCGCAACCGGCGCTGGTGCCGGGTTGACGGCCTGGTTCGTCGTTTGTGCAGGCTGCGGCGTACCGTCGCCATTTTGCGCAAAATCCTTCGATGCTTCCTTGGCTGCGCCATTGTTGCCGTACAAAGGCTTGTTCGGGTCCGACGTCTGGCCTGCGGTCAGTTCCGGCTTATCCGCCTTGGCGACCTTGTTCATGAATGGCAGCGATGTCTTGGAAATGGCAACCGCTACGATCAAGGCAATCGCCAGGCCGATGATCAAACCAATGATGATGCCGATTACGGTACCGCCGTGTTGACGGCGCATGTTTGCTACTTGTGCGTGTTTAGTCATTCTTCCTCGATTCCATACTTTCCGGCGCAGAAACGCCGATCAGCGCCAAACCATTGCGCAATACTTGTTGCGTCGCGCTCAGCAGCCACAGCCGCGCCTTTCTCAGCGGCAGGTCGTCTACCAATACCCGCTCCGCATTGTAATAGCTATGGAGCTCGCCCGCCAAATCTCGTAGATAAAAGGCAACTTGATGCGGCCCCAACTCGTCCATTGCGTGTTGCAACATATCCGGGTATTCGGCCAGTTTGGCCATCAGCATTGCCTCGCGCGGCGCGATCAACAGAGAGATATCTTCCGCGCTCGGACGGGCATTCTTATCCCACTTGCTGCTGCCCGCGCCTTCAAGCCCTTGATCCCACTTGCTCAGAATCGAAGAAATCCGCGCGTGTGCCATCTGTACGTAATAGACGGGATTTTCGTCACCCTGCATCAACGCGACATCAACGTCGAACACGAATTCGGTATCCGCCTTACGCGAAATCAGGAAGAAACGCACCGCATCGCGGCCACGTGTTACATCAGTTGGATTATCCGCAGGTGCTTCGCCATTGGACCATTCGATCAAATCGCGCAGCGTGACGTAGGAACCGGCACGCTTGGAAATCTTCACTTCCTCGCCACCCTTCATGACGGTGACCATCTTGTGCAGGATGTAGTCCGGGTAGCCTTGCGGAATACCCATATTGACCGCCTGCAAACCGCCGCGCACCCGTGCGATGGTGCCATGGTGATCGCTGCCCTGGATATTGATGACCTTGCCGAAGCCACGCTGCCACTTGGCGATGTGGTAGGCCACGTCTGGCAGGAAGTAGGTATAAGTGCCGTCGGACTTGCGCATCACACGGTCTTTGTCGTCGCCGTAGTCGGTGGTGCGCAGCCACAATGCGCCATCCTGCTCGAAAGTCTTGCCGCCAGCGATCAAGGCTTGCACGGTCGAATCGACACGACCGTCCTTATACAGCGATGTCTCCAGATAGTAATTGGCGAATTTGACGCCAAAGGCTTGCAGGTCAAGGTCTTGCTCATGACGCAGATAGGCAACTGCGAACTGACGGATCGTGTCAAGGTCTTCGATATCGGCATTGCCGGTGACGGGGTCGCCATCGCTGGCGGAAACCGTCTTCTTTGCCATGAAATCAGCGGCGATGTCGGCGATATAGTCGCCGTTGTATGCAGATTCCGGCCACCCTGCATCACCCGGTTTGAAACCACGCAAGCGCGCCTGTACCGAGTTGGCCAGCGTTGCGATCTGCACGCCAGCGTCGTTGTAATAGAATTCGCGCGTCACGTCATAGCCATGGGCCTCAAACAACGACGACAATGCATCACCCAGCGCCCCCTGGCGACCGTGACCGACGTGCAGCGGGCCAGTCGGATTGGCCGACACGAATTCGACCAACACTTTCTTGCCCTTACCTTCATCGGTCTTACCATAATTCGCGCCCTCGGCCAGAATGGTGGTCACGACAGATTGCTTGGCCGCAGCAGTCAAACGCAGATTGATGAAGCCAGGACCGGCGATTTCAACGGTATCAACCAAACCATTGCGCGCAGGGTCAGCCAACACGGCAGCAACCAGAGCTTGCGCGACTTCGCGCGGATTCTTCTTAAGCGGCTTCGCAATTTGCATAGCAATATTGCAAGCCACATCGCCATGCGCCGGATCGCGCGGACGTTCCAGCACGATATTGGGCGTCAGTTCGCTACCCGCAATAATCGGAGCAAGCGCGGATTGAAACAAGCTGATGATCTGTTGTTTTTGTGAAGCAAGCATGGAAATCGCAATCTGAATAAAGAGCCGAACACAGGTCGGCAGGGCCGAGAGGGCAAGCAAATAGCCTGCTCTCCCGAGCAAGCTTAAATTATACCGTAACCGAATTGGCTACTTTTTCAACTTGTGGTTACGCAGTAGACCGTACAGCAGAAGCTTGCCAGCTACTTACAAGCCGTTTACATACGACTCTTGTAGGATTCCATCAACGCATTAAACAGCGAATTGCCGCTACGCGCATAGCCTTCTTCGGTGAAATGGATCAGATCGGGGCGCGCCAGCGGCGGATTGGTCTCGGTAAACTGTTGCATGGCGCATACGCCACCCATGGCCGCAGCCCAATCCCAATACATCAGGCGCTCTTCTTCCGCCACCTGTCGCTGTACCGCTTGCACGCCGCGCAAAGCACCCGGCAGGTCATAGCGGCAACCGAGGTTTTCGCCATAACCAGTCTTTTTTCCGGCATTTGGTGCACCAACCAGCAGGATTGCCGCATGCGGGGCGTCAGCTCGTAGCTGTTGTATCGTCCGGCGCAAGTCGTTGCGGTAGGCTTCGGCATCCAATCTCGGCGCGAACGCTTCATTGGTGCCGTAGGACAAAATCAGCAAATCCGGCTGACGCCAGCCCAATTGTTCACGCAAGGCATCTGGCTCCCATTGGGTGATGACTTTCTGCACCGCGCCGACAATACCCAGCGCATCGACAGTCACGCCCGGCGACAACGCATCGACGGTGATCCCGCCCAATTCGGACGGATTGCCTTCCGGCTTCAGGAACAGGCTGTTCAATTCGGAGCCGTTGCCGATCACGTAACTGACCTGCCATTCACTAGAGGTTGGCGCAGGCAATTCGCGCGCTTCGCCATCGGGGAAGGTCAGCTTCCAGCCACCGACATGCGCGTTGCCGGGACGGCGCATCCAGATACTGACACGCAGCAAGCCGTTCAACGGTATCTTCGGCACGATTTCTATCGATGCACCAGGGGAAGCCTGATTGACCACGCCACCGAGCGGGAAATTATCCGGCTCGCCATGGCTGATGCGGGTTTTCCAATCGCCATTCATGCGCATCAGCACCTGTGCCGAGCGCTGATTCTTCACGTAACCTGGTGTCAGCCAGCCGATACCGGCGGAACCGAAGCGTTGCTGCATGCGTTCGCGCAAGGCTTGCGTGAAGTAGTCGCCACCGGTATGCGAATCGCCGAGTTGCAGCACGTGTACCTGATGATCACCGTCGCCGTGCTCCAGCGCCGACAGGTCGCTCCACAAGCGCGATGCATTCGGATCACCGTAGTCGATGACGACACTCGCCGTCGCCAACTGTGCCGCGCTCAGCGCCAAGCTCGTTAGCGCAACCTTGAAAATTCGAGAAAACATCACTGAATCAGGACGACTTGGCCGTCGTCAATATTGCAGCGGTAGCGGCTGTTGGCGCCGGTGGAGTTGGAACCGGAGCTGGATTGGGAGCAGACGTCGGGGCTTGATTCGGCGCTTGCGCTGGCGCTGCCTCGGGAACTACGGCCACTGTCGGCAACTCAAACTGCTGCATGATCAAGTTGGACAACATCACCTGCCCGTCGCGGGTGAAGTGGATACCATCGTCGGTACGCACAGTCACCACCTTGCCGTCTTCACGGGTGATGTGCTTTTGGTATTCCTCGGGATTGTTCGCACTCAGCAGCTCACGCGTCGATACATAACGCGCGACGCCATCGCTGGTTTCCGCTTTGTACAACTGGTTCAACACCTTGACGCCCGAGTTGATCTTTTCCTTGCCCATGTTCGGCGCACCAAGCCAGATCACACGGACATTCTGCGATTCGGCGAACTTGACCATGCTGTCGATGCGCGACGTATACATAGTCTGCCACCTCGTTGTGCCGAAGGGTTCGTAATGACCACCCAACACCATATCCCAGGTGTCGTTCGCGCCCATGAACACCACCATCACGGTAATCTTGGAGCCGGGGATGGTTCTTTGCACAGTCGCAGGCCAGTCGAAATAGCTGGGGTAAGCAAGTCCAGTGCTCTGCTTGCTCAGATCGAGGGAAGCGATATTTGCCTTTTGCAAGGCACGTGCGACGTGCGGGGCGACGCCTTGCATCATCGAATCGCCAACCAGCAATACCTTGTCCTGTGGCGTCAGCACGATGCGGCCATTTTCAGCTAGCGGTGGCAATGGTGGTCTTTCCGCCAGGACGGATGGATCAGGGATTGCTGCCGTTGCCGTGGCTGGCGCATAGGCCAACACCGGGCCAGCCGATTTCAGGTGTGTACCATCAGCAGAGGTCGATGGAAGCATGGCACCAGCATTGGTCTGCACGACCACACGCGCTGCTTGTGGATGCAGGCGATCGACCGCCTGCGGCCCATCGATGACGATATTCGCCGCCAGCGTCATGCGGCTGCCGATCTCATCCCATTGCTGCTGATGCTCGCCCAGGCTCTTGTTCAGGTCGGCAGCCCACTGCACCCCTTTTGCCCAAACAGGCGCTTGGGACAGATCGGTCAGACCCAGTTCGCTATGCCGCGTCTGCTGCCAATAGGTGTCGAGCGCGTCGTGACGCATCCAGACGACCAGCGCCAGCGTCGCCGCCAACACCGGCAGCGTCGTGAGTGGCGAACTTTTTTTCGGGGCAAAGGGATTCAGGGTCATCGCGAAGCCAACGCAAATTCAATAAGATCAATATGAGTAGTACAAGAATGCAGGAACGCCCGATGGGCCTAGCAGGTTGACTGCCAGCACAATCGCCGCCAAGACCACCGGTTTCACCAGTAGCGGCATGCGTTCCAACACACGAACAGCCGTCTCGCTGAAATTCCGGCTGAACCAGGTAAAGATGAAGAACACGATCAACAGGCCGAACGCGCCGATCACGTTCATCTGCAGCGGCGCATTGAAACGAGCAAAACCGGACAGGTAATTGACCGCCTCATGCCAACCATCGGCACGGAAAAACACCCAGGCGACACAAACCAGATGGAAGGTCACGACGCCAGCGAACACACCACGCACCGGCTTGCCACGGAATTTTTCGATGATGTTTTGCGCCACCACGCCAAAGCCATGCATCGCGCCCCAGATGATGTATTTCAGGCTCGCGCCATGCCAGATGCCGCTGATCACCATCGAGGTCAGCAGCGTCAATTGCGTGCGGCCCCAACCATGACGGCTACCGCCGAGCGGGATATAGATATAGTCGCGAATCCAGGTCGATAGCGAGATATGCCAGCGCCGCCAGAAGTCACGCAGGCTTTGCGCCAGATACGGGTAGTCGAAGTTGTCCGGCAACTTGTAGCCTAGCAGCAGCGCCATACCGATCACCAAGTCCGAGTAACCCGAGAAATCCAGGTAGATTTGCACCGCAAACGCATACATTCCGGCCAACAATTCCAGGCCCTGGTAAGCATCCGGGTTAGCAAACAGCGGTTTGACCCAGGTATCAGCCAGCCAGCTTGCCAGCCAGACTTTCTTGACCAGCGCCGACAGGATCAGCCAGATCGCGCGGTCGGCTTCTAGGAATTGGCGTCTTTCAGTGCTTTCGATTTGCGCTAACAAGACATTCGGGCGGCAGATCGGGCCAGACAGCAAGGTCGGGAAAAACGCCAGGTACAGCGCCGAATCCAGCAACTTCGCCGGTTCGCGCTCGCCACGGGCGACTGCGACGATATAGGCGATGGACTGGAAGGTGTAGAACGAGATGCCAACCGGTAGCAGAATATCCAGTGCAGGCAAGGCCCAGTCGAAGCCAGCGGAATCCGCTGCATTCTGGATGGTTTCCCGGAAGAAATCGAAGTATTTAAAGACGGCGAGGTTCAGTACCGATGCAGTAATCGCCAGACCGGCGATCCATTTTCGTATCGACGGCAATAGCGCCATCAACGCCAAGGCGGCGATCACGCAAACTGAATAGATAGCGAGAATTGCGCCGAACACCCAATCGAGTCCTGCATACAAGCCATAGCTTGCAATTAGCAACACGATTTTCTGTGCGGTGTTCCACCTGCCGAGCGACCAATAGATCACCAAAAATGCCAAGAAGAAGACTGCAAACTCTGGTGACAAATAACTCATATCGATTCTGACAGGACGCCGCGACTACGGAAGCTTTGGACTTTTGGTTACGTCAATGCGTAAAAAGTCATATTTTACAATATCAACACTTGCCGCCATCACCTATCGCAACTAATTTCGCGCGTGGTTGCAGGCTGTCTCTACTAACCAACAGTTTATCTGGTCGAGCTGATAATTTGCATGAAAGACAAGCTGCGCTTATCTTGGTCAATCACCCAACTTTTCGCGGCAATAGGTTTGCAGAAAGCGCTGCATCTGGAATGCTTCCGGCTCCCACGCTTGCTCCAGCAATCTTTGTCTTGACAAATATAGATAGGTTTCTGCCACGACAACCTCACCGGAGTTAGTATTCACTGACACACGGATGCGCTTGTAGTCCGGCCCTTCAAAGTAATCCAGCGCTGCCAAATCAACGGTATCGACATCGAAATACAGCACGCCCGTCACTTGCGATCTACCGCGAGCGATCATGCCGGGATAGGTTTCGCCATCAACGATCAAACGCACATGGTCATTGAGTGTCGCTGCCGTCGAGCGATATTGACCATGCACCACGCGCTGCCAGACGGGATCGAACATCAGCGAACCATAAGTAAAGACGTGGGCGGACATGAATTTCCTATAAGCGGCGAAGCAAAACGCAAATCATAACGTGATCCCGTGAACACGGCATAATGGCGGCTTGCCAAACGCCAACGAGAATAAGGAAAAACGATGCAAGCACCACGCCAGACCATCAGCCCGAACGGCCCGGAATTTTCGCGCATCGCACTCGGCATGTGGCGCTTGGCTGGTTGGGAGATGACGGCGCAACAACGCCTCACCTACCTTCAGCAGGCACTGGAATTAGGCATCACCACCATCGATCACGCCGATATCTATGGCAGCGAGGCACCATTCGGCGAAGCATTGGTCTTGCAACCATCCTTGCGCGACAAGCTGGAAATCGTCACCAAATGCTGCATCGTACCGTTGGCTGATCAAACTGCGACTCGCGCGCCGCATTACAACACCAGCGCTGCACATATTGTCGCTTCGGCTGAAAACTCGTTGCGTCAGCTACGCATCGAGCAGATTGACGTGTTGCTGATCCACCGTCCCAGCCCCTTGCTGGATGCGGATGTAGTGGCAGAGGTATTTCAGGCATTGCACCGCGCAGGCAAAGTCAGGCATTTTGGTGTTTCCAATTTCACGCCTGCGCAATTCGAGTTGCTGGCATCGCGCCATCCTCTGGTGACCAATCAGGTTGAACTGTCACCGATGTTCCTCGACCCGTTGCACGACGGCACACTCGATCAAGCACAGCGTTTGCGCATCGCACCGATGATCTGGTCGGCATTGGCAGGGGGACGCTTGTTCACCGAGCAAAGCGAACGCGCGCAACGTTTGCGTGCGACGCTGGACGGTTTGGCGCAGCAATATCAGGTATCGGCGACAACCATCGTCTATGCGTGGATACTGCAGCATCCGTCGAAACCCGTCGTGTTGACCGGATCACGCAAAATCGATGCAGCCAAGGAGGCCGTCGCAGCGACCAACCTGCAATTGGCGCCTGAGCACTGGTTTGCGATCTGGACGGCATCAAACGGCCACAACGTACCGTGAGTTCAGTGAGCGACGCTGTGCAATACGGCGCTGCGGGTATCGACATGCCGCCGCTCCAGTTCGCGGCGGAAGAAGAATATCGCGATCAAAATCATCGTCAGTGGGGCCAGAGTCAGATAGAACGCGGTTTGTCCGCCGAGATGACCGAACGCGAACCCGGTAATCAGCGAACCCGTCGTGCCACCCAACGCAGAAAAGATCACGATCAAACCCGTCATCGCCGAATGCTGATGCTTCGGTAACGCGGAGAGGATCAGCGAATTGATGACCGGATACACCGGCGCCATGAACAACCCGATCAGCGGGAAGATAAAGGCAGCGGGTGGCGCATCGCTCCAGTTATCGATCGTGCCTGCAACAATGTTGCGCGTCAGCGGCAGTGT
>Ga0116226_10005815_pt1 | contig 11034 bp, 11 predicted proteins | sample S1TSphfallax_FD_89692 | JGI IMG/M metagenome (GOLD analysis project Ga0116226, IMG submission 89692) | Host-associated microbial communities from peat moss isolated from Minnesota, USA - S1T2_Fa - Sphagnum fallax MG | ecosystem: Host-associated > Plants > Peat moss > Unclassified | place: USA... | reverse complement strand
GGCGGCCAAATTTCCAGGCCAGCCACGCGGCTCCTAAGCTTGGACGCAACATAAGGCTGGTTACGCGCAACAAAGGTTGTGGGCAGCCTTGGACCGGACGGGCGTTTGAAATTCCTATCCGCCGTTTATGGCCCATTCATAGCCGCCGCAGCTTCGAGTCTTTTCGTGGCAGCATTCGGACTGGTCGACCCTCGAGGAGTCAGCAGACGCCATGTGGACCAAATTTAAGTCTCTACCCACGGGTGCGAAGTTCTTGGTGATCATCTTGGTGCTTGGATTCGGCGGCGGAATTTCAAACTACCTCGAGGCAAACGGAGATCAGGATCGTAGTTCGGAGTTGGCGGCTCTTCAATCTCAACTTCAACAGCTTCAGATCCGAGCTCAGCCTTGTGCCGCGCAGATGACCAGCGCTGACGCTGCATCTCAACAAATCGTGCTTGAGGCAGCCCTCCAATCCATGCAGGGTACTTTGGGCAGCGCACCCCTTGCCCGCCCGCCGGACACGAGCGCGTGCCAGAGTGAACTTGCCACGATCACGGCCCAAGAGGCCGTCGTGCAACAGCGCATCTATCAAATTCAGACCGGGGACAAGAGCATACCGGCGAAATGCTTCGCGGGTCTTCCTGATCCGGCTTGCGTGAATCGCCAATGATGGTGACAGCGTCATTGTCCTTACCTCTTCGGCTTATTGGATTGTGGTCGGTCGGTGGAGGCGCCCTTCCGGCTTTGTACTCCGCGTGAAGCCCCTTTGCCCGATCGGACTGCCTTCATCAGTTGCCCGCAGGATAGTGTCGACTTGGCGAAGGACCTGCGGAACCATCATAAGTTCACGAACGGGCTCGTGGCGGCGTTTCTGAATGGGTCACGGCCAGACCGGTCTTAAAGATGGTCGCCGTCTCAGACACGTCGGTTATTTCCAGTATTGCCCAGAAACTCGGGGTTCACTGCAGCGACCCACCGTCACACTGAAAGACGCGCGCTGCTCACGCCACTCAACTGTACCCTTTCTTTGTTTCTCTCAAGCCTCCTCTTTTCGCAAATGCTCCAGAAACTGCGCTGGCATAAACGGCGATAAATGGGGGAAGGGTCAAGGTCTCTTGTAATCACGCGACTCAAGTTACGGCTTGTGCTTGTGGTAGACGCAAGCGAGTTTGTTTCCGTCAGGGTCGCGTACATACGCGACATAAAACGTCGGCTCATAATATGGACGCGTACCGGGGGCCCCTTCATCACTGCCGCCGTACTCCAGTGCGGCGTCGTGGAAAGCTTGCACTTGGACTTCATCCTTGGCGCGGAACGCGATCATCGTGCCATTCCCCGCAGCAGGTGCCCGCCCATCGAACGGATTGCAGACCCAGAATCCATACCCCTCGTCGTACGATCCTCCCCACCCTGCCCAACCGTCGCTCCAGTTCGGCGCACGACTAACGCCCAGTACGCCGAATATCGCGTCATAGAACTTGATCGCGCGCTCCATGTCCGCAGTACCAACCGTGGAATAAAGGATCACTTCTGCAATCTCTCTTCTGGCGGAGTCATCTCGCCGGCTTGAATTGACTTCACTTCGATCGGCGCCGGTAGCGCGGTCTGCCGCCCTTGCGGCCCACATGCCGTGTTGTGGACCTTGGACAAACATCACGTCAATTATAATGCCGTCTTCTCTGGACGCCGATTTGGTTTTACTGTCACATCGGCCGACAAACATATCGCGTGCCGCCGATTGATGGCGATCGCGATGGACGCCGAAGCGACGTGGCAGCGCTACGGCAATGCGTACCAGGTCGAACGACCTCCCGCGTGGCGCACAAGCAAACGCTTCTCGACCAGGCTCCCGAACGTTGGCTTGAGCGTATTTGCGCTTGCGCCGTGCTCACGCCCCATGTCACGCGTCGCAACCCGCCCATGGGCTTTGGCGTAGTCAAGAATCTTCAAGTTAATCTTCAAGTGACTCTTACCTGCAGATTCCCATCGTTGATGCGGGCACCAGCAGGTCAATTCGCCACGGCGGGTAGAGCCGACAATAGTGCATTAGTGTTGGCCGATGAGCGCCCCTCGGCCGCAAATCTCAACACGAATTCGGCTCCAATCCCGCTGTTGCGGGCCGAGAGATGCCACTGATGAGCGGTGACGATTTCCTTGCAGATGGCAAGTCCCAATCCCGCGCCCTCGTTCTGTCGAGTGGAGCCGCGCCAGAACCGCGTAAACAGATGCGGCAGATCGGCTTCCGGGATGCCCGGTCCCTCGTCGCGAATCGTGACTTGGTCGGATTCGACCACGACCGCGACGACGCCGCCTGAGGGCGAGTGGTCGATGGCATTTTCAATGACGTTCTTGAGCAGCATGTGTAGCGCTGACGGATCGGCCCGCACGGGTTTGTATTCCGTGGAAGTGCAGCGAAGGTCCAGGTAAAGCGTGCGCCGATCCGCCAGGCGACGCAGGTAATCCACGACATTCTCGGCCACGGCCGCCACGTCCGTTGATTCGAAGCGATAGTTTCGATCGTCGCTCACTTCAGCCAAATGCAGCAACTGATGCACTTGACGTGCGATTTGATCGACATCGCGCAGCAACGCTCCTCGATCGTCGCAGCCTTCCATCTCGATTTGTGCGCGCAGCAGCGCGAGCGGCGTTTTGAGTTCATGTGCGGTAGCCTCGAGGAACGCCTGCTGTACTCTATAGCCATTCTCCAAGCGGTTGAGTGCTTGGTTGAACGCATCGATGACCGGCGAAAACTCGACCGGGACGCGGCGGATGACGATTCTCGCAGAAAAGTTGCGCGGCTCGATGCGGGCCGCCGCCTCGGACGCTTCGCGCAGGGGTTTGAGCACCCGACGGAGCGTGAAGAATACGGCGATGCTGAACACAATCATCGAAATGATGACGAGCTGCAGCGTGGTCCTGAAGAACAAGAGGCTGCCGACAGTCCGTGCCAGCATGGCGAAGCGATCACTGCTCGCCGCCTGCAGGTAGTAGGTCGTGGGGCCGCGAACGATGGCTGCGGTGCTGACATTCAGGCGGTGTCCGCCCGAATAAATTTCGAATGATGGTGTGCCTGGATCGAAAACGGCGCCTGCGGGGACCAGCGCATCGTTGCTCGAATCGGACGTCAAAACCACGCGACCGTTTGCATCCAGCAATCGATACTCGAGATCGGAGGGCAACGCCTCGTAGATCCAGGAGGCGTCGTGGGGCAGGACCAAGCCGACCGCGCGACCGCTGGAATCAAATTGCAGGCTATCCTTGAGCAGTTGAGTTTCGTTCATCAAGTCGAAACGCGTCATCAGTTCCTGATTGCGTCCGACCAGAAGCCACAATCCTCCGGCGATCACCACCAGGGTCAGCAGCAGCGCGCCGATGTAGGTGAGCAGTAATTGGGAGGCGAGACTACGGAACCGACCGAGTGTCGCAGAGCGCATAGCCATATCCTCGGGCATTGACGATTCGCACAATTGAACCGATGGCTTGAAGTTTTCTTTTGAGGCGGTGCAGCGCGACACCGAGTGCGTTGGGCGTCACCGCTTCCTCGAGTCCCCAGGCTGCCGCTTCGAGCGCGGCGCGCCGGACGGTATGGCCGTTCGCCGTGACCAAACTGAGCATGATCTGCAGTTCCGCAGGCGCCAGCGTCACAACATCCGTGCCGCAGAGCATCGTGCCCCCCTGCGGGCGTATCTCGATATCGCTGAATTGGGGCGTGAGGCTTTGCAGCGTAGCCGGCCGCCGCAAGAGGGCGCGCACCCGAGCTACCAATTCCTCCATTGAAAATGGCTTTGTCAAATAGTCATCCGCACCGCCCTCCAATCCCTGCACACGGTCATGCAATGCGTCGCGGGCCGTCAGGATCATGCACGGTTCCTTAATACCGGCTGATCGCAAGCGTTTCACCAGCAACAAGCCATCGCCGTCAGGCAATCCTCGATCGATAACGAAGAGCCCGTAACCCGGTTGTTGCGCCGCCGCCCATGCAGTCTCGATCCCGGGAAATAGATCGGACTCGATACCGGCGGCGCCCAGTGCCTGGAGCACAAACGCCGCAAGCCTTTGATTGTCCTCCACGAGAGCTATTCTGGTCATGACACACGATATCGCATTGGCAATCGCTCTCGCTCTGATTCGGGAAGTCGATTCTCGCTACGCCTTAGCTTACCGGCGGCTTACTGACAATCGCAGATTCAGTAAGTGATCCGTAATGCTCGGCTCGCGATGATGTACACAACGGTCCGCCTCAAGCCTCTGAAATCTCGCATTTCCTCGGAGTCATCGGATGAACAGTCCTGATCCCATCACGGTAGCCAGCATGATTGGCGGCCTTTCTAGTGCGTGGAGAGTGCGCGCCGTCGGTATTCCGATCGCGCGTGCAGCTTGGCGCACGATGGTCGGATTTTGCGCCAAGTCATTGCTGGACGGGCGGGCTGCGGTGGGGGGCGCGCCTACTGCGGCGCAATCGACCATTTGGGCAGCAAGCGACTCACCAAGACTGTCGGGGAGCCTACCGTGGACTACTTATGGGATAGTCGGAATTCTGGCGATCGGGCCTACCTCAAGCGTGCGCGCCGAGGACGTGGTTCCGCCGGTAGTGGATGCTGCGGACACTACGGGTGCCGGTCCGAAACCGTTATGGGAGGCGGGGATCGGCGGCTTCGCGGGTGCGGTCGCCGACTATCCGGGATCGAATCAATATCGCGTGCGCGGCCTGCCGCTGCCGTTCTTCATCTATCGCGGCGACTTTTTCAGTTCAGACGTCCACGGACCGCGCCTGCAGAAGTCGAGTGGCATCGTTGAATGGGAATTGAGCGGCGGCGGTAGCTTGGCCAGCAATTCCAAGGGCGGCGCACGTGCTGGCATGCCGAATTTGGATTACCTGCTCGAAGTGGGGCCCAAAGCCAAGATCACCGTGGCCAAGCCGACGGACAGCTCGCGCTTGTCGGTAGACGTGGCGCTTCGCGAGGCGATATCCACCAATTTTTCGTCCCGGTTGCGTAGCCAAGGTGCGCTCTTTGCACCCGATCTCGCTTATGAAGAGGAGGCGATTTTTGGCAGCCATTGGAGTGGTCGAGCGAGCATCGGTGCCCAGTTTGCCACTGCCGCACTGCAACGCTATTACTATGAGGTCGAGCCGCAGTATGCCCGAGCAGACCGCCCGGCGTACGACGCACGCGCAGGGTACTTGGGCGCGACGTTGGCGTTGACCGCCATTCGACAGGTAACCCGCTCCTTCACCGTCTTCGTTGGACTCGATGTGGATAACTACGACGGTGCGGCCAACGTGGATAGCCCCTTGCTCCGGACCCGCAACGATCTGGGCGTCGCTCTGGGCTTTGCATGGTCGATTGGGCAATCAAAACAAGAGGTTAATCGTGCCCGTTGAGGTGGTTGTACGGCTCAATGAACGCGCCCGCGCCGCCGCGCGGTGGTGCCTCGTTCTGGTCCTTCCGCTGGTGGCGCAGTTGCTTGCCTGCGCAGGGTCCTTGCGATCGATTCCCCTCGCATCGCACGTCGACCTTGAGGCGATGCAGGGTGGCTGGTATATCGTCGCGACCATCCCTAATCACTTCGAGAGAAGGATGGTCGCCCCATACGACGTCTATTCGCGGCGCACCGATGGTGGAATGCAGGAGGATTTCTATCTACGACGCGGCGGTTTCGACGCCGAGGTCCGTCATTACACCGTCAGGGATACCATAGTCCCGGGATCGAACAACGCACGTTGGCACGTCCATATCCTCGGGCCGGTGAGCCTGCCGTTCCTCGTGCTCTATACCGACCCGGCTTATCGTTACGTGATGTTCGGGGAGAACAACCGCTCGGTGGGTTGGGTGTTCTCACGCACTCCGACCATCGAAGATGCGGACTATCAGGCGCTCCTAGATCGCTTTGCCGCTCTGGGTTACGACGCGACGCGCTTTCGCAAGGTCATCCAGGTTCCCGAGCAGATCGGCATGCCAGGATTTTGGAGCGACGGAATCCAATGATGGACGCGTCAAGAGGTCAATCGGGGCTCACAGCCCTAACGTGGACGACGAAATGAGACGCAGCATTCGGCGCGGCGGAGCCGGGCTCGCGATTTCCATGTCGGATGAAATCGGAAAAATCGGCACGGCCGTGGCTGGAATCGGAGGCTGGGCGTTCGACATTCGCGAGAACGTATTGACGTGGTCGGATGAGACAAAGCGGCTCTTCGGGGTGGTCTCCAGCTACCAGCCGACCGTTGAGGCGGCTCTGCGCTTCTACAAACCTGAAGCGATTCCAGTTATTCAAAAACACTTTGAGGCTTGTATTAAGGCGATCGAGCCGCACGACTTGGAACCAGCCGACTTGGAATTAGAGGTCATGACGGCGACGGGGCGATCCGTCTGGACTCGCTTTACCAGTGCCGCTGAATTCGAGGCCGGTGTGGCCGTTCGCGTGTTCGGGGCTGTCGAGGACATCACTTGCCGAAAAACCCTCGAACGAGACCTAGCCGAGAGCAATGAATTGGTACGGGTGACCCTCGACTCCATTGGCGATGGCGTGATCACGACGGATCCGGCGGGCCACGTGGTGTGGCTCAATTCCGTGGCCGAGCGCCTGACAGGGTGGGCCAAAGACGAAGCGCGTTCCAAGCCGTTGAAGGAGGTGTTCAACCTTACTGACGCCAAAACCGGTCAGCGATGTCTAGATCCGGTGACCACTTGTCTCATGGGGGGGGAATCGGTGGGACTGCAAAGTCACACAACGCTGCATTCTCGGCAAGGTGAGGACTACGGCATCGAAGATTCGGCCTCGCTCATCCGGAATGCCGAAGGCCAAATCCTGGGCGCCGTGCTTGTCTTTCGCGACGTATCGGAACAGCGCCGCCTCACCGTGCAGATGAGCCATCGCGCGACCCATGATGCGTTGACTGGCCTGAGCAATCGAGGCGAGTTCGAGCATCAATTATCTCGACTCTTGGAAGAGACCAAGCTTGAGGCGAGTGATCATGTGTTGATGTATATCGACTTGGATGATTTCAAAGTGATCAACGATGCCTGCGGCCATGCCGCAGGCGATCAACTACTTCGCCAAGTGAGCTTGTTGCTGCAGGGAGCCGTACGTGCCCGCGATACGGTGGCGCGGCTGGGTGGCGATGAATTCGGCGTGATTCTAGAGAGGTGCAAAATCGAGCAGGGTCGCGAAATCGCACAAAAAATATGCGGTCAGATGGAGCTGTATCGCTTTGCCCATGAAGAGCGACGCTACCGCGTCGGCGCCAGCATCGGCGTCGTCCCGGTCGATCTTCGTTGGCAGAGTGCGGCCGCCGCGTTGTCGGCCGCCGATAATTGCTGTTATGCGGCTAAGCGTGCGGGGCGAAATCGCGCCCATCTTTGGTCGGAATCCAACACCACCCTAATGGCTAGGCAGGGCGCAATGCAATGGGTTAACCGGCTCGAGGCGGCAATCGACGAAAACCGCTTCGTCTTGTTCGCGCAGCACATTGAGTCGACCTGTAGCCCCACGACCGGACTTCACTGCGAAGTTCTCCTACGCCTTCGGGAGGATGACGGGTCGATGACCTTGCCTGGTTCGTTCCTGCCCGCGGCCGAGCGCTTCCACCTGATGGCACGGATCGACAGATGGGTTCTTCACCAGGTACTTGAAATGCTCGAGGCCGACGCGATCGAGCTCGAGTGCATTGACACGATCTCGGTGAACCTGTCTGGGCAATCGATCGGGGATCGGGCGTTTCATCGCGATTTGATTCGCATGTTACGAGAGACCCGATTTGACAACAAAAAGCTCTGCTTCGACATTACCGAGACGGCGGCCATCACCAATCTTGGTGACGCGAAAGCATTCTTCGAGGAGGTCCGAGCGCTGGGAGTGAGTATTGCCCTCGACGATTTCGGTGCCGGCGCCTCGTCCTTCAGCTACCTTGGCATGTTGCCGATAGACTACCTCAAGATCGATCGACAATATATTACGGGTCTGGATGCTCCGCTCAACAACGCAGCGGTACGGTTCTTTTGCGAAGTCGCGAAGGTCGTCGGCGCCAAGACTATTGCGGAGCGTGTCGAGCGCAGCGACATACGCGACGCGTTGCATGCCATTGGGGTGGATATGGTCCAGGGGTCTCTGATTCACGACCCGGAACCACTGGCTGCACTGCTCCCTTATCGGGTACTGCGAGCCCTCTGACGAGCAACGCCGGCAAGATGACAAACAATGGAACCGGCGCACCGGGGAACGCTGGGGCCGTACCTCGCCGCGCAGTGGGGGGCTGAGCGTCACGACCGTGGCCGCTTGACTCAAGGAATTTGAAATGCTGCCGATACTTAGTCATCATGAACATCAACAGCGTTTCTGCCGGTCTGCCCGCGCTCAGCAGCGGTTCGTCGTCCAAGCAGTCCGCCACGGCAAAGGCGGCAGCGGCGGTGACCGCGGCTAACGCAGCCGCTGCGGCCAAGGCGTCGGCTGCCGCCAGCACGGGCGCCGCCGGCACGGCGGCCGCTGCCAAGGCGCCGGCTGCGGCCAGTGCAACGGCTGCGCCAACGTCGACGTCGACTTCGGCCGCATCAGCGACCCCCGCAAAATCCTCGACATCCTCGGGATCGTCGGCCCCTTCGGCCTCTGGTGGGGCGAAGAGCGCCGGCGGTGGTGGGGGCGCGTCCGGCTCGGCCTCCGCGTCAGGCGCTGCCTCCGCGAGCGCAAGCACCAGCAGTTCGGAAGCCAGCCAAATTGCCGAGGGCTATTCCACCTCGGCGGGCGGCAAGAGTTATTCCGCGAACATTACCGAGTCTGACGGGACTTACACCCTGTCAGTGGGCAATTTGGCGGGCGCGACGGCGAGCGGCTCGAGCCTATCGGCGGCTGAAGCGGCCCTCAACGTCAAAATCGACACCCTGGCCTGAAGCTTGGCCCGAGGCCGCGGTATAGAGGATTGCGGCTGCGTTGCTCAAGGTGTTCGTCACCGTGCACAGCGCCTTCGCCTCACGCAACACGGCAGCGGCCTCCTCCTCGGCCATGTCGGGGAATTGGGTGACCACAGAGATCCGAGCCAGGGTCGTGGCAGACAAATGCCAGCCACTTGCAATTTCGCGGTGCACCAGTCGACACAGTTTGCGCAAGTTTTCGATCGTACTTCGTCGCGCTCGGTAGTGGACGGCACGCAATAAATTGCGCTGTGTCCCTCGAGCTTCCCCGCGACGCTCCGCCACTGGTCGAGGCGTATCAAATCGCATCGAATAGTTCGGTGCGAACTGACCGAGCCCGGCTTTCCGAGCCAACACGCTCAATAGACCAATCGGATTGCGAACCTTCCCAGCTTTGTGCATGGCATCGATCTCATCGACCTCATCGAGCACCGCTTGCCGCAGATCCCCTGGGCAGGCAGCAAGCAATTTCGATCGGCTGTCGCCGGGCATGCTGCGCAGGCAATCCGAGTAGCGCAGTTGGCCCCGCTGGTCGGCGCCGAAACCCGTATCGTCTTGGCATGCTGCAGTCGTGGTTAACCGATGAACTTACGACGGCTGGTGATGCTCGCAAGCACCCCGCATCATTAAACCGGTGCAAAGCTCGATATCCCGACCACGTGTTTCGCGAGCGCTACGGCATCGCGGCCACCCGCGAGTTCGGCGGCGCCTGGAACTGCAACGGCATGACGGCCGCAACGATTGGCATTGATGTCGGCACTTCGGCCGCGCGAGTCCAGGACGGTCGCGTCGCGACCCATGCGAAGGCGAAGCAACGCATGTCACGATGGCTCAAGTAATCTGGGCCGAGCCGGCTGTAAACGACTTAGACACCATCGCCGATTACGTTGCGCTCGATAATCCGACCGCTGCCAGTCGAAATGGGAACAACGGGTCAGTTGCCTGCACAGGAAGACCGTAGAAAGTTAGAAGGAAAGTGATACAAGTTATTGATCTAATTGACTAATCTGGACGGATTTATCGGCGCTGCGCGCCTCGCCCCTACGGGGTCGCAGTTCCGGTCATTGGCCGGGCAACACTGGTCTTGCGTTTGCCGACATTCTGCGCCTAGGATGCTTTTTGCCGAATAATCGCTTTCGGGGATACGAGGATGCAATCGGCGATTGCCCACGCTGGGAGTAAGTGATTTTGTTGGAGCAACTGGTGACACCGCCCGACCCGCCGAAGCTCATCTACTCTCTTGCTTTTGAAACGCTAATTTTGGGCTCCCTTGTGGTCGCCGGAGGCCTTTGGTTGGGCGCGCTTGGCAACGCCATGGGTATTCTTTCGGTCTGCGGTGCCTTTGTTTTTATCTTATTTAAAATTCGCAACGTATCGACGCGTGTTACCGAGTCAGGCGTTTCGCAGTTGACGTTGCGTGGTCGCGTCCACTTGTCGTGGAACGAAGTGACTCGGGTAACAAGAGCGCCGCTATCTTTGACGCTGGCCGGCGCCAAGAGGTGCGTGGTTGTTTCTGTGGAGGAATTTGCGGATAGCGCGGCCGTAATTTCGTATGTGGAATCCCATATCCCCTCGAATCTTCGCAGCGATTGAGGCGCTTGTAGCTCCTGCGCTCGGGTTCACGTGATCGTCGACGATTCGAATTCTCCTTTCGCATTGCACCCGTTTGTAGATGCCCGCTATGACGCAGGCGAAGCAGGCGGTGGCGGCGTTGAAAGACGCCGTCTCGAGGGGAACGTCCGGTGTCGTCTCGATGTGCCTAAACAATCCACGACACGCGCTGCGCGTCGCATCTGGCGGCAACACCTACGACATTCTGATTTGCTATGAATGTGGACAGCTTGAACTGTACAGGAATGACCAGCCCTTGCTGTTCGCCGGATCGATCGCGGGCAACGCCGATGCGCTGAATCGACTGCTCAAGAAGGTAGGTATACCGCTAGCGGATGATGCAAACGCCCTGCAGGCCTCCTACCGCGAGGAGGCCCGGCTCGCTCTGCATCGGGCAGAAGCGGGGGATGCGCGGGCAGATCGCCGGACGCATCGGCCGCGCGTTGGAGCGTCGCGGCCTGGTCGAGCGCGACCTCGAGAATGCGTGGCTCGCGAGGGACACCGAGGCCGGCCCGTTGGATGATCTGCTTGGCCACTC
>Ga0116226_10005814_pt1 | contig 11034 bp, 6 predicted proteins | sample S1TSphfallax_FD_89692 | JGI IMG/M metagenome (GOLD analysis project Ga0116226, IMG submission 89692) | Host-associated microbial communities from peat moss isolated from Minnesota, USA - S1T2_Fa - Sphagnum fallax MG | ecosystem: Host-associated > Plants > Peat moss > Unclassified | place: USA... | reverse complement strand
CTGGGCGAATTCAGCCGCCGAGCCGAAACGGTCCTCCGGCCGCTTCGCCATTGCCCGTTTCACCACCGCATCAAACGCCCGCGGCACGGCGACCGACAAAATAGATGGCATTGGCGGCTCGGTATTCAGCACCTTGTGCATGATCGAGTTGACACTGCCCTCGAAAGGTTTTTCCCTGGTCAGCAGCTGATAGAGCATTACGCCGGCGGAATAGATATCCGTTCGCGCATCGACCAGAGTGCCCATGAATTGCTCGGGCGACATATAGGCTGGGGTGCCCAGCATCGTGCCGGCCTGGGTCATGCTGCTATTCTCAATCCGCGCAATGCCGAAATCGGCGATCTTCACCTCGCCTGATTTGGTCAGCATGACATTCGCCGGCTTGATATCTCGGTGAATCACCCGGCGGTCATGGCTGTATTGCAGCCCCGCCAAGAGCGATTCCATGATCCGCAAGATCGCTGAAATCTCAAAGACCTCGCCGCGGTCGAGCAACTGCTTCAGCGTGGAACCGTCCACATACTCCATGACGATACAGGCAAGGTCTGGCGTTTCGCCGTATTCGTAAACGCCGACGATGTTAGGGTGGGTCAGCCGTCCCGCCGCCTGCGCCTCGCGCTTGAAGCGGGCGAATTCCTCCTGCGCCTGCGGGTCGTCGGCTTGTGGGAATTTGACGGTCTTGACCGCAACCTGGCGGGCGATGGCGGGGTCGAACGCCTCATACACCGTGCCCATCGCGCCTTTGCCGAGCACCTTCCGCAGCTGGTACTTGCCGATGAACTCGGTCATGCGGGCGAAGCGCCGTTTTGATCTTTTTCCACCCGCCGCATCAATTCACGCCTCCCCCGCCAAGACTGCCGTGCCGATTAATAATCCAGAGCCGCGCGGCCCGATACCTCCGCGCGCTCCTTGCTCGCCGGCTGCCCTGCGCTAATATGATTCGGATTAGGAGCAGACACATGGCCACCGGCTGGGCGCCTGACGGCGCGGTTCAGGACCAGATTGACGATACCATAGCGGACGCCGTGAACGCCGCGCGCGCGCGGATGCCGGTGGGGGAGGGGGAAACCCATTGCGTGGAATGCGGCGAGGCGATTCCCGAAGGCCGGCGCCGCGCTGTTCCTGGGGTGCGCACCTGCGTGGAATGCCAATCCGCCCGGGATGCGAAGCCAGCCGCCACGCTGATTAACCGGCGCGGCAGCAAGGACAGCCAGCTTCGCTAGCCGGTATGGACGCCATGGCGTTCGGCGCATAACCTCCCCCAAATGGAGGACCAACAATGAACTCAATCACCCGTTTCGGCCGGAATATTTTGCGTGTGGAGGATGACCGGCTTATCACCGGCAAGGGCCGCTATGTCGGCAACCTCCCGCAAGACGGCGCGGCGCATCTGGTTATCCTCCGCTCGCCCTACGCGCATGCCGAAATAAGCGGGCTGGACACCTCCGCCGCGGCCGCCATGCCGGGCGTGATTGCGATATTCACGAGCGCCGATCTGGAAGCGGATGGCGTCAACCCCGTGCCCGTCCTGCCCATGCTCGCGCGGGCGGATGGCACGCCGAATGCCTCGCCGCCGCGGCGGTTTCTGGCGAAGGGCCGGGTGCGGCATCTGGGCGAGCCGGTAGCGGCGATTATCGCCGAGACCCGCGCCGCCGGGCTGGACGCCGCCGAAGCGATTATCGTGGATTACGAGTCTCTGCCCGCCGTGGTGGATATGCACGAAGCCATCGCCGCCGGCGCGCCGGCGCTTTGCCCGGAAGCGCCGGATAATATCAGCGCCGAAATCGCTTTCGGCGACGCGGCGGCGGCGGACGCGGCGTTTGCCGCCGCCGCGCATGTCGTGAAGGTCGGCATGGTCAACCAGCGCCTGGTGGCCAACGCGATGGAGCCGCGTTCCATTCTGGCGGCGCCGGATTCCGAGGGCCGGATCATCATCAATTACGCCTCGCAGGCGCCGACGCTGGCGCAGGATTTTTTTGCCCAGGCGGTGCTGAACGAGCCGGGCGAGAAGATCCGCGTCGTGGTGGGGGATATCGGCGGCGGTTTTGGGATGAAGGCGTCGGTGCATAACGAGGAGGTGCTGGCTGTCTATGCCGCCCGCAAGCTGAACCGCGCCGTGCGCTACATCGCCGACCGGAGCGAGGAATTTCTGTCCTCCGTTCATGGCCGGGACCATGTGACCACGGCCGAAATGGCGCTGGACGCGGATGGCAAAATTCTGGCGGTGAAAGTGGATACGCTGGCCAATCTCGGCGCGTATCTGATGCCGGTCGGCGCGCTGATCCCGCTGATCCTTGGCCCCAAGGTGCTGCCGGGAACGTATCACCTACCGGCGCTGCACATTCATGTGCGCGGCGTGCTGACCAACACCATGCCAACCGCGGCTTACCGCGGCGCTGGCCGGCCGGAGAATCTTTTTACCATCGAACGGCTGATGGATGACGCCGCCTTGGCATTGGGGATCGACCCCGCGGAGCTGCGCCGGCGCAATCTCGTGCAGCCGGGCGCCATGCCCTACAAATCCGCGATGGGCGAGGTTTATGATTCGGGCAATTTCCCGCAAATGCTGGATGGCGTGGTCGCCGCATCGGACTGGGCCGGATTTGCCGCGCGCAAGGCGGAGGCGAAAACGCGCGGGAAGCTGCTGGGCCACGCGATTACCAGCTATATTGAATGGACCGGGGCCTACCAGTTTACCGAGACGGTGGATGTGATCGTCACCGCGGACCGGGTGATCGTGAACTCCGCCACCCAGGCGATGGGCCAGGGGCTGGAGACCGCGTATACGCAGCTCATCGCCAACAAGCTTGGGGTTGACCCCTCCGTCGTCAGCATCGTGCAGGGCGATACGGATGTGGTGAAAGGACCGGGCAGCTACGGCTCACGCTCCGCCTATGTCGGCGGCGCGGCGGTGGCGCATGGGGCGGATAGCTGGATTGAAACCGCTCTCCCGATCGCGGCCGAGGCGCTGGAAGCCGCGGCGGCGGATGTTGAATATGGCATTGGCGCCTTCAAGATCGTGGGAACGGACCGGGAGATTGGCATTTTTGAGCTGGCCGGCCAGCAGCCGGAACGAAAAATCGCCATCAAGGCGACCAACACCGTGGAAAACTCCAGCTGGCCGAACGGCGCGCATGTGGCGGAGGTGGAGGTGGACCCGGAAACCGGCATCCCGCAAATCACGCGCTACACGACGGTTGATGATGTCGGCTACACGATCAACCAGATGCTGGTGGAAGGCCAGATTCATGGCGGCATCGCCCAGGGTACCGGCCAGGCGCTTTTTGAATCCTGCCGCTATGATGATTCGGGCCAGCTCATCACCGGCTCCTTCATGGATTACCAGATGCCGCGGGCCGCGGATTTCCCCAGCTTCGTCATCAATATCGACCAATCCGTGCCATGCGTGACCAACCCGCTGGGGGTGAAAGGCTGCGGCGAATCCGGCACTGTTGCTGCCACCCCGACGGTGGTGAACGCGGTGCTGGATGCGCTTCGCCCGCTTGGGGTGAAACATGTGGAAATGCCGCTGACCCCGTTCGCGATCTGGCAGGCAATTCAGGCCGCCGCGGCGTAGATTGGGCAAAATCCTCTGGCTGGCGTCCTACCCGAAATCAGGCAATACTTGGCTTCGGGTATTTCTGCATAACTACATCAACCAGCCGGATGCGCCGTACAGCATCAACAAACTGAACGATCTTTCGGCCAGCGAATGCAATGCCGCGTTCTTTCGGGCACATCTTGCCGGCCCGCCTGCCGCCTACACCACACAGGAGGTGCAGCGGGTGCGGCCAAAGGTGCATCATGAGCTTATGAAGCTTCACGATGACCTGGTTTTTATCAAGACCCACAACGCCAACCGCGCCGTTCACGGCATTGCGCTTTGCACGCCGGCGGTTTCCGCTGGCGCGATTTACCTCATCCGTGATCCGCGCGACGTCGCGATCTCCTATGCGGCTTATACGGGACGCGGCCTTGACGACATTATCGGCTTCATGAGCCAGGCCGGTGCGGCCAACCGCGGGACCGACGCACAGGTTTTTGAGTTTTTGGGGGCCTGGTCCAGCCATGTGGAATCCTGGATCGCGACGCCGGGAGTTTTATTGCTGCGCTATGAGGACATGTTGGAAAATCCCGCGCGGGAATTTGCCCGTGTGATTCGTTACCTTGGCGATGAGCCGGAACCGGAGCGGCTTGGCCAGGCCGTTGCGTACAGCGATTTTGTTGCGCTCGCTAAACAAGAGGCTCGCCACGGCTACCAGGCCGGCAGCCCGACCGCGGCCGCGCCGTTTTTCCGCGAGGGCCGAGCCGGTGGGTGGCGGGACGTCCTGACCGGAATGCAACGGGACAGGATTGAATTGGACCATGCGGCGATGATGAAGACGTTCAGCTATTTGTAGTGCTGTTCAGAACAATTTGTGAAGCCGCGGCATGCGACGAGGCGGAGCCGGCTAAGCGATCCAGCTTTGCTCTCCGATGCGATTGAGAGATGGATTGCCACGGCCGCTTCGCGGCCTCGCAATGACGGCGTGGCTCAGACAGGTATTCCTGCGACTGACGACTGAGAACTGACGGCTGGCTACACCGGGGCGGCGGCGGCGGCGAGGTGCATGGCGGCCCCTATCAGCGGGGCGCGGGTGACGCGGTAATTGGCGGCATCCGAAAACACTTCGCGGAGCAGCAGATTGTTGATTGCATGTCCGGTACGCTGGCCGAGGAACCGGCCGGAAATCGGCGCGCCGGCGAGCGCCAGGTCGCCCACCACGTCCAGTAATTTATGACGCACAAACTCATCCGGCCAGCGCAGCCCTTCCGGGTTCATAACCTTTGCGCCATCCACCACGACCGCATTTGCCAGGCTGCCGCCCTTTGCCAGCCCGGCCTGCCGCAGCCCCTCGATTTCCGCCGCCATGGTAAAGGTTCGCGCCGATGCCAGCTCCTGCGCGAAGCTCTCCGGCGTCAAATGCAGGCTCAGCGCCTGGCGGCCAATGGCCGGCGAGGCAAACTCAATCGCCAGCGACATATCCAAACCCGCATGCCCGGCCGAATGATGCGGCCGCAGCTCAGCGAATGAATGGCCTTGTTCCACGCGAACAGGGCGCAGCATTTCCAGCACTTCGCGCGCGCCGCCATGTTCGGCGATGCCGGCACTCTCGATCAAAAACAAGAAGGGCGCCGCGGAGCCGTCCAGGATCGGCAATTCCGCCGCGTCAACGTCGATCACCAGGTCATCTATCCGGCTGGCGCTGATCGCCGCCATTAAATGCTCAATCGTTCCGACCCGCGCATCGGGGTGCTCCGGCAGACTTACCACCGTACAGAGCCTGGTATCCGTCACATGGTCGAAGCGCGCCGGGATGATCATGCCCAGATCGGTCCGGTGAAACATGATCCCCGTCCCAGCCGGCGCGGGGCGCAACTTCACGCGCACATCCGCGCCGCTATGCAGACCGCGCCCGACGCAACTGATCGCCGCCTTGATGGTAAGGCGCGGCGCGGCTTCACGGCCCGCAAAATCGGACCGGTCACGCAAAGACAACATTATTAACCCACTATTCATGATGCACTGCACATTAACCGCGCGGACAGGATGCCGCCAGTCAATCATTATTTCGGATTATTTCGGTATAACCCTATGATTTTGTTATATTGTTACTTAAAGTTGCGGTCCGATTCGAACAGGTCACGGAGTTCTTGCGTCGCCTCCTGGGCGGTTTGGATCAGCTTGGTCTCATCATGCGCAATCGCATAGGTCGCATCCAATATCTGCTCATCATGCGCCTGGAACAGCGCAATTGCCCTGGCCGCCTGGTCTTTGGGTATGGCCAGCTGTTCCATGGCCATCTCGGTCAGCCGCAGACTCGAGAGAAAAGTCTCACGAATTATATGCTCGACGCCCAGGGCCATGAGCAGATGGACATGATGCCGGTTGCGCGCCCGCGCCACGATCGCGAGATGCGGAAATCTGCGCCGGACCATTTGCGCGGTCTTGATCGAGGCGTCCATGTCATCCAATGCGAGCACCAGCACCTTGGCGGATTCCGCGCCGGCCGCGCGCATCACCTCCTCGCGCGACGGATCTCCGTAGAAGACTTTCGCGCCGAAGCGCCGCACGACATCCACCTGCTCCTGGCTTTTATCCAGCGCGGTGAAGCGGATTTTTTGGGCGGACAGGACCCGCCCGACAATCTGCCCCATGCGGCCGAAGCCGCAGATGATGACCGGGGTGACGCCGTCATCGATCTTATCGAACGGCCGGGCCTTGGCCTTCGCCAGCCGCGGCTGAATAAAAATTTCGCTCCCGGCAAACAGGATTGGGGCAACCATCATCGAAAGTGCGACCACCAGCGTCGCCGTGTCCGCCACTTGCTGGTCCAACGCCCCACTCGCCACCGCCGCAGCAAACAGCACAAAACTGAATTCGCTCCCCTCCGGCAGCGCCAGCGCGAACCGCAGCGCGGAGGCGAACTGCCGGCGGCGAATGTAACTCACCGCGAACGCTACGGCCGCCTTTATCAAAACCAGCCCCGCCACCATCAGCACGATTTCCAGCGGGTGATGCAAAGCGAGGCCCAGATTCGCGGACATTCCGACCGAGATGAAGAAGAACCCAAGCAGCAGCCCCTCGAACGGCTCGATATCCGCCTGGATCTCGTGCCGGTACTCGGAATCCGAAACCAGCACACCCGCCATGAACGCGCCGAGCGAGGTGGAAAGACCGCCCCAATCGGCCAGAGCGGCCGTGCCGATGACCAGGAGCAGCGCCGTCGCGGTGAAGACTTCGGGCGTCTTGGTTCCGCCCATGATGCGGAATAGCGGCCGGAGCAGAAAACTGCCGCCGATGAGAATGGCGGCGATGACGCCAATGCCGCGGCCAAAGTCGACCAATGAAACCTGGCTGCTGAGTGACGCGCCGGAGAGCAAAGGCACCAGAGCGACAATCGGGATTGCGGTGATGTCCTGAAACAGCAGGACCGCGAACGCATCCCGCCCGGCGACGGAGGCGAGCAAGTTACGTTCCCCCAGCATTGGCAGGACGATGGCGGTGGAGGACAGGGCCAGGCCCACGCCGACCAGCGCGGCGCTGGCCCAGGCGAGGCCGGCGAGATGGGCAAGGGTGGCGACCACGGCCGCTGTCGGCGCCATCTGGCCGGCCCCCATGCCGAACACGGCCTTGCGCAAAATCCACAGCCGGTGCGGCCGCAATTCCAGGCCGATGAGGAATAACAGCATCACCACGCCAAGCTCGGAGACATCGGAAATCTGGCTGACATTATAGACGAGTCCCAGCCCGGAAGGCCCGATGACCACGCCGGCCAGCAGATACCCAAGAATACTGCCAAGCCCGGCACGCCTGGAAAGCGGCACCGCCACCGCCGTAGCCGCCAGCAAAATAACCAGGGTCACCAGCATCTCATTCGCCCCACTTAGAGTATGAGTGGGTTAGCCCTGCATCGCGCGAACGCGCGAAGCAGGGCGTAACCCGCCATCTGTCTATCCGCCTGCCCCAACTATGCGGGGCGGCGCGGCATTCTGACAATCGGGGCGTTGAAATCCGGCAGGAGCCCTGTTTGAATTTCCGGTCTCGACCGAATTTGGCCAGTAAGCGGTCGGTCCGCTTTGTGCGCCGAATGTTGAGAAACCTGACCTTCACCTCAGTCATCTGTTTCGGCAGTTAGGCTCCCCGACACTGAGGTGAATGAGCTTGCAAATGCCTGGACCTCTGTGCCCTCGTTGTGGGTGACGCTCGGACTTGACGTTCCTATGGTTACGGCCAGTTTCGCATCCATCTTAAAGAAATCTGAAAAACCATCAGAACGTCCAACGCATTAACCTGATGGTAAGTCCGTGTCTCTATGTTAGAGTAACGGAATGAATAGGGAAAACTGCGCGATGTTTCAATGGTTACGTGCTTGTTCTGGCGCTTCGGCCCAAATGGCGGCACTAGGCCGGTCCCTGGCGTTGATTGAGTTCAGCCCCGATGGTCTTGTTTTGTGGGCAAATGAGAAGTTTTGCCGCTCGTTCGGCTATGGTCTCGTGGAGATAAAGGGCAAGCATCATCGGCTATTCGTCGATCCGGCCTTCGCGGAGAGTGCGGCGTATCGGGAGTTTTGGGCAAAACTTGGCCGAGGCGAATATGACTCAGCTGAATATAAGAGGATCGGAAAGGGCGGGCGGGAGGTCTGGATTCAGGCTTCCTACAATCCGGTGAAGTCTGCATCGGGCAGAGTGGTGAAGATTCTTATGGAGGCGGCCGACGTTAGTGCCGGGAAGTTGAAGTCGGTGGAAACGCAGGGGGTCGTGGCTGCGATCTCGCGCGCGGGCGCGGTCATTGAGTTCACGCCTGACGGCGACATTCTGACTGCAAATGAGAATTTTCTAACGGCGATGGGGTATGGTTTGAATGAGATCAAGGGCAAGCATCATCGGATGTTTGTCGATCCAGCCTATGGGCAGTCCCAAGCTTATGTGGATTTCTGGAAAAAGCTGAGGGCCGGCGAGTTTGTAGCTGAGGAGGTCAAGAGGTTTGGAAAGGGTGGCGGCGAAGCTTATCTGATGGCAACCTACAATCCGGTCTTCGATTTGAATCATCGCGTCATCAAGGTTGTCAAAATTGCGACCAATATGACCGACCACAAAGCGGCCTTGGTCGAGTTAGGCGTTGGCCTGAGGGCGCTGGCGGAGAAACGGATCGACTATCGGATCACCAAGCCGTTTATTGCCCAATATGAGTCACTGAAGATGGATTTTAACGAATCGGTCGACAAGCTGGAAGAAACAATCAGGTCTATTACCGAGAATGCCGTCGCGGTGACTTCGGGGGCTAGCGAGATTACCCAGGCGTCAGACGACCTCTCACGGCGGACCGAGCAGCAGGCAGCGAGTCTTGAGCAGACCGCGGCGGCACTCGATCAGATAACCGCGTCGGTACGCAAAACGGCTGAGGGTGCAAATGAAGCCCGTGAGGTTGTGGCACTGGCGAAGACCGATGCGGCGCGGTCTAGCGATGTGGTGAAGGAAACCGTGCGAGCGATGGGAGGAATTGAAAGTTCGTCCAAGCAGATCGGTAACATAATAGGTGTGATCGACGAAATTGCATTTCAGACCAACCTGCTGGCACTTAATGCCGGTGTGGAAGCGGCGCGCGCTGGAGATGCCGGGCGCGGCTTCGCGGTGGTGGCAACGGAGGTGCGCGCACTGGCGCAACGTTCCGCCGATGCCGCCAAGGAGATTAAAACGTTGATTTCCGCCTCCGGCGCGCAAGTTGCAACTGGTGTGAAGCTGGTTGGAGAAACCGGCATGGCACTCGGGAGGACTCTCGAACAGGTGGAACAGATCAACCAGCTGGTGAGAGAAATCGCAGCCTCCGCGCGGGAGCAGGCGACCGGGCTGGGCGAGGTGAACACCGCGGTGAACCAGATGGACCAGGTGACTCAACAAAATGCGGCGATGGTGGAAGAAGCTACGGCTGCCAGCCATTCGCTTGCCGGGGAGGCTTTGGAACTTGGGAGGCTTGTCGGTCAGTTCCACCTTAGCCGATCGAAAGCCAGCCCCTCAGTCAAACCTGCGGCAGGAAAAGTATTCAATAGATTGGCTGAACAAAACTCCCGTATTCCGCCGCACGCTCCCATTGGCAAATTCGGCGCCGCCGCCGCCAAGACCACCGCGTCGGCGAAGGTTGATAGCTGGGATGAATTCTAGCACCGGCGGGATCGCTGCTTCCGCATCACCTGCAATTTATGACGACACCACGGGCCGACCGATGGCAGCTTACGGGTGGCCTCTGTTTTTGCTGGAACGGGCGGCATTAGGCGTATTGCTGCCGTTCCTCTTGCCACCGGACCTGGTCGAGAGCGGCCCTTCTTCGTTGGTCTAGACACAATTAATTCTCTCTTTAGGGGGGCGTTGACCCGCATGCTTAATGGAATGCTGCAAAATTAATCGGGCAACGGGAAATCCATCTCGCGGAAACGTCCGCTACCCCGAAAGCTGATTCGGTCCGGGAACGGCTTGAATCACGCCCAAATGCACAATCGAAACTGCCAAGGAGCCTGCCAACTACTGAGACCGGCGCAAGAACGCTGGTATTTCCAGCCCGATTTCATCAATCTGCGCCGGGCGGACGGCGGCGCGGGCGGGTTCGCGGGGTTCGGGGGCGCGCGGTTCCGGCTCCTGGCTACGCGCCACCGGGGTCATCACCGGTTCGCGGTGCGTTGAACGGGGTGGCGGCGCGGGTTCCGGCGCGCTGGCGGCAGGCGGGGGTGCGCCGCCGAAGACCCGGCTGAACAGGCTGGCGCGCTTTGGCGGCTCCGCGCCGCCGCGCAAATGCGGCGGGAGGGCGTGGGAGGCGGGCCGGGCTGACTTCAACTCGGGCTCTGACTCCGCGGCCTCGGCAACGGGCGGAACATAGGCCGCGGAGAGCAGCGGCTTGGCCGGCGGGTGAGGAATATACCCGGCGCCCTGTGCGGCCGCGTTATGGGCGTGGGCTTGCGGTGGAAATGCCACGGCTTCGGCCAGGCCGCCGCCAACGACCTGCAATTTCGGCATTTGCGCCACTGAAGGTGCCGCTGAATCAATCCCTGTCGCCACCACGGAAATGCGCATGCGGCCGGCGAGGCTTTCATCCAGCGCCATGCCGACCATGATGTTCGCGTCCTCATCCACCTCTTCGCGAATGCGGTTTGCCGCCTGGTCCATTTCGAACAGCGTGATATCCGAGCCGCCGGTGATGTTGATGAGCAGGCCGCGCGCGCCCTTCATGTTGGTGTCTTCCAGCAGCGGGTTGCTGATGGCGGCTTCCGCGGCGCGCATTGCCCGGTCCTCGCCATCCGCCTCGCCGGTGCCCATCATCGCCTTGCCCATCTCGGCCATTACGGAACGGATATCCGCATAATCCAGATTGATGAGGCCGGGGAGCACCATTAAATCCGTTACGCCGCGCACGCCCATATAGAGGACGTTATCCGCCATCTCGAACGCTTCCTTCCAGCCGGTGCGTTCATTGGCGACCTTGAACAGGTTCTGGTTTGGAAT
>Ga0116226_10005813_pt1 | contig 11034 bp, 1 predicted proteins | sample S1TSphfallax_FD_89692 | JGI IMG/M metagenome (GOLD analysis project Ga0116226, IMG submission 89692) | Host-associated microbial communities from peat moss isolated from Minnesota, USA - S1T2_Fa - Sphagnum fallax MG | ecosystem: Host-associated > Plants > Peat moss > Unclassified | place: USA... | reverse complement strand
TTTTGCCCATAACTTGGGTTACAGATGTCCAAATCGAGAATGCGAGGGCATTTTCGATATCTACGTTTCAAGACCTTTCCAATGACACCAAGAACACCCCAATGCGAGGTGTTTTGCCCCTTGATGTGAAGCTCTAAACATTCGGGAGTCCCGGAGGACTCCAAATCCTCACTTTTTCCAAGTGTTGGGCTTCACCCCCACACTTGGCCAAAGTAGGGTTGCGACAAAGGTGATGTTTATAATTAAACATAAACCCAACATTGGAAGTAGAAAATGCTCCATGGTTTTTCCAAACGTTGATAAGATGTGTTCATGCATTAAATGTTTGTGTAACAACAACCCCACTTTTACATCACATTGCAAGATTAATCTACACAACCAATAATATCAACAATTCAAAAAGCCATGTACCTTTTCATGATAAACAACACCAATTTTTTTATGAATCACACTTGTGTGATGTCACTAGTCTTGTTTGGCTACTTTGTTCCAAAAAACTTTACAATGGATGAAAGCAATATTATTTTGCACTTATTTGATTTTGGCCAACCAAGTTTAGCCCCATTGTCCTACAAATTGTATTCCACCATGGATTGTTTCGAGCTTGCAATATGCTTATTTTATAAGTGTTTTTTCATCAACATGATGCCGTGAAAAGCATTGTACTTTGTTAAGGGGTGAAATTGCAGCCCTCCAATCATTACCATCGTCTAATAAGTAAGACCAGCGGGTAAGGTTAGCACCTTTTTACTCCACAAAAAGAACTACTACCTTCATTAACTTACTTTATTATAAATACTCAAATAGTAAGTAAAAAGTCATACAAAAAAATATGAGGTAGGTAAAGGTTTGTTGTCTTAGACCAGACTTACCCTCTTATAAATAGTCTAAACCAGGGGGTAGGGGAGAATAAGTAAATAGAAACAACATGAAAAATGGTTAGAACCGAAAGTAGTTACCTTCCTTAGTCTCCAGTACCTTCAACGCCCCTAGATATTGTCTAGGGGGTTTACAAACCTTATATCATTACTATATTTCCTCTCTCTTTTTGGAAGGTCCTTTAGTGGCTTTGATTGCTACCTGAAACACCTTGGGAAGTTCCTCCTCTGCTTTTTACTACTTACAACTAGTTACTTTCACTCCTAGTCTGTGCTTATCGCCTGCAATAATACCTTTCAATTTGCAGGTGGTTATTTGTTGGTCTTTACCCCCTACTTTCCACCATCAAGGAGTAGTTATTACCCTCATGTGGCAACTAATAGCTTAGTGCTCTAGAGGCTACCAAGTGGTAAGCCTCATTATTCTTTATCCTAAAATAAATGCACACATACTATCTCAAAAAAACCTCCTACTTATACAATATAAACTACCCTACCTTCCAAATTTAATAGAATAAAAAAACAACACAAGACACTTGAGTCTTTCAACCATCTTCCATTAAAATCACACACAAAGTACATACATCTTTCTTCATTATTCACATCCCTCTCTTAAAATCTCTTACGTTCCCATGTCACATTACACAAGCTTCAAATGAATCAGAAATCCCCCAACACCTCGTCTAGTCCTTCCCCACATACCACACAAGGCCCACATTGACCCCTAGAAAATAGATCCCTTATCTTAATCCCTTCCTAGAAATTTTTTAGATGATTGGGTATATTAGCTCCCAACCACTCACTAACCCAAGTTATTTAATCCCACAAGCTTCACCCCTTGGGTAAATAATGATATGTCTACCACTATTAACTACTAATTACTAGGATGCATGTGAAATTAAATAATCTAGCAATTACTACTCATTAACATATTTGATAATATTTTTTGGCAACATTTAAAAAAAAAGATGTGTATGGAGCTTTGAACAATTAAAAATAGATGGCAAATTACACACCACATCATTTGCACATTATGTACATCAATGCATTTTATGCCTCTTTTGTTGAACAAAAAAAAGACCCAATACAATAATTGTGATGATGTGTTATCCACAAACAGATTCTTTTTTAGTGATGCATATCAAACTCACCATTATGTAGTTTTTCCCATTACAAAGACTTTAATGACTATTATTGTGAATTTGGTAACTTTTGTTTTATCATGCACTTGGACTTCAGTGGGAAATTTGTATCTACACATTTATGGCCAATACAAATTGGTTCAAAATCATCTAAGGACATTGTATTGTCCATGATTGTCATCTATAAGTTAATATCCAAACAATAATAATGTTCAAGTAAGATATTGGTGATTACAACTCATAATAAAGAAGAAAAATCCATTAACCATAAATGACAATAATGCAAGAAAGCAACATTGTGTGACAAATGTAAAAGATTCAACACATAATTTCAATTTTTCAAATTGTAATGTAGTTTAAGTTTAATGTAGCAACATAAAAAACCTTTAATAAAACAAAGATGATAACAAAATAATAATTGTCATTCCACATTATTGCACTATTCCAATCCCCCACTCCATGGTTGATAAAGAAATAACAATTCCAACTTAAATTATTTTACTAGGAACTCCATTGTTGGCATTGAAGGCATTAATCCATGTAATAATTCATGAGAAAAATAATATGTAAATTTTTAAATGCCTATCAAAATACAATACAATATTAAGGGGGCAATATTAATCCCAATATCAATTTTCCAAAAGATATGCTAGTATGGTTTGGTAACAACTTGGCTAATAAGATATACAATATTGGCTACATTATAAAATATTAGTAAGATATGTTTAGTAATTCATATTATATTATATTCATGTTTTACATACTCCTATTTTACTATCATCACATACCAAAGTGTCTTTAATATACCAATCCAACACAAGTTTGTACTTTCAAATATGCACAAAATGCATTATTTCCAAAAATGTCAATTAAAATGTAATAAAAATTGATTATTAATTATTGGCATGCCATGATGATTGGTTCAAGTGTTGATATTTAAATAATCCTTCAGATCATAAAACTCCATTTTTCCATGTCTGTCAATGGGGAGAAGGAAATAATTAACATTTTATGTTGGATTTTTTTATATACCACTTGAGGTTTTATTAGGTTTTTTATTCATGTTTGTGGATTTGAATTAATGAATCATCAAAAAGGACAGACCATGGGTGGAACCCAACAATAATCAACCACCATTCCACATACAAAAGATAAACCATTCTTGAAATTCAATTGAACATATAGAAACAAGAATTAATTTTTTTTAGAACTTAACTATGGCATAGAGGATTGATTATTGTCATAATCTAATAATGATTGAAAAGTTTTGGGAAAAAGTGGTTAAAATTATGTTGGAAATGTGTTCTTCCCATATCTTTTTAGTTGTTACTACCAAAGAAACTAAGTTGTAAAGGAATATTGTAGAGATATGGCAAATGTTGGTGTCATTTTAGTTCTAGGTACTTGATTTCATTGTCAAATTTCTTCATTGTGCAATTATTTTACATTCTAGTTACATGAATTGCAAATTTTTGTAGAGGTCATGTTTGGTGCATTGTAGATGTTATTGTAGTTCATAGTTTCGGGTTATGTTTTTTCCTTTTGTGGTTTGAAACAAAAAGATTTAGTACTAAGTTGATTTAAAACTAGGGTCTTAATTGATGCATTCGTGCATTGAAGCAAATATGACGTGTTAAAAGAGTTTTTACAAGTTAGGGTTTGTGGGCAAGTCTTATAAGGGGTTAGGAACTTGATATTAAATGAATCTTATTTGTTGTGAATGTATTAGTAATCTCAAGTTCATGAATCTTCTTGCAACATTTGTATTCATGTGAATGTCATTTTACTAGAAAACATCATATTGTCTCAAGGTGAGATTTACATTCCACATCAAGTGCAAGTTCCATGTACAAAATGTACATAATTTTGTAAAAATAACAATCCTATTATAACAATATGACATGGAAGAATGTGATTCACATATTTTTAAAATGCATATGAACCTAAGTCTTGTGATTCAATACTACACATTAGTAAAAAAACCATATTATAGATTTGAAACTAAAATGTTATAGTAAAAAATATGATCAAAAGTTTGATTTAAATGTTGGAATATAATTTTGCATCAAAGTTTTTGGGCAAATCTACTCAAGAACTCATAACTAACATGCTTATTTGATATGGTACCAAAGGTTGTTATCTAAATTTGCAATTCCATGTTATAAACTTTTAAATTTGACTTTTTTATAACTATGCATATTGTGTAACTTTTAGTTTTATCCTTGCCTTGCTAATTTGCACGCTGTCCACTTTTATATTAAAATTTGACATTTTAATATAAAAGATGATATAATTAAGGTGTAATACAAAAATCATATGTGATTGAAATTCAAGTTTGTTTATTCAAATTCCTTTAAAACTCTCAAATTAATTCAAATGTTTCAAGGAGTTAACCATTTAACTTTTGAACCAACATCAATGTTTTTTTAAGAAAATACTTGAAAATTCCCATTGTTTGGGTTAATAAAATATACAAAGCCACCCAACATTAATAAACATTCCTAACTAGCTCTAAGGGTTGATGTGCTAATATTGTACCTTGATTGAATAAAGGTCTTGCCACATTATAGTTAATAATAGAAAGTGACATGGAAGCTTCTATTATTGAAAGTAGAAACATTCTCAAGTCCACATTAGTATAAGCCCTATTTTGATAACCACATAGTTGAAAAATAACTTAAAGAAAAAAAATGGTAGTGGTGGGTTCACACCTTAAAAAAATAGCAACAAATAAAAGTAATTTTTGTAATGCTTCATGGCAAAAATCTAGGTGAGTTCATAACAAAGTTGAATTCAGGACAAAAGAAAAAAACTTATAGATTATGTATGTCCAAGGAGTGTTATTCATTAATCTTGTTTAAACACAATTTTCCTCCACCTCAACTACATCTAAGTAGACATTTCACACAATTTGTTATGGTCATGTAATAATCATAAATTAAAGCAACAGTGGTGTCTGTCTGTGTGGGCAGTGCCTGAAAGATTCTTCCAGTCACTGCCCGTTCCCTGTGTGTCTGCCCGTTCCATGTGTGTCTATGTATGTGACAATAAGTCTATGTGTTTGTGACGGAGGTTTTGGGGGGTGGGGGAAGGGAGAGGCCGGTGAAGCAGCGGGCAAAAAATCGGGTTGGGTCTGTCTGTAACAGACCTGTCCCTCCCCACCCCCCATGCCGGTCCCGGTCGGTCGAAATCCGGGAGTGCCGGGCTGGGTTTATCTGTAACAAACCTCTCCCTCCCCCATCCCCCACGCCGGGCCCGATCGGCCTGAACGCTGGGCCCCGTCACAGACAGACGGGGTGCATTATGCACCGGGTTCACACTAGTAATCATAAAAGCCACCAATGATTTCTTCATTTTAATAGAACTTAATTTGACAACATCTTTAGAACAATTCCAAAAATGCATTGTATTCATGGCATTATCACTAATTGTCACATTCAAATTTAATGCTAAATGTTTGCCTTCATTAATCAATAAATATTAAATATGGGACAATATATAGTGAAGGAACATACAAATGCCACAAGTCAAGTAATTAATAATAATCAATGGGTAGCCATTTAAAATTAATCATTTTTTTCCCAAAGTCTTTTTGATACTCACAATATCATATGTGAATTTACAAAAATTAAGCCCATTTTCACATCCATGTGGCACTAACTTGATCCAAAATATGGCATGTACATGCCATTTTATTGCAATTATAAAAGTTCCTCTCAATTTATTTAAAAAAAACGTAAACAAAGGTCATCTTCAATTCTTAATGATAAGGATCATCCTAATATTTGAAAACAATATTTATCTTTCAAGATGTTTAATTTGTGAAATATATCATCACATATTTATTACATATTAAATTTGAATAATTTTAATGGCAAGGGGAATTAATAATTATTATATATGGGCGATTTTTCAAAAAGTATGTTATCCATGTGTAGAATGCATAAACAATTTCATAGACAATTCATACCTATCTCATTTTCAAGTCTACTACTTCATTCCTTTTCCCTACCCATCAACATGAGTATGAAAAACAAATTAACATGTGCACTTTCATGTCCATAATATGTATATAAATTCAAATTAATTGTATTAAAAATAACCTAAATAACAATAAACTATTGGAAACCATATGGGAATGGAAAAAAAAGGGGGAGAAAAAGTTGATTGTCACTCAAATTGTGAAACAACGTGGAGCCCGAATGTGTTAAGTGTGGTATGTAATGCCATTTCTTTCATTCTAACCATATGACTAAATCAAATACAATTCATTGCGACAAGAAAATAAAACCCTCTTTCACTTGAGTTATCCAACTAAAAAAACAACTTTACATTTGTATGCACACCAAACAAAAACTTTGCATAAACACTCCTCAAAGATCTCAACTTAAAGAATTCAAGAAGTTTTTGAGGCCTTGAAATTTTTGCATTGGTGCCTTTCTTTTTGGACTTTGAATATGTTGTAATGTTGAAAATTTTACTACAAATCGGGAAGGCAAAGTTTCAAAATAGACTTCCCATAATTGATTTTCATCCATCCATCATCCAACTAGCATGACTAAGTTGTGAAGTATTGTTTCACTCTTTGCACAAGAGATGGAGAATGCCATTTCATCCCAAGGTCAAGGTTAATTGATGAATGTTAGGATTTCAAACATTCAAAAAACATGGCTACTATGTGGGTTTCATTGATTAAAGGAGGAACAATCTCTTGCCTCATTCACTAACTTATCAAAGTCATTATTGGAGTAATTTCAAGACCTAATTGTAGAAGTGTGTGATTTTGTGTAACCAATTTTGTTTTTACATTATGAGCTTTGAAGTTGTTAGCAAGTGAATACGTTAACCAATGTTGTTTGCCCGTGTCATTAAAAAAAAATCTTAAATCTATAACTCCGTCTATGATTAATTTTGTAGTCATAGCAAACATTGTATGATTAAAGGCCTTTAATTGTAGCAAATAAGTAGCAAAGGACAAGCAATCATTGAATGTTCAACGTGACACTTTTCATCGTATAGTCATTAAGGACAAGTCATAGAAGATAAATCATATATAATTGAGGTGTCATATAATGAATGATTAAAATATGATTGGAAGACATTGGACCATTTGATTATTTGAATTTATACCTAAATTAATTTTTTTATAAATTATTATTCTAGTAAGGATGTTTCATCGAAACTAGTTTATCTAGGTTGGGTATTTTGGTGATTGTCACTGTGACAATTCCAAAGTCATTCCAAATTAGAATTCATTATAAATCAAATTCCAAATTAAAATCATTTATTGTTGTTTGTCTTACACCTTTTCAATGTTTGTGTTTGTTTGTATCTTGTTTTTCTTACATTTTTTCAATGTTCTTTTTTTTGTCTATTTGTATGTTGTTGTGAACTTATTTAATAAATCAAACTTTCATTGGCATTTTGCCTACCAAATCAAGAATGAAAAAAAATGGAACAAATTGACATATAGTGAATTATTTATAAAAATATTTGGAAAAGAAAAAATTGATCACAACAAAATTATTATGTCCACAAAAAAAAGTTAATAATTGTCACTAGTAGTGTGAAGTAGTGAGGAACCCAAAAATAAATAAAAATTTAATTAGTAGGTAGGTAATATGTCTAGGTAGATGGAAAAAGGCAAGCAATAGCTTAGCCTATTTAACTTGACCTATGTAACATGTTTAACCTACCTAACTACTTTAGTTTATTCTATTACCCTAGCCTTTTAGGAATGTAAATAAGTTGCAAGTATTAGGAATCGAACCAAGTGCGCCTTCAAAATCATAAACCAAGTCCTTACCAATGGACCACGACATCTAAAGGTTTCCAATTTTGGTCAAGGTTTTTATTTCACATGCTTATTTCATATCATTATAAGATTATGAGATAGGTAGCAAGTTGTAGGATGATAGGTAGGTAAATAGGTAGGTAGGTTGATGAGGTAGGTAGGTGGGTGGGTGGATGGGTAGGCAAGTAGGTAAATAGGTAAGTACGTGAGTGGGTAAGTAAATAAATAAGTGGGTTGGTGGGTAGGTAAGTAGGTAGTAGGTGCATGGCTAGGTATGTGTGTAGGTGGGTAAGTAAATAGGGAGGTAGTTGGGTGGATGTGAGGGTGGGTAAGCAAATAGTTAAATATGTAAATACGTGGGTGGGTAAGTAAATATAGAGGTAGGTGGGTGGGTTGGTGGGTAGGTAAGTAGGTAGGAGGTGCGTGGCTAGATATGTGTGTAAATGGGCAAGTAAATAAGTAAGTAGATAGGTGATAAGTAGGTGGTAGGTAGGTAAATAGGTAGGTATGTAGGTAGGTGGGGGGGGGTAGGGTTGTTTATGTTCATATCAAATGAATTATAGTCATTTTTTAATCATTGTAATGCCAATTGGATGTCTATGTCATTTTGTCATCAATCATGGATGCCATATAGATGAAATAAAAATGATGAAAATTGACACCCTCCATCTTGTTATCACCTCATCATCTACTAGTTACATGCCCCACTATATGTGATTAGGACTTTTTACACATAGGATTCAAAGTAATAGTCTATGACCAAAGTCATACATATAATCATTTAGGATTTCAAGTAGTCATAAATTTCTTAGTTGTAAAGGAATTTTTTTTGTTAACCTTGTATTAATTAACCACGCATCTAACCTTTTTGACTATTAAATTTATAATTATTAGATGTACAAATTTGATTTTTAAAAATGTTAAAATCTATAGTTATCATATGTATAGTTATGACCTTTTAAAATGTTAAATTTGTAGTATCACATGTATAGATTTGACTAAAATTGGCACCCATGTACTTACATGGATCTACTTGCAAGCTTGCATGAAAGTTTTGGTGAAATCTATCACCAACCTCCTTGATAGTTGTTGGAGTCCAAGTTGCAATAAATTGTGTTTTAGCACGCTTTTCAATAATTATGATATTTGCTATATTTGTTACAATCCCCAACTCTATTACTCTTTTGGTTCATTTATCTTTTTTTTCTTTTCTTTTTCCTTCTCTAATTTCCTTTGTAGTTGCCTTGTCCATGGTTTTTTCCCTTATAATGTGTAGATATTTAGTGAAAGTCACAACATGGGATTGAGAGTAATCAATCAATGGTTTTTTTCCCCTTGTGCATCTTGCAGGTAAACGAGGTAATGAAAGTAAATTGTGCAACTTCATAGCTTCCTGAGTTAGATTTGGAAGACTATGGGTTTCCTGTACCAATTTAAGAATAACTTCGTCTAGGTTTACAATCTCCTCTAGTTGTTATTCTATCATAGTAGATTTTTGAGGCATGTTTACAAAGTAACATTGGTTGAATTCTAACATGTTGGTAGGATGATCTTTAAGTGTTGTTTAATGGATTTATGTTTTAACTTTAGGAGAAGTTATGTAGTAGCAAATTCCTCTTTCCATTGTTGACTTTTATTGTGATTAGTTTCTTCATCCAATGTGTATTCCTTTTGATTGCTTCCATGGTTGTTGATGCTTGTTGTAGTGTAAATTTTTGAAGGTTGAGTATTGTTGTCCATTGCCTTGGGGTTGAAAGGCTAAATACCTATAGCCTTGAACCCAACCTTGATGTTTTTTTTTGTGAGAGTATGTGCATTAAAATGGGCCGGTCCTTTACCATAACCAAACATGATTACACATACAATGTGTTAATCCTTTCCCATAACCAAACATGACTAACTTGGGTTTAACAATTGGCTAAACAATGAACATGGGCTAAACAACAAGCAAAAGGGTGTTGAGTAGTAAGGTTGTTGCCTTCTAATGATTAAATGAGAGGGATACATATGGTCACCATTGGGACCAAAACCAAAGGAGAACATGATCTAGGATCACCAAAGTGCAAACCAAATAAAAACATTTCAAAAACACCCAAAAGATTTGAAGACTAGAATAGGCTTCAATAATACAAAATTTTTGAGCTCAAAGTTTCAAAGCACATGTTTAGAAGACTAGTGCAAGCCACAACAATAATGGAGTTTCATGAAAGTTTCAAGAACATGTCCATACAACTTGAATTAGCTTTAGCAACATTGAAATTTCAAGTTCAAGGTTCAAAAACATGTTTATAAAACTAGTGCAGGCTACAACAATGATGGAACTTGGAGCTAAAAATTTCAAGAACATGAAATAAAAAATAAAATTATAACAACATTTAGGTAGGCTACATCAATGATGGAACTTGGAGTTAAAAGTTTCAAAAACATGAAATAGAACCAAAATTTACAGCAACATTCAGGTAGGTTACATCAATGATGAGCTTGGAGTTGAAAGTTTCAAGAACATGAAATATAACCAAAATCTACAACAACATTTAGGCGAGTTCAAATGTATCTTCTTCCTAGTGATATGCTATTCCTACTTATGCACTTCTTTTTCTTGATGTTGTCATCTAGCATGTGATGCATTGTTTGTTGCTTCTTCCTAGTTACAAACCTTTAAGAAAATCCATGCCCATTGCTCATGGTGACAAATGTCCAATAAAACTAACATTTACTGGCATTGAACCTTCAAGGACCATCACTATGGTAGAAAGTGGGAGTAGAAAGCTCTTACTTCTACTTGACGACTATGTAAGAAAACATGCGCCCAATGTGGAGCCGTGTTTCTTGATGATGGGTGTCCAAAAAATCCAGTGCCCATAGACACACAATGGGTTTGTTGTGCCCACTGCTGCGCCCATAGACTTGTGGCAATTTGATGAACAAGAGCTTCTACTCCTATTATTGTTGATTCCTAGCCCTAGCTTTTGTGAAGATCCTGGCCACACATTCAAAACTAAACGGTTATTTTGTAAATGTGTGGGTTTGAGACTTTCATCTATTTTGATGATAGGACAGAAGATGTCCATAAAAGAAGATATCCTTCTTTGGTTATAGGTGAGTAAGTAAACTCTCTTCAGCTGTGATGTGTTTGAAACTTTTGTTTTAGTCAATTTTTTACCACAAGATCTTTAGAGGGGCATAACTTTCTCAATTTTGACTCAATTTAAGCAATTGA
>Ga0116226_10005812_pt1 | contig 11036 bp, 9 predicted proteins | sample S1TSphfallax_FD_89692 | JGI IMG/M metagenome (GOLD analysis project Ga0116226, IMG submission 89692) | Host-associated microbial communities from peat moss isolated from Minnesota, USA - S1T2_Fa - Sphagnum fallax MG | ecosystem: Host-associated > Plants > Peat moss > Unclassified | place: USA... | reverse complement strand
TGCGGCCGGAGCTGATGCGGGCTTGCTTCACCGATGACGCCGTGCTCGATTTGAGTGGCGTGGATGCAAAAAACATCGACCAATATGTCAAGCTTTGCACCGAATCGCTGCCGGGCTTTTCGGCGACCCAGCATCATCTCGGCCTGCCGGCGATCCATGTCGAGGGCGAGCGTGCAAGCTCGCGCTGCTATTTCATAGCGCAGCATATCAAGAACGAATTTCAGCCATCCTGGTTCATGATCGGCGGCTGGTATGAGGATGAGCTGGTGCGGCAGCCAGAGGGCTGGCGGATTACCAAACGGCGCGGCGTCAGCCTATGGGGCGAGGGCAATCCTGAAATTTTCGGAGGCCATTACCCAACCGGCGCCACGCCCCGCGGGGCCGCGCATGTCCCGCCCTCCTGGATGCGCTGAGGAAAGCGGCCTGGTCTCAATCGCTCAACAAGGCCTCGGCGCAGGCATCGAGAATCGCCGAGGCGTCGATTTCATATTCGCGGTATAAATCCACAACGTCGCCGGATTGGCCGAAATGGTCCGGCCCCAGCGCCATTACTTTCTGGCCGCGCACCGCACCCAGCCAGGCATGCGCCGCCGGATGGCCATCCAGCACGCTCACCAGCACCGCATCGCGGGCCATCGGCGCCAGCAATTGCTCGATATGCGAACGCGCCGCCGCGTTACCATCGCGCCGTTGCCGCTGCGCCGCGCGCCAATCGGCATAGAGCCGGTCCGGGCTGGTGATGGCGAGCAGCCCGGCGCCTGGTTCATCCTCCCGCAATGCCGCAAATGCCTTTTCGGCCTCGCCGGCCACCGCGCCCTGAAAGGCGATGGCGATGCGCACACCCGGCGCCGGCGGGCTTACCCAATGCGCGCCGCGGATCACCGCCGCCGCATCCAGCGCGCGCGAAGGCTGCTCCAGAATCCGGGTGGAAAGCCGCAGCCATACCGCGGAGCCTTCGGGTTTCTGCATCCAGTCAAAGGCATGCCGCAGGAGGATCGCCAGCTCGTCGCAATAGGCGGGCTCATAACTTGCAAGCCGGTCCTGCACGATTCCCAATAGCGGCGTGTTGGTCGACTGGTGCTGTCCGCCCTCCGGCGCCAGCGTGATGCCGGAAGGCGTGCCGACCAGCAGAAACCGCGCATCCTGATAGCAGGCGTAGAACAAGGCGTCATGGCCGCGATTGACGAAGGGATCGTATACCGTGCCGACCGGCAGCAGCCGCGTTCCCAACAGGTCATGCGACAATCCCGCGGCGCCCAGCAGCAGAAAAAGATTCTGCTCGGCAATCCCAAGTTCGATGTGCTGGCCTTGCGGGTTGGTGCCCCAGCGCTGCGCGCTCGCCAGCTTGCCGTCGCGGAAAACGTCGTCGCGCGTATGCCGGTCGAACACCCCGCGCCGGTTGATCCAGGGGCCGAGATTGGTGGAAACCGCGACATCCGGGCTCATCGTGACGATGTGCCGGCTAAGCTCGGCATACTCCCCCTCGGCCCGGCCAATTTCGGAGAGGATCTCGCCAAATCCGGCCTGCGTGCTCATCTTGCGGCCGGTAATCTTCGGCTGTGGCAAATGTTCGGGCACCGGCACCGCGGGGGCGGACAGGCGCCGCCCGTTGGGGGTGAGCTGAACCGCATAGGGCACGCTCTCGATAAAGCGTTCCAGCGCGTTGGGCTGCGGCAAGCCCTCGAAGCGATCCCATTCATGCCCGGGGCGCACGTTGTTCGCCGCCTGGAAGCGCTGCATCTGCTCCACCGTCATCATGCCGGCATGGTTGTCCTTATGCCCGGCAAATGGCAGCCCCATGCCCTTGATGGTGTAGGCCAGAAAACAGGTCGGCTGGTCGGTCTTCGTCGCGTTCCGGAACGCCTCGGTCAGCGTGCCGAGGTCATGGCCGGCGAGATTCGTCATCAACCCGGCCAGTTCGTCATCGCTCATCGGGTCGATAATCGCACGCACGCCACGGCTTTTGCCCATATCGGCCAAAATCGCCTGGCGCCAGGCGGCACCGCCCTGAAAGGTCAGCGCCGAATACATGCTGTTCGGGCACTCATCCACCCAGCCGCGCAGGCTGGAGCCGCCGGGCAGCCGGAACACGGTTTGCAATTGCTGGCCGTATTTCAGCGATACGACCTTCCAGCCCATATCGCGGAACAGGCCCTCAAACCGCCCGAACAGCCGGTCCGGCATCACCGAATCCAGGCTCTGGCGATTATAGTCCACCACCCACCAGACATCGCGCACGTCATGCTTCCAGCCTTCTAGCAAGGCCTCGTAGATATTGCCCTCATCGAGCTCGGCATCGCCGGCAATCGCCACATGCCGGGCCCTTGGCCGGCTGGCATCGGTAAGGCCCTGCGCCCGCAGGTAATCCTGCATCAGCGCGGCGAAGCTGGTCAGCGCCACGCCCAGCCCAACCGATCCGGTTGAGAAATCAATCTCCGCGCCATCCTTGACCCGCGACGGATAGGCCTGGGCGCCACCGAACTGCCGCAGCGCCGCCATTTGCTCGACGCTCTGCCGGCCGAACAGGTAATTGATGGCATGCACCACCGGCCCGGCATGCGGCTTCACCGCCACCCGGTCATAGGGCCGCAAGATCTCGAAATACAGCGCCGTCATGATGGCGGTTACCGAGGCGCAGCTGGCCTGATGGCCGCCGACTTTAAGCCCGTCCCGATTGGGCCGGAGATGATTGGCATTATGGATCATCCACGAGGCGAGCCAGAGCAGCTTCCGCTCCACCGCCGCCAGCGCCTCGAGCCGTTCCATCCCCGGTATGATCGGACGTATCTCGTTCATGCCGCAAGCCTAGCAAAGGATTTTTAGTCAAGCAAAGCACTTCTTTTTTGAAAAAAAGAAGCAAAAAACTTTTTTTAACCTGGCGCATGGGCGTTGGCTTGGCCAAAGCCCATGTCCCAGAGTCAAAGAGTCTTTTTGGTTCTTTTTCTTCAGAAAAAGAACTGCTTGCCTTACTTGCTTACTGTTCAGCGTTCAAAATGACGTTGGCGACAATGCCGCTGGCGACCGCGATCAGAACGAACTGGCTGCCATCCTGCACCCATTGATAGCCTGCAGGTGGCGGGCTCAGATGATAGTAGTTGTAATTCGTCACATAATGGCGGCTGCCGGTGTACTGGTCGCCGTGATGCCATTGGTGGCCGCTGAACGCGGCTTCATGCGGCCTCGGCGGTGGCCCCTGATGCTGCATCGGCGGCGGGTAGGGATGCACTTCCTCATGCGAGACCTGGGTCATCTGGTGCGGCATGGTGTCGTTTGCCATCGTATGCGTGGCGTCGGAGTGTTCGATGGTCGCATGCTGCTCCGGTGCGTGCTGCGGGCCGGTCGGGTGCACGTCGCCGCTATGCGGGGCCATTTGCGGGCCTGGATGCTGGTCTGGCTGGGCCATCGCCAAAGGCGCGCCGATCGTCGACAAGGCGAGACCTGCGGCGACGGTGGACATTAAAAAGCGTTTCATCGAATAATCTCCTTTTCGATCTCCAATACATAGGATCGAAAAAGGCCAAATCGTGGTGGTGGAGCGCGCAATTGTAACGCAGCATTGCAGACCGCCTTATCTAAACAGGGTTTCATCCCAGCGTCACCAAATTGCCATAAATGACCTTGGCAGCTTTAAAAAACGTAATTCACGCCCCATATTCAATGCTGCCTAAAGCTGCCAAACTATGGGTCACGCCTCTGGAAGGGTAGAACATGGATTCCGTAAACTTCAACGCCGATGAAACTGTTGAAGTGCCACCGCCCCTGACCGAGCTTGACCATGCGCGCATAAATATTCGCAAGGTGAAAATCCATCCGGATCACTGGTATCCTGTTGCCTGGTCGCGGGAGCTGAAGGCCGGCAAAACCCTGGCGGTTCGCTTCGCCGGTGAGCCGATCGTATTGGTTCGGCCAAAAGCCGGTGCCGTTTTCGCATTGGAAAATCGCTGCGCGCATCGGCAAGTGCCGCTGGACGCGGGCGTGGTTACCGGCTGCGCCATTCGCTGCCATTACCATGGCTGGACCTATAACAGCGAAGGTACATGCACCGATGTGCCTTATCTCGGCAAAGGCAAGTTACCGAATGGCGTGCGCGCCTATCCTTGCCGCGAGGCAGCCGGGCTGATCCTGATTTTCCCCGGCGATCCATTGCTCGCCAAGGCGGAGAATTTTCCAACCCTTGGCGCCGCCGCCAACCCGAATTACAAGACGCGCCGGTTCGGCCGCAACGTCGCATGCCATTACAGCTTCATGCATGAGAATCTGATGGATATGAATCATCAATACATGCATCGCAGAATCATGGGCCAGGTGCGTCCCCGCTATCTCGGCCGGCGCATGGGTGAGGATTGGCTGGAGGTGCAGTACACCTTCGCCCGCACCGCCGGCCAGCAGCCGCTTGGCGAGATGGCAATTTTCGGCGGCAAGCGCGGCCCGGATTTCAACGACCGTGACGTCATGACCATCCGCACCGAATATCCGTATCAAACGCTCTCGATTCTTGCCGGCGGCGGCGCCGAACCGATTTTTCAGTTATGGATCTGTTACACACCGCTGGACCGGGCGCAGAAAACCATTCGCAGCTTCGGCTTTATTTCGATAAATCGTCCGAAAAACCTGGCCGGCCGTGCCGCGTTGCAGGCGGCGTGGCCGCTGCTGATTTTGTTCACGGAACGTATCTTCAAGGAAGATCGCTTCATCGTCGAGGCCGAACAGGTTGCGCATGATCTTCAAGACGGCAATTGGAACCAGGAAGTTTTTCCGGTCATCCGTGAACTGGGAGAATTATTGGCCCGCAATGGAATCGCCCCTGAGCCTGTCTGAGCGTCTTAAAAATTGTCGCCGTTGAACGCTGCTTGAATTGTGGCGGTGTCGCTGCGGCGCATCGCCGTCATCTCGCGCTTTGCCGCGGCTCTATCGGCGGGCGTAGAATTCCGCGGCGTGGTAATCCATTGACCGAGCCTAAGCTTTTCGCATTCCAACCAGCGCGAACAGGCCGCCTTGCGGATCTTTTGCGTTGATCACCCAGGCGCCGCCGGGCACTTCGTTCGGCCCGTGCAGCAATGTTCCGCCATGCTTCTGGACGCGCTGCAAACCGGCATCGATATCGTCCACGACGAAATAATACAGCCAGTAGGGCCGATGCGCCTGTCCGTCCGTCAGCATGCCGCCGATCGGCAGGCCGCTCGCCTTGAACAATTGATAGGTGCCAATTGGCCCCATCTCGTGCGCGATATCCTTGCTCCAGCCAAACATGCGCTCATAGAAGGCAAAGCCCTGCTGCCAATCGCTGCTATGAAGCTCGTGCCAGCCGACCAAGCCTGCCTGCATCATGGCAAGCGGCGGCGGCGGTTCCCCGACTGGCTTGAACAGCATGAAGACAGCATTTTGCGGATCGGTCACAACCGCAAAACGGCCAATCTTCGGGATGTCCTCCGGCCCCCGGTAAATATTGCCGCCGGCGGCGGCGACCTCGGCGGCCTTGGTGTCGACATCGTTGACCGTGATATAGCCGAACCAAAGCGGGAAGGGCGGCATTTCCTCAGGCGGCAATGTCATTACCCCGGCCACCGGCCGGTCTTCGGTCCAGAGCTCGGTGTAGTCCAACCCCGGAACGCTTGATTTCCGCACCGTCCAGCCGACGACCTTCGAATAGAAGTCAGCGGCCGCCTCGGGGTTGTCCGTGCATAGCTCGTACCATGCAAAATCGTCCTGCATCCCTCGCTCCTGTAACACGCGTTGCAGCCTCACCCGTCTGAAGTAACTGGACCGGCAATTCCTGTTCGATCACCGGTAACACTGCGCGGCGGCCGCGTTGCGGCAGCTATGCCTCGATGGTCTTATAGCGCTGCTCGCCCAGCCCTTGCACGCCAAGTTTTAAATGCTGGCCAGGGCGCAGAAATACCGGCCCGAAACTGTCGCATCCCTTGTCTTTATCCCAGGTGCCGCCGCGTTCGGATTGATATGAGCGTTTGCTGACATCGTTGACCACGCAATAGCCGGCGACATTATCCATGGCCGCAGCCTCCGGCACATAGCGCGCCTTGGTGCCGATCACCACGCCGAGCTCCACCTCCCAGTCGGTCTTCTGCGCGCCGCGCGGGATGATAATGTCGTCATAGGGCCCGCTGAAGGCGGAAAGCGATTTCAAGAACAGGATCGGCTCCCGCGGAATCTTCGCCCCGGTTTCCGCCGCATGGTCGGCATAGTTGAGGCCGATGCAGACAAAATTCAGCGGCCGCGGAATTGCCGGGCCGATTCGCTGTTCCGGCGGCAGCAATGGCAGGGTGGCGACGTCGATTGCCGCGAGCTGGTCGAGCCATTCCGGGCTGAACGCGCCGGCGGCGATGCCGTTCAATGCTGCCGCCAGGTTCCGTAAATTGCCCTCGGCATCCACCAAGCCCCAATTTTCCCGGCCCGGATCTCCAAAGCGCAGTAGTTTCACGGCGGTTCCTTAATTTTTTAACGCGCGATTCGCTCAAAGCTGGGTGGCAAACATAGGCCATCTCAAACCTGGCCAATCCGGCTAGTTATGTGGCGCTTATAGGAAAGATTCAATAAATATGCCGCTTTTTGCCGTTCACGCACTTGATAAACCGGATGCGCTGCCGCGCCGTCTGGAGAATTACTCGGCACATCGCAGCTTTATTGAAACCGAACACAGTTTTGGGGTTTCCGTGATCATCTCGGGCCCGCTGCAATCGGATGATGGCGATACCATGATCGGCTCGCTCTTTATTATTGAGTCTCCCAGCCGGGCCGAGGTTGAGGCATTTTGCCAAGCTGACCCGTTCAGCACTCAGGGCGTCTGGGGGGAAGTTACCATCACCCGCTTCCACCGCCGCCGCGGCTGAGGCCTGCATAAAAGATGGCGGGCGAAATTATTCCAAAAAAAAGGCCGGTCATTGGACCGGCCGCACCATTCGGCGCTGATTTTAAGGCTCCCTAAACTTGGCGGCTGGCCGGTGCCAGAGTTTCAAGCCGAAACCCTGCTCTACCTGCCACGGCGCGGAATGTGGCCGAAAAGAGGCAGCGTTGCAATAGGCTATTATAAAAACTTCCTTAAAGTAGTTAATCTTATTCCAAAACAACCCGGCATATTGGAATAATCTACTGATCCAGTCGGCTTTTAAGCGCGATCGCGAGCGCGCGCAGCTCCTCGGCCGCCTGCGTCGCCGGCCCGGCTTCCGTGACGCCGACGCCATCGGCGAAGGCATTTGCGTAACCGGCCCGGTTGCCCAAAGCCGCCTCCAGGAGAAATAAGCGGCGGGCCTTGATCTCAGCCTCCATGCGCTTGCGCAGGCGCGAGGCCGCGGCTGCGCGGTTGAACACCAGCGCAACCGCCCGTTTCTCCTCCGCCGCCAACTTCAGCGTGCCCTCCGCCGCCCATAAATCCGGCGGCGAGGGCTGTAGCGGGATCAGCACCAGATCGGCCGCCCGGATCGCCCGCCTGGCATCGCTGTCGATGACCGGCGGCGTGTCGATCAGCACAAAGTCATGCGCGGCGCGCAGCTTCTCCAGTTCCGACGTCAGCCGCCAGCCGGAAGTCGCCGCGCAGGTAATGCTGACAGCGGCTTTCGGCGCGGCGCTCCGTAACTTGGCCCAGATCGTCAGGCTGCCCTGCGGGTCGATATCCAGCACCGCAACCCGGCTGCCGGTTTCAGCCAGCGCCACGGCCAGCTGCGCCGCCAGCATGGTTTTACCGGAGCCGCCTTTCTGTTGCGCAATTGCCACGACCTTGCCGGCTTTCGCCATCATTCGACTCCTTCTGGCAGCATTTCGATCTTAGAGTAGCCGGTAGCGCCCCGATCATGGCAATCTATTTTTATGCAGGAAATTCTGACGCCGAGCGAGATGGCAGAGGTCGATCGTCTGGCCGGCAATGAACAGGCGCTGGTGGCGGCGGCCGGCCGCGCGGTCGCCCGTGCCATCCGCAAACGCTACCGTCCCTGCCGCATATTGGTGCTGACCGGGCCCGGGAATAACGGCGCCGACGGCGTGGTCGCGGCCCGCCACCTGGCGGATTCCGGCTGGCCGGTCGCCTGCCTACCCGTCGCGACCGCTAGCGTTGATGCGGTGGCCCGGGCTGATCTGGTGGTGGACGCCATATTCGGCGCCGGGCTCTCGCGCGACCTTTCCCCGGCGGTGAGCGACCTGCTCCGCGCCGCCAGAAAGATCGTCGCCATCGACGTTCCGAGCGGGCTGGATGGCGCCACCGGCGGCATTCGTGGCTACGCCCCGCAAGCCGAGCTGACCGTTACCTTTTTTCGCCTGAAACCGGCGCATCTGCTCTATCCCGGCCGCGCCCTTTGCGGCGAGGTGCAGCTTTGCGATATCGGCATTCCGGATTCGGTGTTGCGGCAAGTGGCGCCAAAAACCTGGCGCAATGGTCCCTGGGCCTGGCGGCTGCCGCAGCGCCAGCCGGATGGGCATAAATACAGCGCCGGCGACATCACCATCCTTTCCGGCACCATGACCGGCGCTGCCCGCCTGGCAAGCGCCGCGGCCAGGCGTTGCGGCGGCGGCATGGTGACGCTGGCGACCGAGCAGATGTTCACCCCCGCGGAGGCCGGGCTGATCATCCGGGACACCCCGCTCGCCGAATTGCTGCGGGATCAGCGCCGCAAAGTCTGGGTCTGCGGGCCGGGACTTGGCGTCGCGCATGCCGGCGGAAAACTCGACCAGTTGATTGCGGCGGGTAAGACCATTGTCGCCGATGCCGATGCGCTCACCGCCTGCGCCGGCGCGCCGCAGCGTTTGCGCGGCGCGGCCGTCATCACTCCGCATGGCGGCGAATTCACCCGCGTTTTCGGCGCCATCGGCCCCGATAAACTGGCCGCGGTGCGCGCCGCCGCGGCAAGCACCGGTGCCGTCACGCTGCTGAAGGGCGCCGATACCATCATCGCGGCACCGGATGGCCGGGCGGTCATCAATGACAACGCGCCGCCCTGGCTCGCGACCGGCGGCACCGGCGACGTGCTTTCCGGCACCATCGCGGCGCTATTGGCGCAGGGCATGCCGGGTTTCGAGGCCGCCTGCGCCGGCGTCTGGCTGAACGGCGAGGCCGGCAATCTTCTGGGTCAGGGCTTGATCGCCGAGGATCTGCCCGAAACTCTGGCAACGGTCATCAAGAATTTGCCCGTTTAACTTACATTAACCCGTAAAGATGCACGCATTGCTCTATGCAACCGCGAATTATTAATGGAAATTCAAAAGCTATAAACTTGGCTTCGGACTTGGGTGATTAAATGGTTTGGGCGGTCGATTTGATTGGCTTCCTGCTGCTTTGCGTTGGCTCAAAACTGGCGATGCCGCGCGGACTCAGAATTATATGTGGGATTGCAGCGGTTTACCTTCTGGCTTTTGCGATTGGATATTATCTGTGGCTGGCCGAGCAATACCGGCATTTTCAGGATCATCCGCATTTTTTCCAAAATGGGATCACAATGGCCTTCAATTTCCAGGGTTTCTGGAAGCTTCTCGGCAATATGGTCCTGATCCAAGGCATTTTTCCCGTCGTGGTGGTGATCACGCTGTATCTGGCGTGGAAATGGCTGTCGGTCGGCCTGCTGCCGACTTCCAGGCGCTAGCAAAAGCTGCTTTGTGCTGGGCTACAAAGCTTGGTAGGGGGTGCCGATGGACGCTTCATCCACCTCTCATCCGGCGCTGAACGGCCAATCCGCGGCATCCGGGCAGCCGGCCGTCTCGGTGCCGCCGCGCCGCACCTTCGCCATCATCTCGCATCCAGATGCCGGCAAGACCACGCTGACCGAGAAATTGCTGCTGTTCGGCGGCGCCATCCGCGAGGCCGGCATGGTCAAGGCCCGGCAGGACCGAAGGCAGACCCGCTCCGACTGGATGAAGATCGAGCGTCAGCGCGGCATCTCTGTCACCTCCTCGGTGATGACCTTCGAATTCGGCGGCGCCGTCTTCAACCTGCTCGACACGCCGGGCCATGAGGATTTCTCCGAAGACACCTACCGCACGCTGACCGCGGTCGACTCGGCGGTGATGGTGATCGACGCCGCCAAGGGCATCGAGCTGCAGACCAAGAAACTCTTCGAGGTCTGCCGCCTGCGCAACATCCCGATCACCACCTTCATCAACAAGGTGGACCGCGAGGGCCAGAACCCGTTCGAGCTGCTGGATGAGATCGCCAATACGCTGGCGCTGGATATCTGCCCGATGGTCTGGCCGATCGGCACCGGCGGCCTGTTCCGCGGCTGTTTCGACGTCCGCCGCAACCGCCTGGTCTCGGCGATCAAGCCCGGCCAGGACGCCGCCGGCCAGAAATTCGACATCCCCGCCGAGCAGCAGGCGCAGCTGGATGAGGATTTGGAGCTGATCCATGCCGCTTTTCCGGAATTCGACCAGACCGCCTTTTCCGAAGGCCATCTGACGCCGGTCTATTTCGGCTCGGCGCTGAAGGATTATTCGGTCCGCGAATTGCTGGAAGGTCTGGTCGCCAACGCCCCGGCGCCGCAGCCGCGCGCCGCCGATACGCGCCTTGTTGAACCCGATGAGACGCCGGTGACCGGCTTCGTGTTCAAGGTGCAGGCGAATATGGACCCGCAGCATCGCGACCGCATCGCCTTCACCCGCATCTGCAGCGGCAAATTCAGCCGCGGCATGAAACTGATCCATTCCCGCACGCAGAAATCGATGGCCATCCAGGCGCCGATATTTTTCTTCGCGCAGGATCGTTCCTTGGCCGAGGAGGCCTATCCGGGCGACATCATCGGCATCCCCAATCACGGCACGCTCAGGGTCGGCGATACGCTGACCGAGGGCGAGAAGATCCGCTTCACCGGCATTCCGGATTTCGCTCCGGAAATCCTGCGCCGCGTTCGCCTGGCCGATCCAATGAAAGCCAAGCAGATGAAAAAGGCGCTGGAAGATCTGGCCGAGGAAGGGGTGACCCAGGTGTTTCGGCCGCTCACCGGCTCGGACTGGATCGTCGGCGTGGTCGGAGCCCTCCAGCTCGATGTGCTCTCCAGCAGGATCGAACAGGAATATTCCGTCCCGGTCGCCTTCGAGGCGGC
>Ga0116226_10005811_pt1 | contig 11036 bp, 9 predicted proteins | sample S1TSphfallax_FD_89692 | JGI IMG/M metagenome (GOLD analysis project Ga0116226, IMG submission 89692) | Host-associated microbial communities from peat moss isolated from Minnesota, USA - S1T2_Fa - Sphagnum fallax MG | ecosystem: Host-associated > Plants > Peat moss > Unclassified | place: USA... | reverse complement strand
TTATTTCGTCAACAATCCGATTGATAACCAATTATATTTGCTGGGGAAAAATCTTGAATTATAGAAATTAGGTCTTGAACCGATCTGTGGGTATTGATCATAATACGAGGAAGTTTATAGCTATTTTTAAAACAACTATAGTTGAGTATTTTATCATTATATAAATAGCCAGATAGATAGAACTTAGCTACATAACTTTCTACTTTTTTATTATTAGCTCCATAGGGATAAGCTAGATGTGAAGCGACTTTTCTTTCTGGGTCTAAACCTTGTGTACATTTTCTAAGTTTAATTCTAGCTGATAATAATTCCGAGATAATTTGTTTCCCTGAAAGTTTTGTCAGATTCCGATGATAATCTCCATGAGATTGAATATCAAAAAATCCTGCTTTTAGACCTTCTCTTAGTTCTCCACAGGCTAAATGAATGGGATTGATAGTATCTTCATTAGCTAGATGACCTGGATTGATAAATAAAACTACTTTGACTTTCGTACCATACTTTTTTTCTAATTTCTGTAAAATAGGTAATAAATTTGTATATACTGTTTCATAACCATCGTCAAATGTTAACATAATCGGTTTTTGATCCCGATGTTCAGCAGGTATTTCACTAGATTTTTTTAAAAAGAAATTATATAAATCTTCCGAAGTCAAAAACCAATAGTTATGGGTAATTAAATAATCCAATAACTTCTCTAAATCCTTTTGAGGATAATTAAAATCTACTTGTGGCGATCGCAAAGGATAAATTTTAGAGCTAATCACGCCGTGAAACCCTAAAATTGGAATAATTGACCTATTCTCTCCTAAATTCAGCAAGGTAATCATCAGGATTAACACTAGGAAAAGACCGAGAGTAGAGATAGATTTGTTAGATGAGGTCACAAAGGAAGGAATATTTTATAGTAAATACTGGTAATAATATTATATAGAGTCAGATGTAAAAGTCATATACTTATAGGAATCATACTTGATTTCTGAACAAACCTCAGTAGTAGTCTTTGCTAACAGTTAACAGTTAACAGTAAACATGTAGATCCTATATGTTTAATTGATATGGGAAAAATTTCGCCACTTGATAACTTCCTTTGGAGAATTTTTACTACAACAGGGTTATGAAATGACGAAAAGTTGTGAACCTAAGCAATCAGCTATTTATAAAGAGACGATGTATCAACCCATCTCAAACCCTGTTTCTATTTATGATGATTAACATCGTAAATAGCATGTTTATCCGCTGCAATTGCAGCATCGATATGGTGAATCGCACGATTTCTCAAGCCACGGGTTGTGGGGTCATCTTCTTCACGTGCTACATCAGCATGTGCTTTATTCAAAAGTTGCAATACTTTATGTAATCTTCCTAGATGATCATTAGGAACGTCAACATGTGGATGATCGGTAAGACTCTTGCCATCATCAATAGATGCTTTTTTAATTTCATTAATAGCATCATCTATATGCTGAATAGTAACATCTTCTTGTCCACTCACAGCAGCATCGCCTTTGCGGTGTTCTGCTGCCCATCTTGCAGCGCGTAAATCACTTAGAGCATGTAGATAAAAAGGATGCTTACCTGGTAAATCAGCATACGCAGCACCAGAAGTGATAGATAAGCTGTTACCGAGAACTATTGCTGCTACTCCTGTAAAGATACCAATCGCACCAAGTTTATGTTTGATCATGTGTTTGAACCGGGGAATTTAACTGTACATTTTTTAGACTTGCTGATTTTAAAAAAGGTTCAATTTAGATTTATGTCAATTGCATATAGCTTATATGTCGATTTTGTGATATTTCCGCTTACTTCCACTCTAGTTAGAAGGTTACATAGTAACGTAATTCAAGTAATTGAATGAGAACAATACCCAATGAGTGGATATTTATAGAACAACTGAAGCGGATAATATTACATGAAAACAGCCTTAATACATTTCATATTTCCAGTTCTATATAAGTTTATCAATAAACAGCATAGATTAATCAAAAAAAATATCCCTTTCGTATTAATCAGCTTAGTTATATTTTTTTTTGTTACGACTGAACTACTGGGTTATTCTTTAGTCATGAACTTCATGTTGGCAAGTCTTAAATCCAATGAGATGCTGAAAATTCAGCAAGCAGGTGATGAACTGGACCAATGGTTAGCTAACCTACGCGTTCAAGTTGAGTTTTTAGCAAATACTTCATATGTCAGAAGTGTGAATTGGGCGATCGCTGAACCTTATCTACAATTAGAATTACAAAGATCCCCAGGTTTCTACTGGTTTACTCTAATTAAACCTGATGGTACCTATTATAATACTAGGAAAGGATATATAAAAGGATTTAATCTGAAACGACGTGCTTATTTCAAAAATCCTATGATGCAAGGACTGACTGACATTGATGATCCGGTTATTGGATATTCAAATGGAATGAAGGAGATCCATATTTCCGCTCCTATTTGGTCTTTTCCCCAATTTAATAGTGGTCAACTCACAGCCAAAATATCTGCAACTAGAATTCATAGTTTAGCTACCTTAAATCTACCAACAAACCTTGCAGAAAAACCACATACCATTGGAGTATTAGCCGGTACTATTGATGTCGGCTCGACATCACAACTAGTAGAAAAAATACGTGCTGGTAATCCGGGTAGTTATGCATTTGTGCTCAATTCTCGAGGAAAAATTATTATTGGTTCAGACAATGATTTGCTGGTTCATGGAAATACTTTTATAGATAAGGCTACATCTAGTATCTCTGAAGAAATTACTAGCCATAAACAAGGAATTGAATTGGTTGAGATATTTAAAAGAAAATGGTTTTATATTGCTTATTTACCGTTAAAACAAGTCAAATGGTCTATACTTCTAGTTGTTCCGCAGGAAAATTTGAATCGTCAATTATTCCCTCTCAATTTATTAGTATCAGTTATTTTTACAATTCTATTGGTTACCTTTTTCTTTGCAATCAACTTCATTAAGCTATTCAAACAAACAAATTTACAAACGGAGAAGCTAAATCAGTCTTATAAAGATTTGCAACTACAAACGGAGAAGTTGAATCAAGCTTATAAGGATTTACAAAGCGCTCAAACCCAACTGGTCCATGCCGAAAAAATGTCCAGTCTAGGACAGCTTGTGGCTGGTATAGCTCATGAGATTAATAATCCTATCAGTTTCATTTGCGGTAATATAACTCCTATTACTGAGTATACTAATTATCTGGTGTACTTGCTCAAACATTATCAAGAGAACTATTCTCATCCCGTTCCTATTATTCAAGCAGAACTGGAAACTGGAGAACTTGACTTTATTATTGAAGATATACCAAAAATCTTAAATTCCTTGCAGGTTGGAGTTGACAGAGTCCGAGGAATAGTCCTTTCTCTGAGGACGTTTTCGCGGTTAGACGAAGCGGATGTAAAAAAGGTCAATATTCATGATGGTATAGATAGTACATTGATGATTTTGCAAAACCGCCTCAAAGCCAAATCAGATCGTCCAGAAATCAAAGTCATTAAAGAGTATGGCCAGATTCCTTTAATGGAATGTTACGCTGGACAGATGAACCAAGTATTTATGAATATTTTTGCCAATGCGATCGATGCTTTAGAAGTCCGATATCATCAGCAACCACTCGCAGGAATTAAAGACTTTTCTGGTTTAATTATTATACGTACTGAATACCTTCCTGCAAATCTAGAAATTGGGAGTACACAGGATTCATATCCTACCCCTGTAATCATAATTTGCATCATTGACAATGGGAGTGGGATCAGTCAGGAAAATCAAAGTCATATTTTTAATCCCTTTTTTACTACTAAAGATATTGGCAAAGGTACGGGTTTAGGTCTATCAATTAGTTATCAAATAGTAGTCGAAAGACATGGAGGTAAATTGGAATGCTACTCCACCTTATGCAAAGGTACTGAGTTCAAAATTATAATTCCTATCTCACAATAGTAAAGCTGATAACTATAGGAGGCGGAGCACCTCTAGTCTCCGACTCCCCTCAGATAAGAGGTTTCACCCCATCCCTGACCCCGCTTTTATTTATGATTCTGAACATCGAAAATGGCGGCCTTGGTTTCTCTAATTGCAGCATTGATATCTCGCATCGCCCGATTTCTCAAGCCAACAGCTGCGGGATCTTCCTCCTCACGTGCCACATCAGCATGAGCGTGCTTCAATATCTGCAATGCTTTTTGTAGTCTTCCCAGATGGTCATCAGGAGCATCAACATTTGTATGGTCGTTGAGGTTTTTACCATCATCAATAGCTGCTTTCTTAATGGTGTTAATAGCTGCATCTATTTGTCTAATAGCGACAGCTTCTTTTTGACTAACTGCTCTATCTCCTGGTTCATGTTGCTCCAACCACCGCGCAGTGCGTAAGTCACTGAGCGCATGTAGGTAATAAGGATGCTTTCCTGACATGTCAGCATACGCAGCGCTGGAAGTAATTGCTAGGCTGCTACCTAGAAATATTGTGGCTACTCCTGTCAAAATACTAAGTGTGCGAAGTTTATTTGCGATCATATATTTAAACTGTGAAACAGATTTTATATATTTAAGACTTCTTGATTTCATTAAAGGTTCATTTATATTTATGTCAATGTTATGTTGTAGAGGTGTTAATTCTGTGGCTTTTACTCTGACCCAGATTCTCGCCAGCTAGGAATTTAATTATATTCTGATTCACGGGAGCAATAGCTCTACATATTCTCCTGTCGTATATATTTCTATAGCCTGACATATATTTTTTCAGCTTGTGTTAATATTTCGGCAACTTCTATTAACCCAAGTTGCTAGTTAGTGCCATATAATGCATCTAAGTAATACAAAAATTCCGATCATAAGTATTGATGAATACTAACCTTGAGAATTTTATACTTAAGAATGGGCAATTTTTTATAACTAGCAACTTGGGTTAGATACACTAAAACATGAAAGAAGTAAATATTCTTGAACTTGCTAAAATGGGAGATGCTGAAGCTATTGCATCTTTAATAAATCGTTCTTTAAAACCAAAGGGTATTATTGTAGAAACTACATTACAGGATGGAACTCTACAAATATGGCTGAAATCGAATAAGATTTTGGACAAACAATCTTTAGTTACTTTTATCCATAATGGGGTAATGAAATTAGAGGCTGAACCTATTAAGGAAATAAAGATTTATGGAGAATATATAAATAAAATTTCTTCAGATTGGACTGAAGAAATTAAATTGGAATCTAAAGAATTACCTCAGCCAGGAGAAAATAAATTAGACATAGAACCAGTTAAATTAGAATTGCAAGTAAATAAATTAGAACAATCAACTTTTTCTCATTCTGAAACAGAGGAGGAATCACGAAAGCCAGAATTTCTAGCGACATTAAAAAAATTCAAATTTTCTTCTGTTGTTCCTTATAAAGATGCTCTTAGCTCTGATTTGTATAATAGTAATAATGTAAGGCTCTTGCTGTATTTTGGATTATTCCCTATTGTAGTAAGGTTTATTGTTGTCACATCGGATATTCAGCAAATAGCCTGGATATTAGGAATTTATTATAGTTCCATCTGGGGAATAGTGTTGTACAACATAGTTAAACCTGTACAGTTTTCTTGGGGGAATGTATTTAAGTGCGTTCTATTTACTATATCTGTAGGGATGCCATTACTTTTATTTGTTACAACAATTCCACCGTTTAGTATTTTTTACGCTGCTATTAGTGCTAATACTGCTGGACTTATACCTAAACTTATTGGTTATGTACTAGGTGTAGGTGTGTTAGAAGAATCATGTAAAGCTTTACCGATTTATCTGTTTCTTTTACGTTTAGATAAACTAAAAGACCCTTTAACCTCAGCTTTCTATGGGGTTGTGTCAGGATTGGGGTTTGCTATTGCAGAAGGAGCTAGCTACGCTCTGATGTATGCCAATTCAGTACAGTCACAAAGTGATTTTGGTAATTATCTGATGTCAAACACAATTCGTTTTGTTTCTCTACCACTAAATCATGCTATTTGGGCAGGTATTGTTGGGTATTTTTTAGGATTAGCAGCAATCAACCCATCTCGCAAATTTCCCATCATATTTATTGGAGTGGCAATTTCTGCTGTGTTACATGGTTTTTATGATACATTTTCAGATAGTTTAATAGGATTAGGTATTCTTACATTCTCAATTCTGCTGTTTGTTACTTATTTACGTAGTAGCCAGCGAATGGTAGACGAAATGCAAAAGGCAGAGGAAGATTATATAGCTAGTTTGCTATATAGTCGAAATAGTCGAATGTAATAACCCAAGTTGCTAGTTAGTGCCATATAATGTATGTATACGATACAAAAATTCCAACTTTAAGTATTAACAAATACTAAATTTTGGGACTCTATACTTAAGAATGGGCGATTTTTTACAATTAGCAACTTGGGTTAAGAACTATATATATGGCTAAACCTAAAATCTTACAGGACGGACAAACTTATACTTTTCGTTCCTATTTCGAGTTAGCCTATGAAACGGAAGATATTCTGGCTGAGTTAGGTTACGATTTCTCACGTCAACGTTTAACCTTACCCTGTTCTCTACGAATACCAGAACGTATAACTAGCTTAAATCAGCAAATAGAAGAAATTTTACCTTTAGTTACGCTTTCTAGTGAGATAGCTCGTCGGGAAATTTTAGTTGCGCCTATATTATCTGAAGTAGCACGCTTTTGTCATTGCCAAATGCGTTTAGAATATCCCTTACAAGTAACCTCTCAACTCCGAGGAAATTTAGATTATTTATTGCGTTCTTTTCCCCAAGAAAGAAACGGAAAGGCATTTAGCCGAAACTTTTTGGTTGTTGAGGCTAAAAATGATGATTTATCCCGAGGCTTTACCCAATTATCTGCTGAATTAATTGCTTTGTCCATAGCTCAAGAATTAGATATCCTCTATGGTGCTGTTACTATGGGAGATGCTTGGCGGTTTGGTAAATTAACAACTGAAAATCGGATGATTACTCAGGATATTACTTTATATCGAGTCCCTGATGATCTAGATAAATTAATGCAAATTTTAATTGGTCTGCTGGAATAGGAAAACAATTCTAGCGATCGCCCAAATGTGTAGTTAACTCAAATGTTAATCCCTTTTTAACCAGTCTACCTAAATATTTGCTCTTTTAAGAAATTGCTTCCAAGACCATTTGAGGTGTGAGAATATGATCTTGTAATTGTCCAATCCCCAAAAAACGAGTTTCATTTTCATAAACTCGCACTAATCCCGACATATCTAGATTAAGCGCTACTTTCTGTCCTTGACACCATTTTTGTGCTGATATTTCCACTAAACTCGCAGATGGTAAATGTTGTAAAGCCTGATCTGGGGAAATTGGTTGAAATCTATCTTCGGATAGTTGAGTTTCCAAGTCGCTCAATGTCAAACTATCCTTAAGCCTAAAACCAGAGCTTTCTGTCCGTGTCAACGCTGCGAGAGTTCCGCCCGTCTTCAACGCAGTTCCTAAATCCCTGGCGATCGCCCGAATATATGTCCCGCTTCCACAGGCGATCGCCACATCTAACTCAGGGAAATCTCCATCCCGCCAGTCTAAAACCGCTATGCGGAAAATTTCTACAATCCGTACTGGGGCTTGGACGATTTCCCCTTGACGGGCTAAATCATAAAGCCGCTTTCCTCCCACTTGGATAGCGCTATAACTGGGAGGAATTTGCTCAATTTTACCCACAAATTGCTGAAGTGCTACTTCTACTGTGGTTAAACTCAAACCCCCTACAGACTCCGCTAAGATAATTTCTCCTGCTAAATCATCGGTGGTAGTCTGTACACCCAGACGAATTGTAGCTTCATAAGCTTTTTCTCCTGGGAAATATTGGAGTAATCTAGTAGCTTTTCCTAAAGCGATGGGTAGTACTCCTATCGCTGCTGGGTCTAAAGTCCCTGCGTGTCCTACGCGCTTCATCTTGAGGATTTTTCTTACGCGGGCGACACAATCGTGGGAAGTCCAATCAAAGGGCTTGTTTAAGTTGAGGAAACCTGACACAGTCAAATTCAAATTTTATGGCTCGGTACAAGATGCACTAATAAATTATGCCATGTGGCGAGGAAACACCAACATCCTATATTCAATAGCCAAAATTGTCTATTGTAGAAAGATGCTTTGCTTTTGGATAAAGCTAACTCAGAACGAGACTCGATTTTCTCTAATAGCGCTTGTGTGCTCAAATAATGGATCAAACTCAAACCCAGAGATTTAGTAGAAAGTGTCTGTATATAAGCGGCGCTTAGATAAGGAATATATTTTTGCATTCCGTTGACATAAGATTGAAAAAATACAAAGCTGATAGTATTAATATCGCTGCGCGCCTGGGATGCATTACCTACCATATCTGGAGATAAAGCTAATTGACTACTTCCCTGTTGACTGTGACCGATTGTGGAAAAATGTGTCGCTCCCATCAGTATTACAAGATACTTCTGCGGATTACTCAACCAAGAAAAAGGCAAAATTTGCTCAGATAATGCTGGCGCAACAGTATCCTCACTACTCCCAATTATCATCACCGGAGTTTTAATTTGGTTTAAACCCACTTTGCCAAAAATGGAACTCGTAATCGGATTAATTGCGATCGCAGCTTTAATTCTCTGGTCGCGTAAATCTACATTTTGTCCAGATTTTTGCTGTAACTCTAAAGCACGACATTGGAGAAACAAAGACATATTCCATGTATTTTGTAGTGCTTGTGGTTGACAATCTTGTTTCAACTGCTCAAAATTGATTTTTGCACCCGCTAAAGCTAAAGCTGTATAACCGCCCAAAGATTGTCCCAATACACCTACTTGTTGTAAATTCAGTCTTCCGCGCCAGCGAAAATCTGATTTATTCTCTTTTTCCAGTTGATCTAATATGTATTTCACATCCAAAGGACGGTCAATGAATTCCCGATATGGAACCATTCCTCCACCAGTACTATTATTTTCTGCGTCACTCCCCGGATGGTTAGGTACAACTACAACAAAACCGCGAGCGGCTAAGTTATTAGCTAAATAGCGAAAATTACTACTATCTAAACCTAAGCCATGGGAAATAACGATAATTGGCGCAGGATGTGCGACTTGAGGAATATAGATATCAGTGAGTAACACCCGATTACGAGATAAATCGACAAATTTCGTCGTATATTTTGAGATTTTCCACTTTCTGGGAGTTGGAAAATCGGGTAATGGGGATAAGTTGACTTGTGAGTCTGATTTTTGCTTAATTAAAGCGATCGCCTGGTGAGTCTGACCAATTAACTTCTCTAGTTCCCCAACTATTTCTAAACTATGAACTATATCAATATGAATACTAGATTGGGGATACTTACGTAGTAAATTTAATAAAGTCAATCCTTCCGGTTCCCCAGAAGCAGCAATTAAAGCTGACCGTAAAGAGGAAATTTCTGACTCAGGTTGAGGTGATTTAAGCGTCATCAATTGTGCTAATCGGCGCAGGATAAATTCCCCTTGTTGTGTAGAGAGAAATTGTGCTGCTACTGCTGAATTGATTTTTACAGGCTGTAATAATATTTTCCTGAGTTTTGCTAGTTCTTCCTGTGGGAGATAATGCTGATAAACTGCTAAGTTATGGTCAACTATACCCAATTTAGCATACTTTTCTAAGGTAATCACTGGTAGGGAAAGTTCTAAAGCAGAGTATGAAGCGCGAATTTGTTCTGCTGCCATGACAGAATCATTTATACCAAATACTGGTAGCAAAATTGAAAGTAATAGCAATAGTGATTTTTTCCTCAGAATGCTAGGAAAATTACCAGATGAACTATTCATCGCTTAACTGCTCTCTATGATTTTGTCTAGCGAGGCGTTAGATTTGGTAGTTATTCACAGCACCCTGGCTAATTTTTTGCAGATAATTTGCTTTCCTGTAATTTCATCGTTAAAGGAATAGCACTACTACTGAGGAGTTACCAATTAGTGACTATTTTGCACCTAATTTTAGATCATAAACAAGTAAATTAATTTCTACCTCAGTATTTCATTTGATTTAAGCTTTAGAGATAAAAGAAAACCAACTATTCATGCTATGAACCCTAGAAACGCTATTCGATAGCACACACTATAACAAATAAATATTTTCTTCATCAATACATATCCTGCCAAGTTGGCAGGAATTTTTATTTTCCCTCAATTTTTAGATATAAACGCACAAATATCCCCTAGTATCACTTTTTTACGAAATACTAGGGGAATAAATTATTAGGGATTTACAAATGGATCTAATAGATCCAAGTTCTACAACTGCACATCAGGAGGAAGTAGCACTTTATTAATTACGTGAATCACGCCATTACTAGCTTTGATATCTGCTTTGATGACTGTAGCTTGATTGACATGAATTCTCCCTTTGTTCTCTGAAATTATCACTGAACTACCTTCAACTGTTGTAACATCACCAGGTTTAATATCTTTAGCATCTACTTCGCCAGAAACTACATGATAGGTCAAAATCTTAGCTAAGGTGTCTTTATTTTCTGGCTTGAGTAATTTTTCCAAAGTACCCTTAGGTAACTGTTTGAATGCAGCATCAGTAGGCGCAAATACAGTAAATGGTCCTTGTCCTGATAGTGTATCTACTAACCCAGCCGCTTTGATTGCTGTAACTAAGGTCTTAAAATGTGAGTTACTGCTAGCAATGTCAACGATAGTACCTGTTTGAGCCATCATTGTGTTGGCTTGGGCTATCGTCGATGTAGCTTGATTAGGAGATTTAACTTCCGCAAATGTAGAACTGCTGTACAACACACCAGTAGTAGCGATCGCTACTGCAACTGTTTTAAATAACAAGTTTTGAGATAATTTCATCGGTGTAAACTCCAGATTTTTAAGTAAAAAAGTTGTAATTGGGAACGAGCAGAGCTAATACTGTTCGATTCAAGAACCCCTCCCTAACCCTCCCCTTAGCAAGGGGAGGGTAGAGGAAACCATGCTTAATCATACTGGTAATTATTAAATTTTACAACAAAGTTTATATTTATATTTCATGTTTATATTTCAT
>Ga0116226_10005810_pt1 | contig 11037 bp, 5 predicted proteins | sample S1TSphfallax_FD_89692 | JGI IMG/M metagenome (GOLD analysis project Ga0116226, IMG submission 89692) | Host-associated microbial communities from peat moss isolated from Minnesota, USA - S1T2_Fa - Sphagnum fallax MG | ecosystem: Host-associated > Plants > Peat moss > Unclassified | place: USA... | reverse complement strand
CTCCCGCCGAGGTCGTCCCGATCAAGCCCTCGAGTGGTTGGGGCGGGCCATCCGCCTGAACAGCGAGGTGCCTGCGGTTCATCGTCATCTGGGAAATGCGCTGCGCGAGCTCGGCCGCTTAGAGGACGCGCTCGCGAGCTACGGAACCGCCATCGGTTACCGAAATGATTTCACGGAGGCCTTTGTCAATCGCGGGATGACGCAATTGATGCGGCAGCATCCGGCGCACGCGCTCGATGATTTGAATCGCGCCATCGACTTGGGCGCCGATGACGCGCAGGTGCACGCCTATCGCGCCTCCGCGTTGATCGGCCTGAACCGTCCGCTCGAGGCGGCGCGTAACGCCGCGATCGCGGTTGCCCGAGATCCCAAGAACATCGATGCTCATGTGAGTCTGGCCATTGCGCTCCAGCTGCTGGCACGTTATCCGGAAGCTGTGGCGAGCTGTGACCGGGCGATCGCCATCGATTCGGGGAGCGCTTTGGCCCACGCGGTCCGCGCGTTGTGCCTGCTCGACTTACAGCAACCCGATGCGGCCTTACAAAGCTGCGACCGCGCGCTCGCGCTGCGCGCCGACCTGGCGGAGGCCTGCAACACGCGGGGTCTGGTGCTCGGCACGATGCAGCGTGTCGAGGAGGCATTGGCAAGCTTCGACCAAGCAATTGCATTGAGGCCGGAGTTGTGCGAGCCCTATGTCAACAAAGGAGTTCTCCATTTACTGGGAGGCCATTTCGAACACGGTTGGGAACTTTATGGGCGGCGCCCTTGTCGCGCGCCCTATGCCGCAGCCACGCAGCGGCTGCCGCTGTTTGACGGGACCCAGGATGTGGCCGGCAAAACCGTGCTGGTTCATGCGGAGCAGGGACTCGGCGATACCATACAGTTTTGCCGGTATGCCAACCTGTTGCGCGGCAGGGGCGCGCGCGTCATTCTTGCCGTGCAGAGCAGTCTGTGTTCATTGCTGCACAGTTTGGGTGAGGACATTGTCATCGTCGGAACGAACGACGTGGCACCCCGCGCCGATTTTCGATGCGCGTTGTTGAGCCTGCCGCACGCCTTCAGCACGCGCTTGCAGACCATACCATCGGCGGTGCCCTATCTACGGCCGGACCCCGTTCGAGTCGCTTCGTGGCGTCGGCGACTGGGTGGCGACGGCCGGTTGATCGGCATCCGCTGGCAGGGCAGCACTGGTCGGGCCGACATTGGTCGGTCGTTTCCCCTGCAACATTTTGAGCGGATCGCTGCCATTCCCGGTATACGGCTCATCAGTCTGCAGAAACACTCGGGTACTGAGCAACTGGCCCGGCTTCCGCGGTCCTGGCAGGTCGAGGAGTTGGGGCCCGATTTTGAATCAAGCGATACCGACGCGTTCCTCGACGTTGCCGCCGTCATGGAATGCCTCGATCTCGTGATCACCTCCGATACGTCCATTGCTCATCTGTCCGGTGCGCTCGCCCGGCCCACCTGGGTGGCCCTCAAGAAGATCCCCGATTGGCGTTGGATGCTCGATCGCGCGGACAGTCCCTGGTACCCCACTATGAGGCTATTCCGCCAGTCCGAGGCCGGCAATTGGCAGAGCGTATTTGAACTGATGGTTACGGAGTTGCGGGAGAGTCGATGAAACGGTGGATGAACTACGCTGCCGCCTGTACGTTTTGGATATTTCCATTGGTATATGCGGATGACCTGACGGGCGCCGTCGCGTTGCCCGGCCTGGAATCAGACCCGCCAAATACCGCGTCGCCAGGGGACTGCGGAGTCAGCGTCGTCGCCGGTCGTGTATCGATCGATCTCTCCTTGACCGTGGCCGGGGAGTCGGCGCTTTTGCTGCAAACACCATTGTTTGGGCATCGCGGTCCGCCGGATCCTTATCCCGAGCGGCAGTTTCCAGAGCTGACAATCGGCATCAATGGACAATCCCGTGCTCTCAATGACCGCTTCGAGGCGTTCGTTGGAACACGCGATGTCACGATGTTGGTACAAACCGCGGGCATGGATCCGTGGACCATCACCCACACTCCGCCATTGACGACCAGCGCCGGCGCCGGGGAGCCGATCCTCAAATTTTTGATCCGTGTGGGGGCCATCGAACCGTCGGGCAGGGATTACCTGGCAAAATGGCAGGCGCGGCGTGTGATCCGGGTGCCGCTCGAATCCGCTCAGGTTCAGCACGTGCAATTGGACTATGCGCTGCGACCGGCCAATACCGTCATTCCCGTCGAGCAACTCGACACGACAACGCGCGAAAAGGCCTATTGTTTGTCGCCGAGTTCGCTGCGGCGGATCACTCACAAAGGGTCCGATCACTCGAGGCTCGGCGTCAGCGAGTTCTCGATAGCGACCGGGATAGACGGTAAACCTCCCGGCTCGGTGACTATTTCGATGTCGCCGGCCACCGGCATCGATTCGAAACATCACGGCTATCTCTTTCTCTGCGGGCCGCATGGCAAGCCGATAGCTACCGAACGGGCATTGACCCGAGAGCGCGCCGAAGTCGATGACTTGGGCAATTTGCACGTGCTGGCGGTGATCGAAGCCGCGCCACCTTAGCTGCTTATTGGCAGGCCATGTCGCGGTTTTCCGATATTGCTGACCCATACATCGAGGTCTTGCCGCACGCGCTCGACCACCCCGTCCCAATTTCCGGGACACTCCTGACGATACAAGGTCGCCGTTGGGTACCAGGGGCTGTCGGATCGCTCCATGAGCCAGCGCCAGCAGCTATCGAAACAGAGCAGTATCCATACCGGCTTTCCCATGGCGGCCGCCAAATGCGCCGTGGACGTGTCGACAGAAATTACCAGATCGAGTTGTTCGATCATCGCCGCCGTATCGGAGAAATCGTGCAGTTCTGTGGAAAAATCTATCAGGTTCGGACCGTCCCAGCGGGCGGCAAGCAACTCCGCCAGCTGCGATTCCGCCGGTTGACCTTTTTGGAGGCTGTAAAACTCGACATCGTGTCGCTTGAGGGCGGCCAATTTCATCAACGGGATAATCCGATGATTGAGCACCGACCGACCTTCCTGTTCCTTCGGCCGGTTGAGTCCCGACCACACCAGTCCGACCCGGGCTTTGCATCTTTCACCCAATTTTTGCCGCCAATGTGCTGCTTTCACGGCAGAGCTGCGCAGGTAGGGAACCGGGGCCGGAATGGTCGACAACGTGGTCTGAAAGGCCAACGGCAAACTCGTGATACGGCACCAAAGGTCGAACGACGGCAAGGGTTCATCGTCGGCATAAACCGCCGCCACTCCCTCGAGCGTCGCTAGCAGCGCGACCAGCGACCGCGGAACCCGCAGGATCACGTTGGCGTGCGAATCCGCGAGCAGCAGCGCATAGCGACAGAACTGCAGCGTATCGCCCAACCCTTGAGCTGCAACCAGCAAAATGGTCTTGCCCGGCAGGGGTTGTTTCCCGAGCCATAACGGTTGCGAAAACGTCGGCTGCTGAGGCGCGGCCGCACCATGTGGCACTTTCCAGCGCCACTCGTAGTCGGAGAAGCCTTGCGTGAGATTGCCGCGCAATAGCAATATCGAAGCCCGATTGGCTCGAGCCTCCGCGAAATCGCTCTTCAACGCAATCGCGCGCGTAAAACTCACGAGCGCCTCGTCCAATCGATGCAGGTCCAACAAAACGTTGCCACGATTCAAATGCGCGTGAACGTAGCCGGCATTAACGGTCAAAGCGCGTTCCAAGGAAATCAACGCCGACGCAGGCTCCCCCAAATCCCGAAGCGCGATGGCTCGGTCGGTGTGAGCCTCGGCACAGTTCGGATCGAGCGTAATGGCACGATCGTAGCTCGCCAGAGCCACATCATATTGCTGCAGTTCCTTGAAAATCTTGCCGCGGCTCAAATGGGCAGCGGCATAGTCGGGATTGATTTCGAGCGCTCGCTCGCAGCTTTGCAGGGCTTCATACCAGCGACCGAGTTTTCTGAGAACGATACTACGACAGCAGTGAGCCTCGACGTAGTCGGGGCGGATCGCGATGGCTCGATCGTAGCTCGAGAGCGCCGCTTCCCATTGGTCGAGTCCTCTGAAGGCCGATCCCTGATTACAAAAGGCATCCGGATTATTCGGATCGATTTCGAGTGCCCTGCCAATCAGGTGCAGAGCTCGCGCCGGGTCGTCGCGCTGCGCGGCCACGACGCCAAGCAGATGCAGCGCGTCGAAATGCCGGGGTTGCACCTTGAGAATCTTTTCATAAAGCGCCTGGGCGTACGTCAGGTGGCCTCGGCGGTGGCTTTCCACGGCTTGCTGCAACCTCTCGGCAAGATCGTGCTTGGCCGCTTTCACTCCCGCGATCGCCTCATGGCCCGGGTACGCGAAAATCGCATGGCGCAAGCCCACTGCGATGACGCTCGATCATGATCGCGTAGGCCGTTTCGAGGTGGCGACGAAATCGGTCCGTTTCGAAAAGTGGCGCGGTGTTTCGCTGGCGCGCCAGGAAAGCCCTGATCTGCGCGAGTCTTTTCGGGTTCGACCCCAGTTCCAACGCCAGCCGCTCATAGTCCTCGAGCGATGCGGTCACCAATTCAGGCATGCCGAGCGCATGCAGCAAACTTCCCGACATCCGGCCCGCGAAGCTCTCGCCCGAGCACGTCACCACGGGCACGCCGGCCCACAGAGCATCGCTCGAGGTCGTCCCGCCATTGAACGGCAGAGTGTCCAAGCAAAGATCCGCCAAGCGCAGCCGTGCCAGATGCTCCGGATATGGCAGCTGTTTGGCAAATATCAGCCGCTCTGGCTGGAGGCCGCGATTTAGCGCTTCCTTGCGCAAATTCTGTTCCATGGTCTCGTCGCCACCCACGAGCCACAGTACACTGCCGGGCACTGCCAGGACGAGTCTCGACCAAATATCGAACAACGGTGGATTCAGTTTGTAGCTGCTGTGGAAGGAGCACATGACCAACCCTGCTTCCGGAAGATCCATCTGCGCACGCGTCGGCATCTGCATGACGCTGGGGCGGCGATCGTCGTTCGCCTGGAAGCAGTGTGGCAAATACGCAATATTTTCGCTATAACCGGCTCGGGCCGATTCGGCAATCAAGAAGTCGTCCGCGATGAGGTAGTCGATATTCGGCGATCCCATCGTGCCGGGGAAGCCCAAGTAATTCACCTGAATGGGTGCCGGTCGATGGGCAAACATACCCGCCCGGTGAGAGCCGGTGTATCCCATGAGATCCACCGCGATGTCGATGTGCAGTTGTCGCAACAGTCGCGCCAATGCGGCGTCAGACAGCGACTCAGCAGAAATCGTTCGGTCGAACGCGGCCCTGACCCGCTGCGCCGTGGGTGAGCCCGCCTGGTCACGCAGTGAGATTCCCGTGATTTCAAAGCGCTCACGGTCGTGCTTTTCAAACACGCCGGCCATCAGGTAGGAGGTCGGATGCTCGAGAAAATCCGCCGAGACATAGGCAATACGGATTTTCGACCGATCGGTCGGTCCGTCGGTCGAAAGAGGCTGGGCATTGCGTCCGTGCAGACCTGCAAAGCGCTGCGCGCACCGTCGCTGCCGCGGCGGAGAGTCGCAGACCGCGAGGAATGAAAACGGAAAGTCGACCGGCTGCTCTCGATCTACACCGCTCGAAATTGCAGCCACCGCCTCCATGTACCCGCTCCAATTGCAGACGCGCAGGTCTGCATGCAGAGCGGCTCCACGCGCGTAGGGGAGTTCGGGATCGAGCTGCAGAGCGCGTCGCAGGGCCGAAGCTGCCTCGCTGTATTGGCCTTGGGACGACAGTGTCACGCCGAAATTGAACCACAGCTCAGCATGAGCGGGGTCCAAGCGCAGCGCCTGCTGGTATGCTTCGAGCGCCTCGCCCTTCCGATCAAGCTCCGCGAGCGCCTGGCCGCGAAGCGCAAATGCCTCCGCCGACCGAGGCGCCAACTGCAGAGCGTTATCGATGCTCGACATCGCCTCATCGTGGGCTTTGAGCGCAAGTTGCGTGGCCGCACGCTCGATGTGTGGCTGAGCCAGTCCAGGCGAGAGGGCGATCGCTTCATCGTAGACCGCGAGCGCGTCCTCGTACCGGTCCAGCTTGCGCAGCACGCCCGCTCGGGCCAGCAGCGCTTCGAGAAATGTCGGCGTGAGTGCGAGGGCACGCTCGAAACTAGAGAGCGCTTCAGCGGGTTTGCCGAGGGACGATAAGGCGTTCCCGCGCCCATACAGCGCGACCGAATAACTGGGCCAATGGCGGAGTGCTTCGTCGTAACAGGCCAGCGCCTGTTCGGACTCCTTGAGGGCGAGGAAGGCGTTGCCCTGATTGGCGATCGCTCCGGGTTGATCCGGGTTGATCGCCAACGATCGCCGGATCCATTCGAGACCAGAACGAGGCCGGCCGAGTTGAGTCTCGGTCACTCCCATCAAATGCAGCGCGTCAGGATGGTCAGGATCGTGCCGCAAAACCTCCGCATAAAGGAGTGCAGCCTCGGTGGGTAGCCCCTGGCTGTGCAACGCAACCGCACGCTGTAGTTGGGTGTTAGCGTCGCCGCTCATAAATTGATGAGGGTAACCAATCAAAATGACGGCAAGATGACTGAAGCCCCGGCTTTACCGGCGTCGTCGGTTTGTAACATGATAGCGACTCAGGTGTGAGATTGAGGTTATCGTGATTGACCAGCAATTGGTTCAGGCGGTCGCGCTTCACAGGCAAGGGCAGCTTCGCGCTGCCGAAGCGCTTTACCAACGGATTTTGCTGGTCAAGCCGCGGCATTTCGATGCGTTACATTTCTCAGGGGTCATCGCGGCGCAGACCGGTAATCCCGGCAAGGCCGTCGAAATCATCACCAGAGCGCTCGAGATTTCGCCCGGCGATGCCATGGCGCATAAGAATCGAGGTACGGCTCTTCAAGAATTGGGCAGATGGGAAGACGCCGTTGCCGATTTCGACCGGGCCGTTGCGCTTCGCAACGATTGCGCGGAAGCGTTCTGTTATCGTGGCATGTGTCTCGTCGAACTGCGGCGTCTGGAATCAGCGCTCGCAAGTTATGACCAAGCAATCCGGATCCGGCCGCAATACTTCGAAGCACACTACAATCGCGGTACGGTACTCTGCCAACTCAGACGTTGGGAAGAGGCGGTGATGAGCTTCGACCGCGCGATTGCTCTCGATTCCGGCCGTGCCGAAGCGCATTCGAATCGTGCGTTCGCCCTGGAGGAACTTGGCAGAGTCGAGGAGGCGCTGATGAGTTGCGAGCGGGCGGTCGCCGTCGACCCGGCCTTTGCCAATGGACACATCAACCGGGCCGGCGCGTTGATGTCGCTGGGCCGGGTTGACGAAGGTCTTGCCAGCTATGACCACGCGATTGCGGTATGTCCGGACTCTGCATCTGCGCACGTGAACAGGGGTCTGGCCCGATTGTCGACCGGTGATTTTGTGCGTGGCTGGACGGATTACGAGTGGCGGTGGCAAGACCGCGAGAGCTGGGTCATTCTCGAGAAGAGAAACTTTCCGCAACGTCAGTGGTTGGGTGATGTGTCTCCGTCCGGCCGAACGATTTTTTTGCAGGCCGAACAGGGCTACGGAGACACGATACAATTCTGCCGTTACGCCACCGTTCTTGCCGGCCTCGGCGCGAGAGTCATCCTCGAGGTGCCGGCCGCCCTTGCCAGCCTTGCGCACAGCGTTGCTGGCGTTGCCCAAGTGGTGATCCAAGGTGAGACTCTCCCTGCGTTCGACTATTATTGCCCGCTGTTGAGTATGCCCCTGGCAGTGAAAACTCGACTGGACACCATCCCCGCGGCCGTCCCCTACCTTGCGCCGAGCGAGCAGCATCGCCGACGTTGGGCCGAGCGCCTGAGTGGCCGCGCGAGGCCGCGCGTTGGACTCGTTTGGTCGGGAGGATTCCGGCCCAACCGGCCTGAGTTGTGGTCCGCCAACACTCGCCGAAATTTACCTTTGCGGCATCTGAAGGCTTTGCATCTGCCCGGCGTGGAGTTTTTTAGTCTACAGAAGGGCCAGCCCGCCGAGACGGAACTTGGGGCAGCGATGACCGGCAATTGGTGCGGCCCGGCGATCGAGGACTTGACTCACGATATTCACGACTTTGCCGATACTGCGGCATTGATCGAGCAGCTTGATCTCGTGATTTCCGTTGACACCGCGACTGCTCATTTGGCCGGTGCATTGGCCAAGCCCGTTTGGATATTGAACCGCTTCGACGCGTGTTGGCGGTGGTTACGCAACCGCAGCGATAGTCCGTGGTATCCAACGGCGCGTTTGTATCGACAGGACTCTGCAGGCGATTGGGACGGCGTGATTGACCGGGTTCGAACCGACTTGATAGCGCTCACGGGGAGTTGAATCGATGGCGCCTATTGCCGGCAGCGACGCTGGGCTGGACGCGGCGCAGAAAAGCTCGCTTTTCCAACAGGCCGTTGCGTTCCATCAACAAGGCCAGCTGCGGAGGGCGCAGGCCATTTACGAAGAGATCTTGAAGACTTACCCTGCCCACTCGGATGCTCTGCATCTTCTGGGCGTGATCCACGCCCAGTCGCGCGACGCCGCTCGAGCTGTCGAGTTGATCGCGAAGTCCATTGAGGTCGATCGACGCAATCCCGCCGCATACGGAAATCTCGGCTCGGCACTTTACGCGATGCGCCGGTTCAACGAGGCGTTGTCCGCTTATGACCGCGCCATCGCAATCAGCACCAATTACACCGATGCATATTTCAATCGCGGTAATGTGCTCTACGAACTCAATCGCCATGAGGCGGCTCTCGCGAGCTACGATGCCGCCATTGCCATCAATCCGAATTTCGCCTCGGCGCATGCCAATCGCGGAAACGTCTTACAGGCATTGCGGCAGCCGAACGCTGCGCTTGCGAGCTACGAGAATGCCATAGCCATCAAGCCAGACCTCGTCGAAGCACACGCCAACAAGGGTAATGTGCTGCGGGAGCTTGATCTATTCGACGCAGCTCTCGCCAGCTATGACCGCGCTTTGTCCATCGATGCGAGATCGGTGCCGGCACACTTCAATCGGGGAGTGGCACTCGGTCAACTCAAACAAGTGAACGCTGCGTTGCAGAGTTACGACCAGGCCATTGCCATCGATCCGGATTTTGCGGAAGCGCACTTCAATCGGGCGCTCTTGTGGTTGTTGACGGGAGATTTTGCACGGGGTTGGACCGAACACGAATGGCGCTGGAAGAGCCGATTGGCGTCGAATTTCAACGAACGTAGGGAATTCAGTGCTCCGCTCTGGCGCGGCGAAGAATCCCTCAACGGCAGCACGATACTGCTGGTCTGCGAGCAAGGATTCGGCGATACCCTGCAGCTGTGTCGCTATGTGACCTTGGTCGCGAATCTCGGCGCCACGGTGGTATTCGAAGTGCCGCCGACACTGTTCCGGTTGCTCGGCACGTTACACGGCGTAGGACAGCTCATCGAGCAGGGTGGCGACTTGCCGCACTTCGATTACTACTGTCCCTTGCTGAGCCTGCCGCTGGCATTCAAGACCACGCTAGACAGCATTCCCTCTCCAGGGCGATATCTTCGCAGCGATCCGCTCAAGGTCTCGATGTGGCAAGAGCGTTTGGGCGCAAAGAGCCGGCCGCGAATTGGTTTGATGTGGAACGGCAACCCGATTCAGCCCAATGATCGCAACCGCAGCACCTGTCTTGCCGACTGGTTGCCACATTTGCCGACGGGCTTTCAATATGTGAGCCTGCAGCGGGAATTGCGGGCCGCGGATGCCGAGTTGCTCGATAGCCATGAGGGGATGGTTAACACCGCGGAACATCTGCGAGACTTCAGCGATACCGCAGCGCTGTGCGAGTGCATGGATCTGGTCATCAGTGTCTGCACCAGCGTGGCTCATTTGAGTGGCGCTTTGGGCAAGCGAACCTGGATCTTGTTGGCATACGCCGCTGATTGGCGCTGGCTCCTCGATCGGACTGACAGTCCTTGGTATCCCTCGGCGACGCTATACCGCCAACCGTCGCGCGGCGATTGGGCCAGCGTCTTCCAACGGGTGGCGCACGACTTATATCAAAGTTATCCGCCGCGGTCTGAAGATCCGCCGTGAGGCGTCAGGTCCTGCTCAACTGGAAGGCGGGTACTACCTTCGGGTGGGGCCTGCTGGGTTTCGGAATCGCGCTTCATTGGGGATCCGATCCGGACATTCAAGCAATCATGGGACTGCCGATGGGGCCCAACGACTTTCCGTGCATGGATCCGGTGCGCGCAATGGCGCTGGGTCCAACGGTGCTCGCCTCGCAGCAGTTCCTCTCCGAACTCGAGATGGGCAGGCTGAACCTGCGCGAGTCTCGGGTGATGGTGATGGATGCATTGAGCAATGGCTTTCTGGGACCCAACTTACAGCATTACGGACTGCATAACGTGGGGCGCTGCGTGTTCGAGGACACGCGCGTCGAGGCCGCCCGACACCGCCTCACCAAATACGACAGCCTGCTCTGTGCATCCCATTGGAACGCCGGGATGCTGCAAGCCATCAGCAACAGGCCGGTCGCGATGCTCCATGAGGGAGTCGATCAGTCGCAATTCTTTCCCGGACCAAAATCGGGACTGCTCGATCCGAACCGCTTCTACGTCTTTTCAGACGGCAAAATCGAGTTTCGCAAAGCCCATGACCTCGTGCTGTTGGCGTTCCGCGAGTTTGCCGCTCGCCATGACGATGTGGTGCTGGTCGGCGCCTGGCACTCGCCATGGCCGCAGGTGTCGGCGGGCTTTCAGGGCAAGGCGCTGGCGCCCTTGAACCGCGATTCACGAGGCGAACTCGATCTGCAGCGCTGGGTCAGCGACAACGGCATCCCCGCAGGGCAATTCATTGAGTTGCCGCGGATGCCTAACTCCATGATGCCCGGGATTTTGCGCGAGATGGACTGCGCGGTGCAAATATCCCGCTGTGAACCATGTACCAATCTTCCGGCCAAGGAGGCCATGGCTTGCGGGGTTCCCGTCATTCTCGCCGACAATACGGGGACGCGTGACCTCATCGACACCGATAATTGTTTGGCGTTACGTTCGCAGGGCATCGTGGCCGGTCCCGTCGACGTCGGGACGGACGGGTG
>Ga0116226_10005809_pt1 | contig 11037 bp, 8 predicted proteins | sample S1TSphfallax_FD_89692 | JGI IMG/M metagenome (GOLD analysis project Ga0116226, IMG submission 89692) | Host-associated microbial communities from peat moss isolated from Minnesota, USA - S1T2_Fa - Sphagnum fallax MG | ecosystem: Host-associated > Plants > Peat moss > Unclassified | place: USA... | reverse complement strand
GCTGAAACGGCGCCAGCAAACTCTCGATCAAAATTTTCCGCGCCGCATCCCGCCTGGCCTGCTGCGCCTCACTCGGCGCAAACCCCGCCACATCCGCCGCCCCCGCCACACCCCTTGCCTCCAAAAGATCAATCACAGTCTCAAGCTTTTCCGAAAGCGCGGAAATCTCGCATCCCAGCGTCATCACCATCGCCAGCACCGCATCAATCGTCTTGTCCTCAAAAAAAAACTTGGTCTCCCCCCTCAGTCCTGGCGCCGCATTCTCATCGCTCATACCGCCACCCCCGAAAGCACCAGCCACTGCCCAAAACCCTTCGCACCCGCCTGTTCGCTAAACGCCGAAGTTTTCGCCCCCGCCGCCGGAATCGCCTGATAGCCCAGCACCACCTCCCCAAACCCAGCGGCCCGCGCGATGCCCGCCAGATCTTCATCCATCACCCCCGAGATATTCGGCTCGGCATTATAATATTCCTCCCACAGCATCATCGTATTATAAAAATCATCGCCATTCCCGGCGCGCAGCGGCACCTCCAGGTGCACGGCGATCCCGCCCGGCCGCAGCAGCCGCCGGCTCTCCCGAATAATCGCGGCGGTGGCGGCTGGAGAGGTTTCGTGCAGAATGATCTGCGAAACCACCAGGTCGAAACTGCCCTCCGCAAATCCAGTATGCTCAGCATTGTCCTGAATGAAATGAATCGGCACCCCCAGCCCCTCGGCGCGCAAATGCGCGTAGCGCAGCAGCGCCGCGCCCACATCAATGCCAAACACCTCCGCCCCCGCAAAACCGGCCGCGATCGGCACGGTATTCTGCCCCACACCACACCCCATATCCAAAATCCGCCCCGGCGCGAAATCTGGAAACCGGTGCGCCAGATGCGCCAGCAAAGTCCGCCCGCGGCTATTATTCAGCAGCCCGCCGGCCATATTGCCCACCCCAAACTGATAGACCGCGCCACCAAGATCATAAAGCGCCCCAGCATTCATATCATCCGCCGCCCCATCCGCCATATACCCGCCCGGCATGCGATGCGTGTCGGCGGCGGCCATATAACCCGGCACCGGCAAATCCGGATTCACCCGCACCGAGCCGCGCGCCGCACCCGACAGCGCCGCCAGCCGCCCGGCCAGCCGCTCCCGGTCGCCCGCCACCGCGTTTTGCACCAGCCGCCACATCAGGTCTTGTGACCCGCGCAGCATACTGCTCCAGCCTTTGTAAAACGGCTGCGCCTCCAGCCCCGCCCGCACCGCGGCGCGGCGCTGGGCGCGGGGCATGTCGGGCGGCAGCCGGCCGGCCAGATGCCGGTCATAAAGCGCGCGATTGCCCTTCGAGAGTCCATGCAACTGCTTGCGAAAATCGGCGACAAACCGCAGCCGCGCCAGCGACTCCGCGCTGACATCGGGACTCTCGGGATGAAACTGCGGCATGGCATCAACCTCACATGTTCACGAAACTTGGTTCACGCGATTTGGTTCACGAGACGCGGCCGCCGGATCCAAACCGCGGCCGCCGCTACACCGGCCGCCAGATTAACCGCCCCCACCAGCACGAACGGCGCCTGCGGGGAAATTCTATCAAACAATACCCCACCCACCGCCAGCAGCGCCAGCACCCCGGTGGACCCGCACACGCCAAACGCCCCCACCGCCGCTCCGCGCGCCGTCGCCGGCGCCTCCTCCCCCAGCACCGTCTGCCCACAGATAATCACTGCCGTCTCCGCCGCCGCGACCACCCCCACCACCGCATAAACCGGCCAGCGCCCGAGATCGTGCACCGCGCAGATCGCCATATTCCCAATCCCCGCCGCCGCCAGCCCGGCGGTCAGCGGCGCCAGCCGGTCCACCCGGTCCGCCAGCCACCCCGTCACGGCCGCACTCGCCATCCCGCATATCGTCACCACACTCAGCAGCCCCCCAGCAATCGCAATCGCGCCCGGCTGGCTCGCCCCGCCGGCGGTCGCGGTCTTCACCGCCCATAGCGACAAAAAACTCGACATCACCGCCGTATCCCCGCGCGCCACGAACGCGATCACCAGAACCAGCGCAAACCGTGGCGACCCGCGCACCTGCGCCACAATCCGCCCCGCCGCCTCCCCAACCCGCACCGCCGGCGCCGCCCGCGCCCCCGGCGCCTTCCCCCGGTACAACGCCGTAAACGCCACCAACGCCCCCACCAGCGCCACCAACGCCGCGCCACGAAAAATCAGCTGCCCGGCCAGAATCCGCCCCACCCCATGCGCCACCAGCAGCCGCGGCAACCGCGCCGCCGCATTCGCAACCAGAAACAGAATCGTCAGCTGCTGCGTCACCAGCAGCACCCCCAGAAATTTGCCCCGCGAATCATTATCCGGATAATCGGCCGCCACCGTGGCCAGCGTCGCGGTGGTCGCCGCCGCCCCGCACGCATAAACCAGCCGCGGCGGCATCGCCTCCGGCCTGCTCCGCTACCAGGCCGCCCGCGCCCCGCGCGCCAACGAAATGCTCCTGGAATCCCGTCGGCAGAGCCGCATTTTCGGCGAAGGCCCGGACAGCCCATCCCGCCTCCTCACCACCGCCCGCCAGCGCATGGATTACGACCCCGCGACGGCCCCGCTATGACCGCCGCCACCGGCTATCCCCGCCCCGCCGCCGCCTGGACCCTCCTAGGGGTGCTCTTCCTCTGCTCCATCCTCAACACCGCCGACCGCGCCGTACTGAATTTTCTGGTCGAGCCGATCCGCCATGACCTAAAAATTTCCGACGTCCAGATCAGCCTGCTGCAGGGTCTTTCCTTCAGCCTGTTCTACGCTCTGGCCGGCCTGCCGCTGGGTTTTTGCGCCGACCGCGTCGCCCGCACAAAACTTCTCACCGCCGGCATTTTGGTCTGGAGCCTGGCCACCATCGCCACCGGCCTCGCCCCCAATTTTTCGGCCTTATTCGGCTGCCGGCTGGTGGTGGGCATCGGCGAGGCGACATTGCCGCCCTGCGCGATGTCGCTGCTGAGCGATTCGTTTTCTCCCGCCTGGCGCGGCCGGTCGATGAGCCTGTATCTGCTTGGTGGCTCGATGGCGACCGGGCTGACGGGGTTATTGGTGGGCTGGGTGCTGGGTGCCGCACCGCGCGGCGTGTTCGATTTTTTGCCGGGCGCGGCGGGCGCCGCGCCGTGGCGAATCGCGCTGGCTGGTGTTGGGGCGGCGGGCTGTGTGGTGGCGGCGGCACTGGCGTGGCAGCGCGAGCCGGCGCGCCACGGGCTGGCGCTCAAAGCATCGGGCGGCGCGGCGGTGCGGGAGGTTGCGGCCTACCTAGCGGCCAACGCGCCGGTATTTTTGCCGCTTTATCTCGGTTTCGCGGCGTTTTCCGTCGCCACCTACGGCATGATCGCCTGGGCGGCGCCGGTGCTGATCCGCAAGTTCGGTTTGTCCGCCCGTCTGGCCGGTCAAGATCTGGGCTTTTATTATTTGATCGCCGGCATCGCCGGCGCGCTTCTGGCCGGCCAGCTGGTTGACCACCGCCGTTTTTTGCGCGGCCGCGAAACCAAATTGACCCTCCTCATCTTTCTGCCGCTCGCCATGTTTCCCGCCGCCGCCGCCACGCTGGCGCCCTCCGCCCTGGCCGCGACGCTGCAGCTCGCCTGGATGCTGGTCATCGGCCCGATGGTCACCATCGTGATGCTGGGAGTGCTGGCGGAGATGATGCCCAATGACATACGCGCCCTCTCGGTCTCGCTGCTGGGCCTGGCCGGCACCATGATCGGCGGGGTTTTCGGTCCGCTGCTGATCGCCGAATGTACCCAGCGCGTGTTCAAAAATCCCGCCGGCGTCGGCCACGCGATGCTACTGGTGGCCGCTCCGTGCCTGGTCCTGGCCGCCGCCTTGTTCTGGCGCGCGCGCGCCGGTCTGCGCCGCGGCCTGGCCCAAAACACGACCCTGGCGTCGGTGATGCGCGCCGACCGTCCCTTGCCCGGCGACCCGTCATGAGCCTTTCCGACGCCGATCTCGCCGCCCGCCTCGCCGCCATCGCTGGTGTGGCGCATGTCGTGACCGACCCTGGCGAACGCGCCTACCTCAGCCGCGATTTCTTCTACTGGGACGGCGCCGGCACCGCCGCCTTGGCCGTCGCCCCCGCCGATACCGGCCAGGTCCAGGCCATCATGCGTGAACTCGCCGGCCAGGGCCGGGAAGTCGTCATCCGCGGCGGCGGCATGTCCACCGGCCGCTCCTACGTCCCCCGCACCGACCAGGCCGTGATTCTCGACATGCGCCGCCTCACCCGCATCCGCGAGATCAACGTCACCGACCGCTACATCATCGCCGAGGCCGGCTGCACCTGGCAGGCCGTCCTGGACGCGCTCGCCCCGCACGGCCTGCGCCCGGACTTCACCATCCCGCTCTCCGGCAGCGTTTCGACCGTCGGTGGCGCCATGGCGCATCATGTCACCGGCGGGATGAAGGGCATTCTGGGCCTCGAACTGGTGCGCGCCGGCGGTGACCTCGTCCGCACCGGCTCCTGGGCCAGGCGGGATTTCCCAGAACCCTATTACCGCGATTACGGCCCCGACCTCACCGGCCTCTTCCTGGGCGACTGCGGCGCCTTCGCCATCAAAACCGCGGTCTCGCTGCATCTCTCCCGCCCGCCGGAGGCGAGCGCCTACGCCTCCTTCGCCTTCCCCACCATGGCGGATCAGACCGCGGCGATGGTCGAGCTGGCCGCGCTCGATTTCCTCACCATGCGCAGCGCCTTCGACCCTTATCTCACCCGCATCGCGACAGACGTGAATCTCGCCGAAGCCGCGCAAACCCTCGGCGCGGTGGTCCGCGCCGCCCCCTCGCGCCTGCGCGGCGCCGGCCGCGCGCTCAAAATCGCCGCCGTCCAGCTCGCCCCGCCCGCCGGCTGGACCCTCCACCTGCGCGCCGACCAGCTCACCACCGGCGCCGCCGCCGAAGGCATTTCCCGCGCCCGAAAAATTTGCCTGCGCACGGGCCAGGAAATCGCCCCCACCATGGCCATCGCCATGGGCGCCGGCCGCCTTTCCGTCCGCGGCGCGCTCAGCCGCGACGGCGACCGCTGGATCGCCACCAACTCCATCTTCCCGCTCTCCCGCGCCGCCGCCGCCACCGCAGCCCTCCAAAACTTTCTAACCGCCCGCCAGGACGAATTCGCCGCCCACAGCGTGAAAACCGGCTGCTTCACCACCACCAGCGCCATGCATTTCCAGGCCGAACCCCTGTTCTGGTGGCCCGACCAGGTCAGCGAACTCGCCTTGCGCCACATCGACCCCGCCGAAGCCCAAAAATTCCGCGCGATCCCCGAAAATCCCGCTTCCCGCGCCTTCATCACCACCATTCGCCACCAGCTGCGCGACCTCTTCCAGGCCCAGGGCGCCATCCACGTGCACACCTCCAAATTCTTCCGCTACGGCACATTGTTACTTCCCGGCACGCGCGAGCTGCTGCGCGAAATCAAATCGGTCCTCGACCCCGAGCAAATCCTCAGCCCCGGCAATCTCGGCCTGGCCGATGACGCCGCCTGACCCGCGCCCCGGTGACGCCACCTGCCGCTACGGCAGGCTGCATTATCTCTCCGGCGGCGCCGGCGGCATACCGTTGGTGCTGCTCCACCAGACCCCCTTCTCCAGCGCCGCCTTTCTGCCCCTGGCGCGCAAGCTGGTGGCCGAGCGCCGCGTCATCGCCTTCGACACGCCCGGCTTCGGCCAGTCCGACCCGCCGCCCGCCCCGCTTTCCATGGACGCCTACGCTGCCGCCTTCGCCGACGCGCTGGACGAAATGGGCGAACGGCAAGTGGACGTGCTGGGCTACCACACCGGCGCCTACCTCGCCGCCGAACTGGCCATCGCGCGCCCAGACCTGGTGCGCCGCGTGAGTCTATCCGGCATTCCCTTCCGCCCGCTCGCCGAACGCCAAGCCAAACTAGCCCAGACGCCACCAGCTTACCCCGACACCTGGCCCTACCAAGGCGTCTGGCGCTACGACGCTGAATCCCGTTTCGCCGCCCTCACCCAGCCCGTTCTGATATTGCAACCTTTCGAGCCAGCCTTCCCCCACTGGCGCGTCCCCATCGCCCGCATCCCCCACGCCACGGTTCTAGAATTCCCCCATCTCACCAATAACGTCTTCGAAATAGGCGCATCCGAGCTAACCCAAGCCATCCGAAGCTGGAAAGCGTGAAGCGCGACGGTGTCCTTTGAAAAAAACCCAAAAATTGCACCGCGCCCGCAATGCAGACACCACCGGGGTCAACCGTTTACCCGCGCCGCCGCCGCACCCCAAAACTCATTTTGCTTGCTCCTCACCAAAAAACAAACCCTCCTTCCCCACCTAGGCGCACCAAACATGCCGGACACCCCAAACACCCTCACCAACCCGGACCTCGCCCCCGTCACCCCCGCGCAGCGCACCTGGCGCTGGTATCATTTCGCCGCCCTATGGCTCGGCATGGTCATCGCCGTCCCGGCCTACATGATTCCCGCTTCCATGCTCGCCGAGGGCATGTCCGCGGCGCAAGCGGTCTTCACGGTGCTGCTGGGAAACCTGGTGGTACTCGTGCCCATCCTACTCATCGGCCATGCCGGCTCGCGCTACGGCGTGCCCTTCGCCGTGCTGGTGCGCGCCTCCTTCGGCGTCCAGGGCGCCAAACTCCCCGCTTTGGCCCGCGCGCTGGTGGCGTGCGGCTGGTACGGCATTCAAACCTGGATCGGCGGCAGCACGCTGCTGGCTTTGCTCGGCGTCATCCTACACCAGAATCTCAACGGCGCGCCGCTCCCCTGGCTCGGCATCGGCATCGGCCAGCTGCTGGCCTTCGCTGTCTTCTGGGCCGCCCAGCTCATCTTCGTCACCAAGGGCCTGGACGCCATCCGCACCTGGGAAACCTGGACCGCCCCCCTCAAAATACTCGTCTGCCTCGGCCTCGTATGGTGGGCGGTGCAAGCCGCCGGCGGCTTCGGCCCCCTCCTTTCAGCACCGTCCGCCTTCGGCCCCACCGGCGCCCATCCCGGCCAGTTCTGGCATGTCTTCTGGCCCATCTTCACCGCCATGTCGGGCTACTGGGGCGCGCTGGCCCTGAACATCCCAGACTTCACGCGCTTCGCCCGCACCCAGCGCGACCAGGCCATCGGCCAGGCGGCCGGCCTCCCCGGCCCGATGGCGGCGCTGGCGGCGGTCAGCGTCATCGTCACCTCCGCCACCGTCATCATCTACGGCCACGCCATCTGGGACCCCGTCAAACTCTCCGGCAATATCGGCGGCATCGGCGTCATGATCGGCCTCGTCATCATCACCATCGACACCGTCTCGGTCAACATCGCCGCCAACCTCGTAGGCCCGGCCTATGATTTTTCGGCCATCTGGCCGCGGCGCATTTCCTATCGCACGGGTGGCTACATCACCGCAGCCCTCGGCGCCCTCATCTTCCCCTGGAAACTCCTCGCCACCACGCAGGGCTACATCTTCGTCTGGCTCACCGGCTACGGCGCCCTCCTGGGTCCCATCGCCGGCATCATGATCGCCGATTACTGGCTCATCCGCCGCACCATCCTGGACGTGCCCGCCCTCTACGCCGAACGCGGCGCCTACACCTATTCAAGCGGCTGGAACCCGGTCGCACTCGCCGCCTTCGCCATCCCGGTCCTGGTCAACCTCCCCGGCTTCCTGCACAGCGCCGCCCCCGCCGCCTTTCCCCATATCAGCACCTTCTGGACCGGTCTCTACGGCTACGCCTGGTTCATCGGCATCGGACTATCCTTCGTCCTCTACGCCGCCCTAATGCGCCTAACCGGCCCGATGCCCTACCGTTCCCCCCTCAACCGTTTCACCAGCTGAGCCGGCTGCTGCTGCGTGATGCAGTGAATATTCCCGCCCCCCAACAATATCTCCCGCCCCGGCAGCATCACGATCTCACGGCCAGGAAACAGACGCGCCAGCGTCTCCGCCGCCGCCCCATCCGTCTCCACCCCAAACGCCGGCGCAATCACGGCGCCATTGACGATCAAAAAATTCACGTACGAACCTGCCAGGCGCTCGCCCACCAGCCGCGACGTCCCGGTATGGGTCTGATCGAGCCCCGAAATCTCCGCCTCCGTATAAAACATCGGCGTCGGCATCGGGATGCGCTCGACCCTGATCCGGCGTCCCGCCGCGTCGGTGGCCGCCACCAGCCTGGCCTCGGCGTCGCGCGAGACGCCATAATGCGGATCCGCCGGATCATCGCACCAAGAGAGCAACACCACGCCCGGCGCAATGAAACAAGCGAGGTTGTCGACATGCCCGCCCGTCTCATCGCCCGGCACGCCGTCCCCCAGCCAGATCACCTTTTCGCCCCCAAGATAATCCCGCAGATGCCGCTCCGCGGTCTCGCGCGTCATCCCTGGGTTCCGATCCGCCGCCAGCACGCAAGCCTCGGTCGTCAGCACCGTCCCCTGCCCATCCACATGAATCGCCCCACCCTCCAGCGTCACTGGCGCGCGATAGCGCGGCGCGCGCTCCAGCTCGAGCATTTTCGCCGCCACCAGATCATCCTGATCCCACGGAAAATACAGCCCATTCTCCAGCCCGCCCCACGCATTGAACCGCCAGTCCACCCCCCGCAGCTCACCCGTCCCATTGACCAGAAAACTGGCCCCCGTATCGCGCGCCCAGCAGTCATTGGTGCTCACCTCCACCACCCGCACCCCCGCCGGCAGTTTTTGCCGCGCGTTAGCGTATTGCGCCGCACTCACCATCATCGTCACCGGTTCAAACCGCGCAATCGCCGCCGCCACCGCGGCAAACGCCGCCTGCGCCGGTTTGGCGCCAAGCCGCCAGTTATCCGGCCGCTCCGGCCAGATGATCCAAACGCCATCCTGGCGTTCCCACTCGGCGGGCATATGAAAACCATCGGCACGAGGCGTCATGATAGACTCCTGAAAAAGTGAAGCAAGCCATTACATTTTTTGAAAAAAATTTGTACTAACCCCGGCCTTTGAGTGGCCACACTATGGCCCCTCAAAAGCCGGTGTCAGCAAAAGTTTTTTGGTTCTTTATTTCAAAAAAGAACATTCTTCCTACGCCGCCAGATGCCTCTGCATCCCATCCAGCGTCATCAGCTTCCCATACATCTCCGGCCGCCGATCCCGAAACGTGCCCCAGTAGCCACGCAATTCCGCAATCGCATCCAAGTCGAAACTCGCCGTCAGCACCGTCTCCTCCGTCCGATTGGCCTCCGCCACCTTCGCACCGGTATGATCGGCAATGAACGACGAGCCGTAGAACGTCATGCTTGTGCCGCGATGCCCGGCCTCGGTGCCGACCCGGTTGGCCGCGATCAGCGGCATCACATTCGCCGCCGCCTGCCCCTGCATCGTGCGCTGCCAGTGGCCCGAAGAATCAAGCCCCGGCGCCAAAGGTTCGGAACCAATAGCGGTCGGGAACATCAGCATCTCCGCCCCCATCAGCGCCATGGCCCGAGACGTTTCGGGAAACCACTGGTCCCAGCAAATCCCCACGCCAATCCGCGCATAGGCCGTCTCCCAGACCTTGAACCCGGTATCCCCCGGCGAGAAATAGAATTTCTCCGAATAACCAGGCCCGTCCGGAATATGGGTCTTGCGGTAATAGCCCAGATTCGCGCCATCGGCGTCCAGAATCACCACCGTGTTGAAAAAATTCTGCCCAGCGCGTTCAAACACCGAAATCGGCAGCACCACGCCAAGTTCTTTTGCCACACCAGCGAAGTGCGCGACCGCCGCGTTCTGCGCCAGCGGCTTGGCCAGCGAGAAAAACGCGTGGATTTCATCCTGGCAGAAATAAGGCGTCTCAAACAGTTCCTGCAGCAGAATGATCTTGGCGCCGGCGGCGGCGGCCTGGCGAACCAGGCCCTCCGCGCGGAGAATATTCCCGCCGGCATCCGGCCCGCACGCCATCTGGGTGGCAGCGACAGTGATGGTCCTCATGATACGGTTCCTTCGCAAATGACGTTGGTAGCGGTCGCCGCGCCGCGCCGGCGCAACGTCATGGCGGTATAAATACCGGCCGCCAAAGCCGGCCCGATGAGCGAAGAAATGTCCGCGCCATCGAGCACGTTCGAAATCGGGCCAACAAAGACCGGCGTATTCACGCACAGCACCGCCACACCCGTCCCAATCACCAGCGCGCACACGCCCGCCCAATTGAACCCGTTCGAGAACCAATTGCGGCTGCCCGGTGTCTCATCATTCAGCGCCACGCCATCATAACGATTGCACCGGAGCAGAATATCGGCGGCATAAATCGCCAAACTCGGCCCCAGCAGCGCCACCGACAGCGTCAGAATATTGTTCAGCGCATCGATGAAGTTGGAAATGAACAGCGCGTACAGGCAGATGCTCACACCCACGACGCCATCGAAAAACACCGTGACAGCGCGGCTGGCCCTGATGCCGACAGCCTGCAGCGCGAGCCCCGAACTATAGGCGGTCAAAATATTATTGGTGATGGAGCCGAACATAATCACCACCAGAAACACCGGGTAGAACCACGCCGGCAGAATGGTCGCGAACGAGGTCTGCGGATTGGTCATATCCACCGCCGTGCCCGCCAGCACGCCCAGGATCCCCAGCGCCGCGGACGGCAGATACCCGCCAACCGCAACCCAGAACGTAATGGCCCGGCCAGAGGTTTTCACCGGCAGATACCGCGCGTAATCCGCGCCCGTGCCCCATGAGAGCGGGCCAGAGGCAATGATCGTCAGCCCAGCGAACGCCGCGGCCAGTAGCGCCGCACCATGCGGCGCGCCCTGCGGCACAAAATGCATATTCACATGCGGCGCCACAAACCAAGCCAACGCCACGCAGCACACGGTCAGCGCCGCCGTGAAAACCCCGCTCAAGCGCACGATGGTCGCATGCCCATACACACTGATCGCCAGCGTAATCACCGCCGTCACCACCACGATGCCCAGCTTCCACAGCGCCGTAACCTTGATGCCCAAAGTGGCCAGCAGCGCAAACCCCGCCAGCGACCCCACCGAAAGATTGATCGCCTCATAAGCCACCGCGATCCCCCACCCCGTAATCGCCAGGTTGATCCGGTT
>Ga0116226_10005808_pt1 | contig 11037 bp, 11 predicted proteins | sample S1TSphfallax_FD_89692 | JGI IMG/M metagenome (GOLD analysis project Ga0116226, IMG submission 89692) | Host-associated microbial communities from peat moss isolated from Minnesota, USA - S1T2_Fa - Sphagnum fallax MG | ecosystem: Host-associated > Plants > Peat moss > Unclassified | place: USA... | reverse complement strand
TCGGCAACGCTTTGGACCTGGATGGCGACGAGCGCGACTGGGTGCCGCAATCGGCCGATGTCTCTTTCAAGCCGCTCGTGCTCAGCGTCAGCCAAGGCTATTACGTGAACATATTGCGCGTCCGCTCCTCCGGCGTGCTGTCGCGTCACCGCCATACCGGTCCTGTCCATGCCTTCACCTTGCGCGGCACCTGGCACTATCTGGAACATGACTGGGTCGCCAAAGCAGGCGATTACGCGTTCGAGCCGGCGGGCGAAACCCACACGCTCGTGGTGCCGGATGATTGCGCCGAGATGGCAACCTTATTCCACGTCACCGGCGGCTATACCTACGTGGACCCGTACGGCACCGCACTCGGCTATGAGGATGTGTTCACCAAGCTCGCCAATGTGCGCAAGCATTATGAGGCGATCGGGCTGGGTGCTGCCTATGCCGACAGGTTCGTGCGCTAACAATTGAGGCGGCTATGTTAGATTGGGACAACGAGCCCTCGTAAAACGCGGCGGCCTTTCCATTTCCTCGTTTATCCGCCGGCCCCCACACCATCGGAGCGACGAATTAGGCGGTTTCTTTGAGCCCCTTTACTTATGTATCAGCGTCCCAATCCCACCCTCGGTAAACAGTTCCAGCAGCAGCGCATGCGGCACCCGGCCGTCCAGAATTGTCGCCCCCTTCACCCCTTGCGTCACCGCCTCAATGCAGGTCAGCACCTTCGGAATCATCCCGCCTGAAATCGTCTCATCGGCGATCAACGCGTGAATTTGCGCCAGCGATAAATCCGCCAGCAGTTTTTTGTCCTTATCCAAAACCCCAGGCACATCCGTCAACATCAGCAACCGGCTCGCATTCAGCGCCCCCGCAATTGCCCCCGCCGCGGTGTCGGCGTTGATATTATAGGTCTCGCCATTCTCCCCCACGCCTACCGGTGCAATCACCGGGATCAGCCCCGCGCCCGTCAGCGCATGAATCACGCGGGTATCAATATGCGCGGGCTCACCCACAAACCCTAAATCCAGCACGCTCTCAATCTGCGAGCCCGGGTCGCGCTTGGTCCGCTCCAATTTCTTCGCCCGGATCAGCCCGCCATCCTTGCCGGAAATCCCCACCGCCAGCGCGCCCGCACGGTTGATCAGCCCAGCAATCTGCTTGTTCACGGTGCCGGATAAAACCATCTCCACCACCTCCACCATCGCCGCATCGGTGATACGCAGCCCATCCACAAACTTTGATTTTATCTCCAGACGCGTCAGCATCGCATTAATCTGCGGCCCGCCGCCATGCACGATCACCGGGTTAATCCCCACCTGCTTCAATAGTGCTATGTCCGACCCGAACTGCGACGCAAGATGGTCCTCGCTCATCGCGTGGCCGCCATATTTCACCACAATCGTCGCGCCGGCATAGCGCCGCAAATAGGGCAGAACACGGGCAACAATCTGCGCCTGCTCAGTCGCTTTATCCATCGTGGCCTGGTCCATGTTCAGTCCTTCGCGAAAGCAGCGATGCTGGCGCGGAGCTCATCCATGCCAAATCCGGTATTGCTGCTGGTGGTGATAATCTCATTCAATGAAGCCGGGTGCGAGGCCGCCAACGCCCGTATCGCCTCCTGTTTGCGCGCCAATGCCGCCGGCTTCACCGCATCAGCCTTGGTCAACACAATCTGATACGCCACCGCCGCCTGATCCAGCAGTTCCAGCACGGTCTCATCCGAAGTCTTCACCTCAATCCGCGCATCCAACAGCAGCAACACACGCCGCAGATTCGGCCGGCCGCGCAGATAATCCAGCATCAACCCCTGCCAATCGCGTTTGATCGATTTCGGCGCCTCGGCATAGCCATAACCCGGCATATCCACCAGCACGATGGGTGCCGCTTCCAGCTGAAAGAAATTCAACTGCCGCGTGCGCCCCGGCTGATGCGAAACCCGAGCCAGCGCATGCCGCCCGGTCAACGCATTCAATAGCGACGATTTGCCAACGTTCGAGCGTCCCGCAAATGCCACTTCAATCCCGCGCGGCTCCGGCAAATGGTCAAGCGCCTGTGCGGCATAGAAAAAATCGCAAGCACCGGCAAACAATTTCCGCCCCGATTCGATTTGTTCTTCATCAAACCGGCCCGGCGCGAAAATATGTTTTAGGTCTTCACCAATTCCGTCTTCGTCCGCGGTGCCGCTGCCCGGCGCATGATCAGCCATTGTTGTCCTACCGAGAGAAGATTGTTCCAGGTCCAGTATAGCACCAGCCCAGCCGGAAAGCGCGCCAGCATGAAGGTGAAGATGATCGGCATGAACTGAAACATCCGCGCCTGCACCGGGTCAGGCGGCGCTGGGTTCAGCTTCTGCTGCAGAAACATCGTGAACCCCATGATGATCGGCAACGCGCCCAATGCCAAAAACGGCGAAAGGGTAGTCGGGTCAAACGGGATCACGCCAAACAGATTGAAAATATTCGTGGGATCCGGTGCCGAGAGATCGTGAATCCAGCCATAAAATGGCGCCTGGCGCATCTCAATCGTGATGTAAATCACCTTGTAAAGTGCGAAGAAAACCGGAATCTGCACGACCATCGGCAGACACCCGGATGCGGGATTAATCTTCTCCGCCTTATACAAGGCCATCGTCGCCTGCTGCTGCTTGGTCGGGTCGTCCTTATATTGCTCCTTGATCGCCTTGATCTTCGGCGCCGCCGCCTTCATCTTGCCCATCGAGCGGTAGGAGTAGCTCGCCAACGGAAAGAACAACGCCTTCACACCGACGGTAAAAACCAAAATCGCCAAGCCAAAATTGCCGATTTGCGAATTCAGCCAGTCCAGGCAAAAGAAAATCGGTTTCGTAATGATGTATAAATGGCCGAAATCAATCGCGAGGTCGAATTTCGGAATATTATATTGCGCCGCATAGGCATCCAGCGTCTTCACCACTTTAGCACCAGTGAACAGCCGCATCTGGCTCGTGCCTGTCGCCCCGGGCGCGATTGTCTCTGGCGCGCTCGAGATGAAATCCGTCTGGTAGGAATGTCCATCACCCAACGTTGTCGGCAGATAGCGCACCGCCCCGTTCATGCTCGCGGTCTGATCGGGGATTAGCGCGCTCAGCCAATATTTATCGGTAATCCCCAGCCAGCCGCCATTGCTGGTCTCCGCATACGCAGCCCCATCGGCGGCGCGTGTGCCATCGGACTTCACCGAGCTGTAGGAAATCTGTTTCAGCGTGCCGTTAATCACACCCAGCGGGCCGTCAAACAAAATATAGCTCTTCTGCTCAACCGGCAGATAATCCCGCGCAACACGCCCCCATTGATAAAGGCTGATCGGTGCACCGGTATGGTTAATCACATTCTGCTGCACAGTGAACATGAACTTGTCATCAACCGAGAGAACTTCCTGGAAGATCACCCCGGCGCCATTATCCCAGCTCAATGTCACCGGTGCCGCCGGCGTCAGCGTATCAGCGGAGGCCGTCCACACAGTATCATCGCCCGGCAGCGCGATATTGCTGCCGGCCGGGTTGGTCCAGCCGAACTGGGAGAAGAATGGCTTGTCGCCATCGCGGCGCCCCAATATCTGAACCAGCGGCGAGTCCTTGGCGGTCGTCTCGCGATAATCCTTCAGCCGCACATCATCGAGCACGGCACCCGTCAGCGACAAACTGCCAATGATGCTCGGCGTATCGATCGCGAGCCGCGGCCCGGTCGTCACCGGCGCCTTCTGCGCGGTCCCCGGCGCACCCGCGGCATCAGCCGCCGCCACTGTCCCCGCCGCCGCCTGCGGCTGGCTCGCCACGATTTCCGGCGTCGGTGCCGGATGCGGGAAAAATCGGTCCTGGATCACCGTGAAAATCAGCAAAATTGCACCCGAGAGGGCGAGAGCCAGAAAAAGCCGCTTTTGGTCCATTGAGTTTAAGCTTCCGGATGCGAGGGTGGCACCGGGTCATAACCGCCCGGATGCCAGGGATGGCAAGATAAAATGCGCTTGGCGGCGAGCAGGCTGCCGCGGGCCGCACCATGCACGCAAAGCGCCTCGCGCGCATAGGCGCTGCAAGACGGCGCGAACCGGCAATTCGCCCCAATCACCGGGCGCAGCGTCAGCTCATAGGCGCGCACAGCACCTGACAATACCCGTGCTGCCGGGCTCATTGGGCGGCCTCGGCCAAAGCGGTCCGCAAATTTGAACGTAAAATCTCAAACGGCAACGCCGCCGTCTCCTGCCGGCAGATGAACACCAGCTCTAGCCCGGTCAGCCCCATGTCAGCCAGCGTAAGCCGTGCGGCTTCCTTCAACCGCCGCCGCGCCCGGTTGCGCATCACCGCATTGCCGATCTTCTTGGTCGCCGTGTAGCCCACCCGCAACGGCGCATCAGGCACCGTCTTCATCGCCTGCAACACAAACCCGCCACGCGCGAACTTGCGGCCGCGCGATGCCATCCGCAGAAAATCCGCACGCTGTGAAAAAGTCTCCGGCGGGGCGTACGAAACCACGTGCAGGCCCACCTCCGAGGCGCTGAGTATCAGGCGGAAAGTTTGGCGCGGCCCTTGGCCCGGCGATTGGCGATAACCTTGCGGCCGCCAACGGTTGCCATACGGGCGCGGAAACCATGCCGGCGCTTGCGGACAAGTTTGGAAGGTTGATAGGTCCGTTTCACGTTCAAAAACTCCGGCGATAATAGGCGAAAAAATAGGTTTTAAGCCGAACCTGCTCGGTTCAGCCTAGGGCGAGCGGCATATATGCGGCCCCAGCCCCCGCCGTCAATCTTTCTCCCCGGAGCCCCGGAGCGTGAACAACCGGCTGGCGCTGACCGTGGCCGCAAAATACCCGGTCAAGGCGCCAAACGCCAAACAAGTATTGGTCGCCCCTTGCGCGACCAGCCCCAAGGTGAGCGCCACCAGCATCCCCCCCACCGTCTGCCCCAGCAGCCGCGCGACCGAGATCATCCCGCTCGCACTCCCGGTCCGGTTGAGCGGTGCCGTGGTAATCATCGCCTTGTTGTTCGGCGGCTGATAAATTCCAAACCCGGCCCCGGCCAGCGCAATCCGCCAAGCAATGTCAAAATCCGACGGGTTGGCAGGCAGAAACCGCAACAGCAGAAACCCGGTTCCGGTAATCGCCAAGCCGATGGTCGAGAGCAAAGCCGCCGGGTAGCGGTCGGTCAGCCGCCCCACCACCGGCGCCACCGCCACAATCGCCACCGGCCATGGCGTCATCAACAAGCCGGTCGCCACAGCACTCCGGCCGAGATTATTCATCATGTCGAACGGCATCGAGATGATGAAAAAATTCGATGCCACAAAACCAAAAAACCCGGTGAGAAACGCCGAGGTAAAGCCAAGCTTGGCCAGCAAATCAACCGGCAACAGCGGGTCACTCCGCCCCCGCTGCCGGCGGATCAGAAACACCAGGCTGACACTGCCGATTGCCAGCAGGCTGAGCGAGAACGCCACACTGGAGGCATGGGCAAAACTATCGCCGCCGATAATCAACGCGCCAAACGCCAGCGCCAGCAACAAGGCGGAAAAATAATCAAACCGCCCGCCGCTCCGCGGCGTCTTCGGCAAGGCGGTCATGGCGAAATACAAAGCCGCCCCGCCCAGCGGCAAATTGATGAGAAACAGCCATTGCCAGCTCGTCACCGCCAGCACGCCAGCCGCCACGGTCGGTCCCAGCGCCACACCGGCCGCCACCACCACGCCATTCAGCGCAATCCCGCGGCCCAGAATTTTCGCCGGGTAAATGAACCTGACCAACGCCGCGTTCACACTCATGATGCAGGCGCCGCCAAAGCCCTGCAAAGCCCTGGCACTTGCGAGCTCCGGCAAGGTCTTCGAGATCGCGCACAAGATCGACGCCACCACGAACAGCACCAGCCCAATCCGGCACATCCGCGCATGGCCCACGCGGTCACCCATCGCCGCCAGCGGCAGCAGCGAGATCACGCTCGCCAGCTGATAGGCGTTCACCACCCAGATCGAAGCGGAATCACTGGTATGAATATCCCGCGCGATCGTCGGCAACGCCACATTCACCACCGCATAGTCCAGCACCGACAACAAAACCGACATCGCCACCGCGAACATCGCCAGCGTGCGGGCATTGCCGAACAGCCCATCATGCGGCGCCTGCGTCACCCCAAAAGTTGCGGCCTGAGACATATCTCCCATCTATGCCGCAATGCGAAAAACCGACAGTGCCCGTGCCCAACCCGGCCAGGAGATTTTCCGGGGGCTGCTATGAGAGACCGCCCCCAGGCGATAAGGTCTACCACCGATGAACCCTTTCAGGAGCGGCAATGAGCCAAAATATCTGGGACCAACTCACCGCTTCCCAAGCCGCAACCGCGCCTTTGCGCGATCTGTTCTCGCAGTCGCCCACCCGTTTTACCGATTTCTCCGCCAGCCTCGATGACCTGCTGCTCGATTATTCCAAAACCGCGATCACCGCGCCCAGCAGGGATTTGCTGTTGCAGCTCGCCGCAGCCTCGAACGTCGCCGCCAAACGTGATGCCATGTTCGCCGGCGCCAAAATCAACACCACCGAAAACCGCGCCGTCCTGCACACCGCACTGCGCCGCCCCGCCGGCTCGTCATTGATCGTCGATGGGCAGGACGTGATGCCCGCCATCACGGCCACCTTCGCGGCTTTGTTTGCCTTCGCCGACAGCGTTCGTAGCGGCAAAATAACCGCCGCAGACGGCAGTCATTTCACCGATGTCGTCAATATCGGCATCGGCGGCTCCGATCTCGGCCCCGCCATGGTTACCGGCGCTCTGACGCCCTATCGCGCCGGTGGACCCAATTTACACTTCGTTTCCAATGTCGATGCCGCGCATCTATCTGACACCATCGCCAACCTCAACCCGGCGCGCACGCTCATCATCATCGCTTCGAAAACGTTTTCGACCATCGAGACGATGACCAACGCCCAGTCGGCGCGCACATGGATCGCGAATGCTCTCGGCGAAGATGCCGTCGGCGCCCATTTCGCCGCCGTCTCCACCGCCCTCGACAAGGTCGCCGCCTTCGGCATTTCGATAGACCGCACCTTCGGTTTTTGGGACTGGGTTGGTGGCCGTTATTCAGTTTGGTCAGCCATCGGCCTACCGGTGATGATCGCCATCGGTTCGGAAAATTTTCGACGTTTTCTGCAAGGTGCGGCCGAAATGGACCGGCATTTCCAAACCGCCCCGCTTGAGAAAAACCTCCCCGTGCTGCTCGCCCTCATCGGCGTCTGGCACCGCGACATTTGCGGCTACACCTCCCGCGCCATCCTGCCCTATGACCAGCGCCTCGCCCGCTTCCCGGCTTATCTCCAACAGCTCGACATGGAATCCAACGGCAAATCCGTCACCAAATCCGGCGCCCCTGTTTCCCGCCCCACTGGCCCGATTGTTTGGGGCGAGCCTGGCACCAACGGCCAGCACGCTTTCTACCAGCTGATCCATCAGGGCACTGATGTCATCCCGTGCGAATTCCTGATCGCCGCACAAGGCCATGAACCGGACATGACTGAGCACCACCAACTCCTCATCGCCAACTGCCTGGCGCAGAGCGAAGCTTTAATGAAAGGCCGAACTCTCGAACAAGCAAAAGGCAACCCGCACCGCGTCTTTCCCGGCAACCGCCCGTCCATTACCATCGCCTATCAGCAACTCACCCCCAGAACCCTAGGCCGGCTGATCGCGCTTTATGAACACCGCGTCTTCACCGAAGCCGCCATCTGGGACATCAACGCGTTCGACCAATGGGGGGTCGAGCTTGGCAAAGAGCTTGCCACCAATTTGCTGCCCGTCATTGAAGGTAAAAAATCCAGCGTCGGCCTTGATGCTTCAACCGCCGGCCTGGTCACACACCTGGCATCATTGTCCAAGTAACTGCTGCAACGCCCCTGGCGGCAGCGTAATGCGGGAAAACCCATCTGGCGGCGCCAAATCCTCCTCTGACACCGGCTGAAAGCTCACGGAATTCGCCGTCACCTCGGCACTGCCATGCGCATCGCGGCCGGCGAAATGCAAAATCACCCCATCCGGCGTCAAACACACCGTCCCGCTGCCTTGGGCGGCCAGCACCAGATATTTCTCACAACCCAAGCCAGCATAATTTCCAGGTCCGAGTGGCGTAAACCTGGCATTCCCCGCATCATCAATCTGCGCGGTCAGACCCGACAAATCCGGCGCGTCCACCACACTATGCAGGCCCGGCACCACCAGCTCTGCCCTGCCGGCTGGCAAATCCACCAGAAAATACGTCCCATGCGCGGGATCATCAATCCGCGCCCGCTCGCCCGCCGCCAGATATTGCAACTGATATTCCGCCGCGGGCCGTCCCGGCACGGACACATCATAACCCACCACCACATCCCGGCTCGGCAAAAACGCCGGGTGATCATTCGCAAACGCCGGCATAATTCCCAAAAAACCCAATATAATCACGAAAATTCTCAATGCCGTTCCTCCCGGGAATTCATCCGCAGCCACTCGATCTCGGCATTCAAGGCCGCCATGTCAGGGGAGGCCGGAAACCGCGCCGGGTGTTCAACCGCATCGGCCAGCAACTCATGATATTTTTCCCGCGGTACCTCGACCGCGCCGAATCGCGCCAGATGCGCGGTGATGAATTGCGTATCCAGGAGCAAAAATCCGCCCATCCGCAACCGCGCCACCAAATGCACCAGAGCGACTTTCGAGGCATCCGTCTGGGTCGAAAACATGCTCTCGCCAAAAAACGCCCCGCCAAGGGAGGCGCCATACAGCCCGCCCACCAATTTCCCTCCGGCCCAGCATTCCACGCTATGGGCAAAGCCCATATTGAATAATTCGACAAATAGCCGCTCAATTTCCTGATTAATCCAGGTCTCCGGCCGACTCATCCGTGCCGCCGCGCACGCCGCGATGGTTCCTGCAAAATCCTGATCAGCCGTGACGCTGAATTTGCCCGCGCGCAGAGTCTTCATCAGGCTGCGCGGCAGATGAAATCCATCGAGCGGCAGCACACCCCGCGCCTCCGGGTCGAGCCAATGCAACGACCGGCTCGCCCGTGACTCCGCCATCGGAAACAGCCCCAGCCTGTAGGCTCGGAGCAGCAAATCAGCGGTGAGAACAAAATTCCGGGCCGACATGATGCAAAGGTGCCCCCTCTCACCCCGCCCATCAACCGAAATCACGGCAAAAAAATACCCTGGGCCTCATTGCCCAGGGTATTTTCGGACGTCCCTCAAAAAGTTGGCGCTTTTGCGCGCGTTATTTTGCTTTTAGGCTGGGAGTGGGGAAAAAATCTTAAACCGCAGCACTCGTCGTCCGATGAAACGGCCGCACCGGCTGGGGATGGGTCGAGGACGCCCAAGAATGGCTGTGAACCAGGCCATCATCATAATCATGATGATTGTTCTGGCGAACCTCGTACTCGCGATGCTCGCGCTGGCTGCCATCAAACCGGCCCTGGACCGGAGCATGGCCACCGGACAGGCCGTCGGGAGCAAAAGTCTGGATCATCTGGGTCAGCATGGTCAAATCTCCTAATCAATCAGCGTCGCGCTGTTGAGTGAATATTTTACATTCGCAGTAAAATTACCACCCCTAAAATGCCTTCAAATCAGCCATTTCGCTGAAATCAGTGGATGACTTGACCGAAAAACTTTGCTATCTGTAAATCATGTCAAAGACCGTCATTGGCAAAACCATCCGCCGCCTGCGCATGGAGCAGGGCTTCTCCCAGCAGGGCCTGGCGCAAAAATTGGGGATCTCCACCAGCTATCTCAACCTGGTCGAGCATGACCAGCGCGGTGTCACCGCCAGCCTGCTCTTCAAGCTGACCGATATCTTGAACGTGGACCTTGCCGCCCTCTCCGGCGTGCAAGAGCGCGAATTCGAGGTGGGCCTGCGCGAAGTCTTCGGTGACCCGATGCTCGGCACCGAGCCGGTGCCCGAGGCGGAAATCCAAGCCCTCGCGGCCTCTGCCCCGAATGGCGTGCGCGCCATCCTGGCTCTGCACCGCGCCTGGGCGGGTGCGCGAGAGGATAGCGGCGGCATCACGCTGCCATCAGGCCGCAAAATTCTGCTTCCGAACGAAGAAGTCCGGGATTTCTTTCATGACCATTCCAACCACTTTCCCGGCCTCGAGACCGTCGCCGAGGCAATCAGCGTCACGCTTGATACCGTCACCCTCGGCACCAACCACGCACTGGCCGAGCGTCTGCGCCGCGACCATGGCCTGGTCGTCAGCGTCAAGCCGCTGCCGGGCGCCTTGCGTATTTTCGACGCCAAGGCGCGCCTCCTCACCCTCTCGGAATCACTCCCGCGCGAAAGCCGCGGCTTTCAAATGGCCTTCCAACTCGCTTTGCTGGAATGCCGCGACGCAGTCGAGAAATTCGTCAAAGACGCCGCCCCGACGTCGCGCGATGCCGCCGAACTGCTGCGCATCGGCCTGCTCAACTACATCGCCGGCGCGATTCTCATGCCTTACGACGCCTCGCTCAAAACCGCCCAGGAAGTCCGCTACGATGTTGATGCCATCGCCGCCCGCTTCGGCGTCAGTTACGAACAAGCTTGCCACCGGCTCTCGACTTTGCAACGTAATGGTGCGCGCGGCGTGCCGTTCTTCTTCCTGCGCGTGGACCCGGCCGGCAATGTCAGCAAACGTTTTTCCGCCGCCGGCTTTCCCTTCATGCGCTTCGGCGGCACCTGCCCACGCTGGATCGTCCATTCCGCCTTCGCCACCCCTGGCCAGACGCGCGTGCAGATCGCGCAACTGACCGACGGCCAGACCTTCCTCTGCTTTGCCCGTGCGATCACCAGCCGCCCCGCCCATTGGGGCGAGCCACCGCCGGTCCGCGTCGTCGCCATGGGCTGCGATATCAGCCATGCCTCGGAAGTCGTGTACGCTGACGGTATCGACATCGAAACCGCCGCGGTCGGCATCGGCCTCTCCTGCCGCCTTTGCGACCGGCAAGATTGCCGCTCCCGCGCCTTCCCCCCGATCGCCCACCGCCTCACCATCGACCCCGAACAAACCAGCGCGAGCCCCTACCGGTTCGAAGTCAAAAAGAATTAACT
>Ga0116226_10005807_pt1 | contig 11038 bp, 9 predicted proteins | sample S1TSphfallax_FD_89692 | JGI IMG/M metagenome (GOLD analysis project Ga0116226, IMG submission 89692) | Host-associated microbial communities from peat moss isolated from Minnesota, USA - S1T2_Fa - Sphagnum fallax MG | ecosystem: Host-associated > Plants > Peat moss > Unclassified | place: USA... | reverse complement strand
GGTATGCGGATGAGTTTTTACACAATTGTGCCAATGCCATTTGGAGTTTGAAAGGACTAAAGGGCCCTCCTTTTTTTGTCTTGGTTCCTTTTCTTTAGCAAAAAATTACAATCACATTATAATGGCTGCAAGCATCCTCCATCTTAAATCAAGCGATAGCTATAGGCCTAGCTACTTCCCGACTTCCACCCCTTCGAAACACATCTTCCATCTCCACGATTGATTTATTACAAGTGGTCAGTTTTTGATATGAAAAAATATGACCAACCTATTACAAGTAGTCACTTTTCGTCATGGATAGGTTTTGACATCGAGTTTGAGCTAACTTGACATCCTAAAATTCTCCCTTTCCTTATTTTCTTTTTTCTTATCCATTTGTACATTTTCCTAATCTACAGTGTGTCTATCAATAAAATTTTACAGGGTTGCAACAGTCTAATGGAAGATATGCATATCAAGGTAAAAGGCTTTGGAGAGAAAAGAATTGTGTATGGGATAGAATTGTGAAATGCAACAGAATACAAAGGTTGCCCTGTACCTGGTGCTCACACTGTTAGGAATCAAAGGCACAAAGCAGAACTGGACTTCTTGTATGGACTATGAACCTTTGAGAAAAGCTTTGTCTAATGACTAGGTTGCACCATAGGTGATCCAGAAAATGAAATTATTGCAGAATTACTAGGGTTCAGGTAATGGAACTGGGTCGAAGAGGTCAGTAACACTTGTGTGGGCAGGTGGTACCTTTGATTTCTCTGCCCATGGTAAGGGAAAACAAGGTTCTGCCCTTCCTTTTTTGGGTCACAGTAGCTTAAATATAGAGTGGAACACAAAATGAAGAAAGCAACTTCTGAAGCATTGAGTTACAATGAGCAGTGAACTTATCCAAAAAATCTTCCATCACCCACATGCTGCACAAGAACTGAATAAACTTCATGCCCATAGCAAATGACATCGAGAGAGGAAAATTGGCCTCTGCATTGGATTAGGACCATCCTGAAGAGAAAAAAAAGGGTCCCAGCATGTATCAGAAACATTTCTAATAAAGTTTGAAATTGTCAGAGTTTCTCTAATGACACATTACACTGTCATAGAATTATGCTGTAACCACTTTCCATCTCCTATGGCTGCTGCTGTGCTGGAGCATATACTGAGTATCTGTTGTGCCCCAGAGAGAAGCCTGAACAGTCAGGGGCAGGCACATGGTGGTTTTGCACTAATGGATACCCCATATGCACATCCAGCCCATTCCTTACATTGTTGCTATTGCTCCCTGCTTGCATTCCTGCACTTGCTATTGGCCAGAAGTGTGATAACACCCCATCAAGAACTCCACCATGAGGGTTGTGAAGTCGCCCAAGGGGCTGGTGGGAGAAAGGTGTATTTATCCTCCTGCTATCTGTTAGATTATTGCCGGTGTTGTTGTTGCAATTGCCTTCCATGCCATGCAAGCGTGATAGATCACCATCCACCATCCCACCAGGCTCAGTACCGTCAACCCCAATGCCACTGACAGCACCCATTCCATCTGCACAAAGTTGGCCATATTGATTGAGTTTGTGTAACCCAGCATGCCCCCGTGCAAGTGAAAGATGGTGATTGCTAAACCCTGGGTTTCCCCCAGGATGCTGCAGCATTGCAGTTAGAGCCATCCCAAAGCTTTGGTCATCCTCTAGCAAGTCATTAATGATGTCAAGGTGAGGAAACTCTTCTGACATTACAGCCCCACTGTTCATTGATTCCATCAGCGTCACCATATTGGGTGCATGCCTGACCCCAGTCAACCCTCCGTTTTCATGCAATAACCTTTCATGTGACTGCTGGTGGTGTTGATGAGCGAGATTCTCATGCTGGACCCGAGGATCCATTAAATGTGGCCTTGCTTGATCCACTTCATCTTGCTGATTCAAAAGCATCTGATGGCCTGGTGACTGCTGCTGTGACTTTGTGAGACTCCCCTGCTGCAACTGCAGCTGCTCTTGCTCCTGCTGCTTTTGCTGTTGCTGCTGGAGCATCTCAGGAGTGACAGTTCCAAATGTAATGCCCATCATAGAGCCCCTGCCACCTGTACTTCCTTGCCTACAGTTATCTTGTGAAGCCAAATTCTGCAGTAGAAATTCAACTTTTGGGTGTGGGGTAGGGGAACTTGTAATTGCTGCTGTTGTTGGGGATGTCAAAGGCGGTGACAACACCGGTGCAAAATTGCTGGAAGTGACTGGAGTGTTAACCTGATTTGGCACAGAGTGCACATTTGAGCTACACATATATGAAGTTGATGTCTGCACCCCTGGAATCGGTGCCAGAACCCCTCCAAGGACACTGGGTGCCAATGTGACAGGGTATGTGGTGACACCAAGAGAACCTCTTGTTTTGCCTGCAGCTGCGTTTCTGTAAGAAGGAGTGACAGGAGGGCTATGGGGAGTTGATCCATTACTCTGTGGTCCTCCATCCATTTCAATCCCCATCCCTAGATGCTCTGTGGCACTCATTGACTGAGACAGTGTGGGCACAGGGTGAGATGAAGCACCACTTGGTCGGTGGGCAGCTCCCAAGCCCAGTGCACTGGTTGGCCGGGTGGGTCCTAATGCTAGGGTGGAGCTTGAAGTATCCTCCACCCCTGCTGGAATAGAAAGTGCAGATGAGATCCCTGCTGAAAACTGAGGAATACCATTGCGTGGTGGACGAGATGATTCATTGTTACGACTTCTTCCTGGGGCATGCCTGCCTGCAACAACATCAAGCTTTCCTGCACTGACACCAGAACTACTGCTAGTGCTGTCACCACTACTGCCCGCATGGGAAAGAAATGATGCACCTACAGGCGCTAGGCGTCCATTGGACACCACAGATGGACCATTCATGGATGGTATTTCCTTACTAGATCTGGGATGGTGATTTGTTGCCTTTTCAGCATCAGGAGTCTCTGCACCATCTGAAAGTAGTGAAGAGGTTGAAACTTCGCTTCGGCTCTCCTCTGCATGAAGCGAGCTCATGGTACCAATCGGACCAACTCTTGATGGATCAGGAACATCTTCAAGTGACCTATGGTGTAGTGAGGGTCCATCCAGTCCCATCTGATGCTGAAACAGACTCAACTGCTCTTGTAGCAGGACCACTTCCTCCTCCTGCACCAGACATCCAGGCAACTTTGCTCAACATAGTTGGACCATTGAGCCCATCAAATGCTGCTAGCATAAATCTGCAAGCTTTGAATCTTGCAAACGAAGTTGTTGTAATCCCCTTCAGAAAAAACTTGATGGCAAATGAAATAGAGCTCTCATGAGAATTGAGAAATCTCTGTATTCATGATAAGAAAGTCAGAACAAGGTTAAAACCTTTCCTTGAAGTCAAAGCAAGACTTCCAAATAAGGACTCAAGAACCAGGAAGAAAAAAGAACACAAGAGGGTAGAACTAAAACAAACAACAACAATACTAGTAGCATGAAACAAAAGTGACAGTCTCTCACTTGTTCAGGGACCATTGACAGTAACATGTATGACAGCGATGTATCTATCACAGCTTACCCACTGACTTCAGCTCCCTACAGTGGATATAAGCCATCCAACCACTAGCCTATGTACTGGATTTCTGTTGCAAGGGTCTGGACAGACCAGGAAGACTCAGCCATGATATTGGCTAGCAACTAACACCAAAGAAGGGAGGAAAACATAGAGAAAAAAAGAGGGGAAAAAAAAACAGAAAACAAAAGAGAGTGTACAAACAGAAGAATAAGCATTGAATAGTCAGACAACAGGGGAAAAGCAAATGAGGACCAAGTGGGCTTCAAAAAGCTCCCCAATTACACAAAATCATTCAGAAAACTCTGAACACTGAAATTCCAAAAAGAAATTTCTCTATAGTGAGCAACCATGTAATCCTCTTAAACAGAATCTTTGGAGAGTAGCCTTTATTCTTCAGACGGACAATAAGACCAATCATCTGAGAAACAAAGAAAACTTCAGAACCACACAGCCTCAAGGACCTGTAAAATCTCTCTATTGATAAAGCCCAACTTAGTGGTAATAGAGATATTGGAAAGAGGCATACATATCATGACAATACCTACATACTCTAGTTGAGAGCGTTTGCAAAAGATATCACAGGAATCAATGGAAAATGCGATGTACCTTTTCAAAAAGACGTTGCTCAAGCCATTGCACCCTTTCCTTCAGAGAAAGGATGACTGTTTCTGCATCAACTCCTGCAATGGTACGGCTACTGCTAGCCTCGCCAGGACCATTCAGATCCATTCCAGTCAATTGTAAAATGCCTTCAGCTTCTATAAACTGCCCAACAGTATCATATGCCTCATTTTCTGCTCTGCTTGTTCCTCTACACCAATGAGCAAGAAATTTATGATAAGCAGTTTGGATTTCAAACAGAGCCCAAGGATAGGAGCATCCCTGGATTAGCACAAAGACATGAGAAACATAGCCAAAATAAAAAGAAATAATTGGGACAACAGGAAGGATAAGCCTTTCTATTGAAACAAGTGTACCAAAGTAATGCACAATTGAGAAGTAGTCCTCTAAGGGCCACAACAGGAAGCCAAAACAAACCTGCTAGAAGCATGATTTTGAAAGTATTGCACATTTAATAAGTAGTCCTCTAAGGGCCACAACAACAAGAGAAAACAAACCTGCTAGAAGCAAGATTTTGGTCTGGCAAGCTGGCTCGCAAGTTAAATGAGCCATTCAAAGAGGGTCGGACTGATGGCAGGGAATCGGATGAGCAAGTAGAGGAGCTATCATCTAGAGCTGAAGCTCGGTGCTTCCGTTCCCCCCTGCCATTCTGTGTCAAACCCTCTTCCAAAACAGCTCCACTAAATCCTGCAACTTCCATGCCACTTTGACCATATGAACCCTCTCTTTCCCAGCCAGTGAGATCATTATCTCCATCCTCAATTGCTGGCCCCAATGTGCCCACCACATCATCTACTGTATCCATCCCACTTAAATCATCTTCTTCCTCTCCTATGTCTGCAGGGGTAAGCAGCAGAATTTCATGTTCCTTCAGTAGTCTTTCCTTTGGCCTCAAAACATCAGACTTTCGTTGACGATCTTCCTGTTCCAACCGAACACGTTTCTCCTCAGCCTCCTTGTCCTTCTCCTTGCGGTCCTTCCTCCTTTGTTTTGCCTGCAGAAACACACTGCAGTTTCTGACAACATAGACCAATATTGTGAAGCTAAAGTGGTGACAGCAGAGAAACTGTCACAGTCCCTGAACATAACATAACAAATGTTCCCCATCTGGCAAACTTCTAGATTTGTCAATTCATCACTCCATATGGATCAAACCTGTTTCTTTTTGGAGCGTTTCTCTCTTTCAGCTGCCTCACGCTTGGCTCGAAGTTCAGTCTCAGCTTGTCCAGCAGCTTCTTCCTCCCGGATAAGTTCTTCCTGCCTTTTCAATGCAACTGCCTCCCGATATGCAACTTCCACACGGTTGCTGCATCATGAAACTACACATAGTTTAGGAACCAAGAGATTATACTGGTTGTTAAAATTGGGGCATAAACATGGTTGCATGTGCCACCTACGTGTAAAGATGTGCAAGCACAAACATTTCCACAGTGCGTCTGCCAAGTTCTGTAAGCCGCCGCTCATCACATTCCACAGTATCCTTCCCAACATCATCTCCACCAGTACCATCCTGAAGCCCACCAACACCTGTAAGCTCTCAATGCTACTGCAACTCTGTTCCTAAGAAAGAGAACATAGATCGTGCTGTACTTGACTTCATTTGAAAAACAGATGAAGGAAAAGCTTATCATTAGCAGAGGGCACCAGAAGTTCCTATAGATACATGTTGTTTCATGGTCACATGCAATCAAAGCATCTGGCAATGATAGAAGAATGGAGAAGAAAGATAACCTTGGTTCGATTTTGTGGACCCTTGTCATCCTTGTATGGGGGCAGAGTTTCAGACACAACACGCTCCAGCAATAGCAAAACATCACCAGCAAGGACAAATGCATCCTTGTCTACCCAAACCACAGGATCAGTGGTCTCCTCCATATCCACACCATTCACCTTTTCCTTCTTATTACGGCTCTGATAGTCAAGGGCCTTACACCCACTGTAGAGAGCGTCCATAACCAAAGTTGAGGTCACTTCCTTCTCATTGAAAAATCGCTTCACAACAGCCTTCAGTATCACATCAGTCTTCTCACGTGCTAACCGCCAGCGAGTGCTATCTTCCACTGCTGACCAGAATGCTCGAAAACTGCAAGAATCAATAAAAGCACCCACAACATGTCAGGCAGTCCCAGGGCAACATCTTGCTGTCTTTTGCTGTCTCTCTCTATACATGTATATACTCTCTCAATTTGTTGATTTGCTTCTCTCACCCTTTCTCCAAATCAGACTGCAGATCTCACTCATTGCCATACTGTGACAGCAAGCAATGATGTACACCTGCAGCCTCCCCCTTGCCAAACTGTTAGAAGTTTTTGAGTATCAATCTACCTGGTCCACCTAGGAGTGTCCTCCATGAGCTTTCCTAACTTCTCTCGCTTCTCTTCCACAAATCTCCGGCAGATGCCTTCCACATTTGTCAAGTAGACACGCACAAGCTCCCTCCGATACTGGCAATCTAAGCAGCGAAATGGGCGGTGGGGATTCTCTCTGTGGAAAAAAAGAAAGGAGGGGTGAAAAAGCTGGTGAACGTCCTCAGAATCCTCCACTTGCCTGCTGGAATGTATGAATTATGAGACAATTATCAAATCTTTGTGCAGTTTCTATTGTGTTAATGATGATAAAGGCATGGGCACAAACCTGATAACCTGCACTTGGGCCTTGATGACAAGAGTATCTGCTACTGTAAAACCATCCAATACTTTGGATAGCTCCATGAACTTCTTCCAGCCCCAGTCATGCTCTTTTTTGCAAAACCTGTGTAATGTATCTGTAGCCCCCAAAAACTAATTGGTAAGAAAGCTGGACATTCCACAAAGAGTAAAGCAGAAAGCCTTCTAAGTGGAAACATGTGCGATATATACAAATTCTGAAGACAAAATGTGACAAATATACTGTGGGCAATAGTATAAACTGTGGAATCCTTCATGGGGAGGTTTAATCAATTGCACTTCATGCTTACAAATGGACCAAGTGTGGTTACATCAAGAATATCAAATCAATACAGATGCAAGGGTGACAAATGAGTTCTCATCTGGGCTCAGCACATTTACAAAAAGCGCCCAGACCACACTACCGTGAAGTCACCAGTTGAGATAATTCACCAAAAACCAGATTTTCAACTCCATAAAAAACTTAACTAGTCTCACTTGTTGCATACTCAATAAACATGTGTGGAACCATATAACAGAAAAATAGAATCTGGGGTCTTCATGGGCAATGAAAGCCCATTTGACCCAAAATATGAACTGAAATAAACTAAACCTCCTGAATATGACTTGATGCACTGGCCAATAAAGCCTTCAAAAACTAATTCAGTGCCATCCTCCACATCATTAACAACCACCCATAAATATTCTCTAGAGTATTCCTGTACAGCAGCATTACCGGAGTACTTTGACTTTTTTGGATCCTTGTTTACAACAGCAATGGTGAACTGAGCAAAGTGGCTCCAACCTGCAGCACCATGAAAAACACAATAGCCACAAACATCATCTGGTGATTCTGCTACAAAAGAAAAAGCAATAATCAAGGACAGAGAGTCAAGAACCAGAGACAGATATGACAACACTAATACATCCACAAAGGACAAACAAGAGATTCCAGGGAAAAGTGGGGCAAGGCATTTTATCTCATACCAGGTAAGAGCTTGTCATAGTCAGCAACACAAAGAAATAGTGAAAGATGGTTGCACACATCACATCCTTGAGGGTAGACAAGGATGTACCTGGCCAATATGGACAAAGAAGCAGGTGCTCAGACCTTTCCTAAAATACAAAATTACCAAAAAGCTTTCACAATTTCTTCCAGGACGCTTCTTTCGACATCTGAAAAGGCAAAACATACCTATAACTCATGCAGAAGGTGAAGACCATGCAAAAAATTAAAGAATCCCACACTAATGATAAGGAAGGAACTATCTAAGATAACAACTTTGCAGAGAAATTGCAGGTGCCTCTGACAAGTAGAAGGCTGTTTGAGTTCCCATACACCTCAGTTGTTGCCAACATCAGGAATCTGTCATGGTTCCAAACTATCACACCTCAAGACCCTACAACATTGCTGTTGCTTTGTTGAAACTATCAGGCAAGCAGTGGAAATGCTTCCGCATACTGTCCTCAGGAAGAGACATCTCACCACTTGTAGCCACCAACTTCAAAGACATTGCTGCGTAACTCTCGCTTGCTAATCTCTGAAAAGTTTTCAATCTTCCATGTGAACTTCCCATATAGATCAGTTAGCTTGGGTCCTGCATAAATTCAATCCCTCATAGCATTAGCATTGCCTACATTATAATCATCAATGGCGTTTAGAATTGCACCAGTATATCAGGCTCTGAATGAAGAATGGAAGCACTATGCTTAGTAGACAAGCTCTAGGAGGTCACCAATGACTTAGATTCGGTTTGACATTAAATCTACTCAAGTACAGTAAAATGCTAACCAACTAGAACCAACCAACAAGGTCAATGAATGGTGCATTCAGATTGAACATTTCTCACCATGGAACAACACCTTGGAAGAATCAAGAGCAATGCCTCAAACACCTGGTCAACCCTTTCAGAGGTTCATCAAAGTCCTCGAGTTAGGCTATTGGCAAACAGCCAAATCACAAGGTCTTCAACTTACAGCTGTGAAGGGGAAAAGGGGGCAAGAGGGGTTGTTCTGGATTTTAAGAAGAGCATTAGTTCAAGTGCTTATGTCTGGGACACAAATATTTTGAATGAGTGAAGAAGTGCTATATGGTGCAACCGTGTCTGGGACACAATTGTTTCAAATGATTGCAGAAGCACAATGTGGTGCAACCATGTCTTGGACACAAAAGTTCCAAATGAGTGAAAAAGTGCAATGTGGTGCAAACCATGTTTGGGACACAAATGTCTCACATGGGGGTTGAAGTGCAATGTGGTTCAACCATATCTGGGACACAAATGTTTCGAATGAGTGCAGAAGTGCAGTATGGTGCAACAATGTTCCACCCTACCATGCATTAATGAGGTGCAAAATCATAACCAGTGGCAGACTGCTACCTTTTGTTATGATCCTGTACATCAATAAGTCACTTGACTGTGAAAACCTAGTTGCTGACCATATCCTGTTCAACAAACAAAAGGCTGTAATACGCAGAGGTTTCTTCAGCGTCTAGCATATGGTGTGGGCTTTGAAGTTCCCTATAAGGTGAAAAGGCACAATGGATGCTAGAAACAACAAACAGTTGCCCTAATAATAATCTGCACCAATACCTCACATGAGTACAAGCCTTGCAAACACAACTGGCTTCATGACTAGGTCAGTAACATATTCGGTAGCCAGCATCGTAAAAAAAAAGAACGTAGCGGTCCGTTGGAAACATTCCTGTTTCAAAATAAAGACTCAGACCAATAGTAGAAAAGACTATAGGAGGAGAAGGAGGAGGAGGAGGTTACCAGTCATGGAAGACGAATTGAAGTCGTCATCCTCATCCGTATCCCAGTACGCCGGCGAAGTCGAGGGTGGCGACGGCTCCAGTTGCTCCCGTGATCGCCATTCGGATATCGACTCCGACGACGAATGAACCTTGGACGACATGGGCGCCTCGGATAACGCACTTCCCCCTGTCTCTCCCCTGGAATGACAAGCCATATCTCTAATCAATCAGAAACCCTCCTCTTCACCTCCTCTCCTTTCACGCCCCCCTTCTTCTCCCTCCTTTCCTTTCCTTTCCTTTCCTTCCCTTCCGTGTCCTACCACTTATAGAAACCGTAAGGAAAACTTTGAAGAACCCCCGACAAAACACAAGACCACTTTCCCCGTCACTCCACACCGCAACCGGTCTCGAGTTTCAGAACCCTAGTTCTCCTTTGCTCGCATCTTGTTGCACACTCTCTTTTCTCTCTGCGTGCTTCCTCGTCATTCAGAAGATGAAGGAAAACAAAAAGATTTAGGGTTGCCGCTCAAAAGCCTTTTTTTCTTCCTTCCTTGTCTCCCCCTCTGCTGCGTTGCTGCGACAAAAAAAAAAGATTCAAAGAATGAAAGCGCGAGCGGCAGAAGACACACACACACCCGCGCGCTGCAAGACGCACACGGCCAACAAAACCAGGGGGGGGTCGTAGAATCTCTCCTCTACCGCAAAGGGCAGGCCGGGAAACGGCCTCCGGCCCCGGTCAACGGAACGAAAGTGTACCGGGCCTGCCCCACCCAGGGGACGCCATCCAGTCCGATTATAGGGCATAGTACCACGCCTGATCCACTTAGGAATGCATCGAATCCGGTTAGAGCCCATCTCCCGGTCCTGGTCCACCTAAGTATAATATCGAGTTCCGTTACAGACCATCTACCCAGTCTGCTCCAACTGGGTATGGGGCATCGAGTTCCGTTACAGACCGTCTGCCGGTCCTGGTCCACCTAGTTATGTCATCGATATCGGTTACAAGCTATTTACCAGGCCTGGTCCACCTAAGAAAGGCGTCAAGTCCGGTCAAGAGATCATCTACCGGACCTGTTGCACCTACGGTTCATTGAGACCAGTAGGGACGACGTACTGCGCCTGAAAATTTTATGTAAACACTTTTACATAAAATTTCAATTACCAAACCCACTTTTATCACAAGCTACATTCTTGATTTAAAGTTAATAAATAATTACAATTTTTATTTTTTTTCATACCCTAATAATTCCACATTCAAGTCAAGGTTTAGTCACAAATTTCCAACAATTTTGTATAAATGCATGTTTATTAAACATATTAACCACCTAGTAAATGTTGATTAATATATAAAATCAATTTGTTTTTAAAACCTTATTGACCCTTGATGTCATGTGTTCCATCATTTGTTTTTGGATGCATTTCATCCACTATCATGTGTATTCCTTGCAAAGGAACCAAACAATGTTGGAACCTTAACTTGGGTGAATGTGCAACCAAG
>Ga0116226_10005806_pt1 | contig 11039 bp, 8 predicted proteins | sample S1TSphfallax_FD_89692 | JGI IMG/M metagenome (GOLD analysis project Ga0116226, IMG submission 89692) | Host-associated microbial communities from peat moss isolated from Minnesota, USA - S1T2_Fa - Sphagnum fallax MG | ecosystem: Host-associated > Plants > Peat moss > Unclassified | place: USA... | reverse complement strand
GAAAGCTTGCTTTTGAAATTAAAAATAATGTGTATGTTGTATTATAAATTCATTAGGGTGTACATATAGATTTAGTTTTATATACCTCGATGTCTTATACCCTAAATGTCAAATTGTTTCATTGACAAGAGTCAATTCCTTCAAGCCAATGACGGGTCTATGCCTATTATTTAAAAAAATCAAGATGAACTACATAGGATAATTGTTTTCCTTTTAACAACTAACATCTAGTAAATGTGTAAGTTGAAATAACCAAATTAGCCAAGCCAATTTGTGGACAACTAGTATGCAACTAGATTTTAACTTAGAATTAGAATTTTGGAATTATGAAATTTGGGTGAAAAAACCCTTGAAGAAGTGACACATGGTAACAAATCAATAAACCCCCCTCAATACATGAACGACCTTCATGCACCTATGCCTAATGTTAAGAAACTAACATTAAATTGTGAATTTTCTTAAATTTTTGGTGATGAAATTATCATATCATTTGTTACATAATGAAGGCTTTTTTTTCAGTTTAAAAGTAAAACTAAAAGGTTGTCACAAGTTCATTTGTTCATTTTAAAAACTTGTAGGTTAGATATTCTTGTTCTTGGAGGTTGAAGGTTTTGTTGTTTGTTGGAGGTTGGAGGTTGGAGGTTCTTTTTATTGTTCTTAATTAGGTTGAATGTTTTTTCAAAAATAAAATGATGATTTTATTTGAAAAATTAATCTTGAATATAATAGCATGCACTTGTGATGTTTATAATTTGGTTAGGTTGCTAATAAGTATGTCATTGAATGTTTTGTCTATTATATAATAATCCAAACTAATACATGTAAAATAATAATAATCCAAAACAACAAAGGTATGATGAATTCTAACCTCAAAATTCAAAATATGTGCTGCATTTTATTTTGAAAACCACCATTATATGCAAGTGTAATTTATTGCAATTTACTTTATATCAATGTTATGTATGTTGCATTTTAACAATAAGTAAGTTATGTTAATGATATTATTATTGAAAACTAATTTTATTTAGGTTGAAGGGATGGACATCTAAATATATTTTCCATTCTAATGTTATATATATGTTATCGATTTCACATGTGGCCTTTAATCATAATATGGCATATTTCAATTAGACAAGATGGATTGAAAAAACTATGATTCAAGTTCCATCTCAAAATAATAATAAATATAAATATAAATATATTTTTAAAAATGACAATATTTTATTGTTGTGGTTCATCATATTTCTTATTACCATTTGTTTAGGTATAGGGAAACTTTTGTTATAAATAACTTGGATAATTTATTTAGATTTATGGTCGAATTGTATTCCAATAAAAATATTATTTAAATGCTTTTGTAATACATTTTCTAACCTTGAATGTTAATGCATACAATTCCAAATCCATTTAAATAATGATGGAATGCAACTTTGCATTGTAAGTTGCAATTTAGTTATTTAGTACTATTAAAATCAAATGCCATGCAACTATGTACATTGCAACACATAACTAAACACCTAATTGCAAAGGACATCAACAAACTTTATTTGTTAATGAATGAATGAAAACTGATGTAACAATAAGTTTGTTAATCGATGAATTAAAAATCCCACAAACATTAGGTTTGTCAATGGATGAACTTGCTTAATAGTTATTTCACAATAATCATTTAGTTTTCATTTCTAAATTAGGTACATTATAACTAGACACAAATATTACCTTGTCCCAATGTGAGTTATCACATAGTTGCCAATTAATTTAATCCATTAATGTGTTTCCATTACACTCACAATTGCAAAGGAGTTACAATATAAATCAACATAGTTTATCATTGATGGATGGATGGATCAAAAACAATGTCGACATGACCTTACAAAGGTAGTTGCAAATTAATTGCATCGGAATTGCATAATAGTTGTTCATGCACAATTGAATTAAATTGCACAAATTGCATACATATGTAATTCCACATATAGTGATTGGTCTATTGCAACTCATGTAACTCATGCAACTCATCTGCCAACATTCATGTTGTAAAAATATGTTGAATGGTCATTGCAACTCACACCTAGTTGTAAGGCCAATCGTAAATTACCGTATTTTTCATAATGCAAACATCAATATTTTTTGGGTTTCCCTTTTCACACAGACATTGCCTATTATTGTATTTTCTTTGTTGAACAGTGCATGCCATTGTGTAGTCACATCTTTAGTTAGAAACCTCTTAAACGCATTCAATTTCTTTCAGCACACATTTTTCAAAGTCACTAAAATTCTAAAAGACTCACATTCAAATACTTTGAAACTTAAAAAAAATCTTCATGCCCAAACTTGTTCCAATTCCAAACACATGTTGGAGTTTTTTTGCCAAAACTCTAAAAAACATGCCTCATTTGAATTTTCATGAAACTCCAAAAAGTTCATTTTGCTTGAGCTCTTTCACACAAAAATTTCACAAAACATCTTTCACGTATAACACTCACTTGCCACAATCCACAAAGTTCAACAAGCTTAAACAACTTGAAAACACCCAAACATGGTGTGAAACTCGGACTGCCACTGATATGGATGCATTTTTGAGTTTCACCTTGCCTTTTTTCCTTTCTACCATATTCGCTTGTGTTGTGTGAATCACCTTGCCTTTTGCTTGAACATGGGGTGTACATATTGAATTTCACAAACTTTACAAATATTTTCAATATACATAGAAATAAGGTTTAAATTTTAACGAGTGAAACCCATCATCCCAAATGGGCGGTCCCAAGGGTTCTTTTCACATCCTTTTAAAAAAATTGAAAAGTCAATAGTACATGACTACACAAATTTCATGTAAGCAAGTTCTCAACTAATCATCATCAAAGAAAACACTAGAAGAAAAAAATGTATTTTTACTAGTCTTGGTGACTAAATTGATCAAGTGTAGGACGTTTGTAATCATCACAATGTGTTTGTGTAAAACAATTTACTATATGAAAATTAGAAATACAACCATGTGTAGAAGCACATAGCTTGCATAAAGTTCAAACTTGTCATGGAACTTGGGAGGGACATTGTATTTCTAGACCTAGGATCATTCCTCCTACTAGCTTTCCTCTTAAATTGCCACAAAAATTCATGAATCCTTGAAGTTGATCATCTTCCAAAGCTCATGCTACCACAATGAACTTAAGCACTACACTTCTTCCCTTTCCCCCTCTCACCCACAATTTGCATTAATTTGCATTCATTGAAGCTCTTAAGAGCTTGCACTGCGTTTTACCCTTCCTCTTAGTTTGAAACCCTAAACCTCCCACATGTGGCGTTACTCCCCCCATCTTCCATTGATGCAACTTCATCAAAATTTTCAAAACCTACCTTAGCTATGTCGTATCCTTAGTTCCAACCTGATTCCCGTGCACAACAACCCCAATGCCTTCTCTGCCATGCATTAATGTATTCATCGAAGTTTTCCCAAAAAGTTCCTGACATCCATCGAACGGTTAGGGTGGATGGCAATCAATGGTCAACATTGATATTGTTTCCATAACAATACAAATAGTATAATAAAATACTTTGAAACTTCCAAAGCATGGATTACTAAAAGCTAATCAATTGAAACATGCTCTTGAAATTAACTACCAACCCAAGTGTGACACCTTGAGTAATATCATCCCCACAAAAAAAAAATTGCAAAAATGTTGATTTGTATAGCCAAAATATATCAATGACATACAACAACAGCAATAAAGTTGTTTTGTAAAATACTCAACCAAACTATGTGAAGTTTTGAAAAAGATTGTTGTTCATAGTAATGAATTTATGCTTGCAAATTTTCATTGAAAAATATGCAGGAAAAATAACATTTTTTATTCCTTTTATGTAATTGTAGTATCTTTTTTAGGGCATTATAAATCAAAATAATACTTTGTTGGAAAATTAAATCATTCATATTTGCACTAATTTTACAACAAAATTGTAAATTGGAACATAGATTATCATCTACTACAAAATTTTATCATAAAATGTTTTCCAAATATCAACCATGATCCATGAAACTTGGATAGGTATTGAAAATTGTCAAATTATGATAGTTTTTTGTTTTCACCATAGCATGCATCCACCCATTAGTTATAAAATTCCATTGTTCAAAACTTGATGCAAATTGATAATGTTTCAAGAGTCCTTTCGCATGTTCAAAGCAATTGTCACAACTTGGTTTTTTTTCAAACGTCCTTTTTCCTTATCAAATGTGCACAATTCCTTCTCAAAAAATTGAAGGAAGTCTTAACATTGATGATTATAAAAGTAAAAGCACTTGAAATTGGTAAATTTCATTTAAAATGCATTTGAAAATATTTGTTTCAATTAACTTTCAAACGTGCTTTTGACCTTGAAAATCATGAATTTAAAAAATGTGTTTTAAAAAAAAGTTATTCATTTTTGTGTTATTTAGGGCATGGATGCGTTATATATTAAATGATATAGACCAAGACATGGTAAAAAATAATTATATTCAAAACATAACTATAAACTAGGTATGGAAAATGTAGAAATGAAAAAAATTGACCAACACGTGAATGCCATGTGTCAAATGCAGACCTTGGAAAAGACTTCAACCTTGTATTTCCTGGATCCTTTTAACGCATTTACATGCGATGGGAGTACCTTTCCACTATGGTTGTGAGTATCTTGAAGGATAAAATGGTGAAAAGGAAAAAAATAAACCCCACATTGATAAGTGAGTGTGCAATATGCCCAATGACACGAGGTTGGCACCAAACATGAAAGAAGTGAATGGTTGAACTTTGAGACATCAAAAACAAGAAAGATGGAGGAGGTTGAGGGAGACAAAAAGAGGTTTCCATTCTGAAATAAATATATCAAATGTTGTTCTTTCAAACTTCAAGGGGAGTGGACAATTTCCCCAAGATAGTTCAGTAGAAAATCATGAAAGGTTCCAAGCATTTGTTGGAAGCAAAATTGATGAATTTAGTTGGGAACAATTTTATGTTTCGAAACTTCATCAATAACGTGTTAATTAGAGAACAAATAACTTACTAGCAGAATTCCCCATAGCTCATACTATGACCTTTCAACTTATATAGTCACAATAAGGACACCAAGTCTCAAATTGGCCACCACCACCCCCAAATTCCCAAGGGGTTTTCCCACATCCATCACCATGTGGCCATCTTCAACACATTCCTCCAAGTTGTCTACACCACCACTCTAGAGTGGTGCCACCCCTTCGGTCATGTCGACTTCCTCATTCTATGGGTATGGCACCTATTCCAACCACTATTTTACCCATGCCCTTTGTACCCATTCACACATGAAAAAAAAAGGATTGGGTCAAATACAAGGAAGGGGGGGACCCGGATCTCATGTGAAGTTAATTGAAAAAAAATCTTGGGTTAATGGAAAGCAAACTGAAGAATCTTGGTTGAGGTTATTTCCTTGCACCTTGCAAAAGGATGTTTTTGACTAGTACACCATAATTGGAAGCTCATTCCTTCGATGTACTTGGGAGGAATTGGAAACAATTTTTAGCAAATGCTTATGTACAAATAAGATTGAAGCAAAAATCTATCAAAGGATGTGCACCATACAAATGGAGTCGGAAGAGGTTGTTGACAATTATTACGAATGACTCACTAAGTTGAATAGTGCTCTAACTACTCTTGGGGCTCAAGATTCACTTCTAAAAGAAGTATTTTGCACAAGGTTGAGAAAAAAACTAAAAGTTTTAACTGTGGGCATGCCAAGACATATTTTTGAGGAGGTTGTCAAATCAACTCGACAAGTGGAAAATGACATGTAAGATTGAAGCTTTAAGGGGACATATGTAGTTTCCTCTTCTTCCTCCTTATGTAAATCAAAGGTTTTAGAGGAGGGTAATGAAATACAAAAGAAGGAAAAACATAGGAGGAGGACTAAAGACAAGGCAAAAATATGGGAATAGATGATGAAATAGATTGAAACTCGAACTAATTACCATAAAAGGGAGGGATTCTGGGATAAAGTATATTGCACTACTTGCAATAGGGAGTGGCACTTAACTAATGAATGCCAAGTAGGGGTGAGTTGAATGTGGTACATATATGTGCCATTTTTTTGCATTTTAACCATACCATAGAGACTTACCGATTCAATACAAGGAATGCACAATTAAGGCTTGACAACCCAAGGCTATCAATTAACCAAATCCAACCACAATACACAACCACATCTACACCCCAACCAATTTACACCTCGATGGTAAGTTTCATTCCACAACCAACATTGAACCCCTCTTTACATACCAACCCCTTAATGTTAGTTACATATCCCCATTTGGAGCTGGCTTTAACGAGATAGCTAACCCGATCTTACTTAAGTTTGCCTTTTTCCCTTCTCTTCAACTTGTTCCAATTTACCACCCATCGCTTGCTTATGGGCAACTGGCCGGGGGCAACCAAGTTTCACCCTACCACTAACAACCCAATGGTTATTCCCAACAAGCAATTATCCTAACCCAAAAGTTGATCCAACTATTGTCACATGCCATGCATGTGATCAAATAGGCCATTTCAAGAGTGCTTGTCCACTATGAAAGCACATTTTGCATGAACTATCCACCATCAAACTAATGAGTGGAGGAGTGGTGAGCACAAATTGCATCATTGCCCAACTTGTTACACCACCATTCCATGATGATCAAAAGGAAAATCCACCTTCAAAGGTGAAGGGGTTTGAAGGGATGCATGAAGCCGACCTAATGGGGAAACCTTTGGTAGTTGTAGTAACTAGGCAACATATGCAAAAAGGGAAATCTAAGCTTTTATAGTAATTGAAAAGATTGTAGATCAACTAATAATAACACCTGCCAAGTGGCAAGCAAAGAAGGAATGAAGAATCGAACTAATAACTTATTGCAAACAATTCCAAGCTAAAGAGCCAATTATTACACCAAACCCCTAACCAAGGACCTACCTTCAGGAAAACAAGGAAGGTCAACCCCAATCCAATAGCTTGAGGGATGTGGCTTACAAGGATTAGTTTATGACATGGGGGGAATTACTAATTGAAAGTTAATTGTTGTAGGTAAAAAAGGATCTTAGAGTGGCCTATTTCAAGCCCACTCAAGGCGAGGCCATGGAGGCTTGCCGTATCTTGGATCTCCATATAGAGTACCACTAGCCAACCAATAAAAAATGGTTAAACACCTTAATTACAATCACCTTGGGCCAACTTCTCACCTTGGAACCTGATTTGAAAATCTACCTCTTCATATATAGTCATCAATTAGGCAAGGGACCAACACTAATTGAGAATCCCGTAAGGAAGGGGTTGGGATTGTATCACACAATTATAATTGATTCTTGATTGTCAATGATCATTGTGGAAATTTATAGGGTTAAAATAAAAAACACCCTAGTGGATGGGGGGTTTGGGGTCAACATTAACACTGAATCTTTGTAGATGAAATTGGGGTTAGGAGGAATGGAACCTTTGCCTTTCCAAGTCAAAATAACTTATCAACGTTGACTACACCTTTTGGGAATATTAAAAGACCTCCCAATCAAAATTGAAGGAGTTGACTACACCCTTTGGGAATATTAAAGGACCTCCCAATCAAAATTGGAGTTAATTTTAAGGTTACTATCATTGTTTTACAAATGGAAGGGGGTAGTGAAAAATATTCATTATTATTGGGTCGCGCATGGTTGCCAGAAGCAAAGGATCACCACGATTAGGGAAGAGATTTGACTATGTTAGATGGTTTAATGGTTAGAAGGTCATATAAAGATCCATCTTGATGATCTAGAGAAAAAAATGTTCATAATTGAATGGGGTGCATTCGTATTCATGGTCATGCACTTTGGACTATGTAATGTTCCGGTCACTTTCCAACGTGCTATCATGAAAGTTCTTTTTATAAATAATTCATAGGGGATTTCATGGAAGTTTTCTTGGATGATTTTATTATTTATGGTATCACATCTAACCACTTGAGCCTATTAGAAAAATGTTTCAAGCGATGCCAAGAAGTGGGGATTAACTTTAACCCAATAAATGTTTTTTTGGTGTTAAATTAGGGATCTTGTTAAGACATGTGGTCAACAAGGAAGGCCTACTTATGGAACCCCAAAAGATAGCTTCCATCCTCAGGGTGGCATCCCTTAAAAATACCAAGGAATTGGTGTCTTTCTTAGGATTATGTAACTTCTACTGACATTATATCAAGGGTTTTATAGCAAAAATAAAATTGTTAATACATATGTTAAAGAAGGCAAGTATCAAATATGAATGACCAAGGAATGTGAGGAAGCCTTCCATACTTTCCAAACATCCTTCATTCAAGGACCCCTTTTAATAACACCTGATTGGACCCACTTATTTTATGTCCACATTGATGCTTCCAACGTGGCCATTGGCGTAGTCCTCACCCAAAACCAAGATGGTAAATTGATCAACCCATCTATTATACAAATCAATTGATGAACATGACATGAAAGAATTATATTACCACATAATAGGAGGCTTTAGCAATGCTTTATATAATGAGAAAATTTTGACACTACCTATTGGCTAACCATTTCATGTTTTTTGTGGATCACCAAGCTTTCATATACAAGGTAAACAAATCGTTTATTTCAAAGCAAATTGTGAGATGGTTGTTGTTATTGTTAGAGTTTAATTTCAAGGTGGTTTAAAGGTTTAGTTCAAGGAACATGTGGTTGTAGATTTCCTATCAAGGTTGGACAATGATAGAGCAATACCAATAGATCAAGACGAGGACTTCCTTGCAGGAGCATACCATATCTAAGAAAACTAAAGTGGTCCTATTCAAACTTACCTTGAAACTAATATTTTCCCAACACACAATGACTAAAAATGAAAGGAGATAGTTTGCCATAAGGGCCTTTCCATTTACCATCATATAGGGCAAGCTCCACAAATAATGTGGTGACAAAGTGATTAGGTTATGTGTGACACCAAATGAGGCCAAAGACATCCTACATCAATTCCATGACAGTCCTGCACGTGGACATTTTGGGTAGTTAATTACAAGGTGTAAGCAAGATATTTTGGACATGATATTTTGTTTTCTACTTGAAAACACAAAAAAAATAGTTTTTCAAACTTCTAACCTTCCTTTAGCATTTCAAAACAAATGATTTATTTTTTCGCGGGCATCTTTAGCCTCCCTCTAATTTTTAAAAACAATTTGTATCATATCATTTGGACTTGAAAAAATACCCAAAAAGTATCCCCCATTTTTTAGGGGTTGGGGATGATTTTAATTGTGAAAAAAACCTTGATTAACCAAAAAAATTATATTAGAATGTTCACTACATCAATATTGAGGACCGAGGTGCTTGAAAAAAACTCAAATACTTGCAAAACATTTCACCTACTTTCAAGTACTTGAACTTTTGTTTTCAAACTACCACAAATGTTAGGTCCAACTCAAGTACTTGCAAATAGTTTAGAAAAACATGATTATAACAATTTAACTTTTGAAGTCCATGTAAACAAGAGTTAATAAGTAATGTACCCAATTATTTTTTATTATCCCCATAAAATCATCTATTTGTTAATCCTTTTCTTTAGGGACCCCAATATTTTGTTGCTTACATTACTTTTTGTGTACTTTGCCATGTTTTCACCCTACAATTAGAAAGATTTTGGTTAGATATTATTGGTGGCCAACTTTTCATAAAGACAATTGGCATTGCTGTCGTAGTTGTGATATTTGCTAGCATATTAGGTCAATTAAGGTCACAAATAATCCACCTATCATACTAGTGGTACCCATTGCACCTTTTGCCCAATGGGGTATCAATTTTCATTAGATTAGTGAACTCACCAATTGAGTGAATGGGTAACAAATACATTTTAGTGGCTATGGATTATGCCACAAAGTGGGTAGAAACTAGGGCTTTAACCACCAACACTATTTTTGTTATGATTAGTTTCTCTATGAAGCTATAATCATTCACTTTGGATGCCCAATGGAACTCATATTTGATCAAGGAACTCATTTTGTTAAGAATACAATTGCCATCTTCACTACAGAGTTCATGGTTAACCACAAAAAATCACCACCTACTACCCAAGGGATTAGTATGGCGGAATCCACCACTAAGACTTTGGAAAACATCTTAAGGAAGATAATCAATGCTAATTATACAGATTGGGACGAGAACACTATGGGCTTACAAAAATTCTTATAAGGTTAATATTAAACATAACCCCTTTGAGCTGGTATATGGTTTACAACCTTTGTTCCCTTTAGAATATTTATTCCTGACATATCGGGTGATTTGTGGACTAGAATATAATGGACAAGTGGCAGTCATAACAAGGATGGAAAATTTGTGTTTGTTAGAAGAATGGAGGGAAGAAGTTCAAAGGAACAACTGTTTAATTAAAAAACAACGCATTATATGGCATGACAACCATAGAAAGATAAAACAATTTCAAGAAGGGCAACAAGTCTTGTGGTATTTTGAGGATGTCTAAATCTTGCCAAGAAAATTCAAGTTGACGTGGAAGGGGCTTTATGTGGTGAAAAAGGTTTTGGGAAACAACATTGTCATGCTTGGAAACCTAGATGATGACGACTTTCACAAGGTTAATGCCCATAATCTTAAACACCATGTTACTAGACCATTCATTCGTAACCCACTACCCAACTACAATCTTGTGGGTTTAGGAGAAAAGCACTTGGGATTGTGATAGGAGTAATCATTGTGTGTGAGCCTACGTTTCAACCCAAGTTTCCCAAACAATTGTCTGAAGGACAATATCCATCCATCCAAAAAATGAATGATGAAATAATTAATTTTTTTCAACCAAGTGGGAACATGGGTGGGGTTACTCAAGTGGATACAATTAAAGAGGAATGGAAGGAAGATGTGGCGATTGTTAATAGGGCTTCAAAAACTTTGGCTTCTCCCTTGCATTTGAAAGGAGGAGGGCCTAACCTCATGCGATTTCAAAAGAAGGTTGAATCGAACCAATTGGGGGGAAGCAAGTGGCGCGCCACCCATCAACTAGTTGATGTTGTTTCT
>Ga0116226_10005805_pt1 | contig 11039 bp, 11 predicted proteins | sample S1TSphfallax_FD_89692 | JGI IMG/M metagenome (GOLD analysis project Ga0116226, IMG submission 89692) | Host-associated microbial communities from peat moss isolated from Minnesota, USA - S1T2_Fa - Sphagnum fallax MG | ecosystem: Host-associated > Plants > Peat moss > Unclassified | place: USA... | reverse complement strand
AATCGTCGGCGTTCGTCGGGCCGCTCTAGCTTGTTGTTTGCAGAGCATTTGTATCAGCCCGGAGCTATCCGCCCACATCCGGCAATTCCAGTCAGGCTGAAAATGCTCTAATTGCGTTCGGCCAACCGAGTGCTGCCTTCCCCTTGTTTTCAGCGGTTTGGCCCCGCCTGGGAAGTTACAAATGGAGACTTATATGGTCGCGGAGGAAAATCCTCTCGCCGGGCTGAACGCGGTGTTCCTGCTGCATGGCTATCGCACCGGCAGCAACCATGTGTCGTCGGTGCTGGAGCATAATGGATTTGGCCGGGCCGCCGAAAGATTCAATAGTAAATGGCAACAGTCGGTCAAGGCGCTTGAGCCGGCGGCAATGCGGCAAAGTGCTACCGACATCATTTTGCAGAATGCACCCCGCGGCCTGTTCGCATGCAAGCTGCCGTTACAGGATTTCCTTTGGCTCACAAAGGCGATCGGCGATTTTTCCAACCCGATTGGCAGCATTACGCGGCAATTCGGCCGTTGTGCCGTTGTGGCGATCAAGCGCCAGGATATATTCCTGCAGGCCGTTTCGCTGTGGCGCGCACGGGCCACCGGCGAATGGTTTCGCCGTCACGACGCCAAGTCAACCCCGCCGGCGCCGGATTTTGACCGTGACGGAATTAACAAGGCTTACATCTATCTCTGCCGCGAGGAATATTTGTGGGAGGAACTCATCGCCCGCGATCCGGTCGCCCCGATTCGGATTGCGTACGAGTCGTTCGAGTCGGAGCCGGCGCGTCTGCTGGGCCTCGCGAACCAGATTGCAGATCGGATAGACCCGGACCGCGCGATGATTGCACGGGAATTCAAGCTCAAATCCGTGCGTGTGGTTCAGAGGGATGCGCTCAGTTGGGACTATCGAAACAAATTCATCGACGGCCTGATGCAGTCCTATACCGCCGCGTAGGCATTCGAGGTGTCGTTATCGGCGTCGCGGCGGCCTGAAGCAGCTTTATTCCCGAGGTCATGATATGCACTTCTTTATCATTGGCTCCTCAGGCATCAGCCTTGCCTTACTGCTGTTTGTCATCGTCAAATATCTGGTGCGCTGGCGCCGCAGCTACACCCTCACATGGCCGATGCATGCCGGGCAGCGGGAACAAGCCCATATTTGCCGCGCGTATCTCGCCCGCGCCGGCATTGTCTGCAACGGACTGATGTGGGGTGCGCGGGTGTTCGATCTGATTTACCGCACGCCACATAACACGGTTCACATTTGTTTCGCTTCACAATATCATCGGGTTACCGTTTCGATGCTGGCTGACATGAACGGTGCCGTCAGCACTGAACTCAGGAAAATACCGGTGCTGATTGCGCACCCCAAATTCGTAACGCAGGAGGCGATTGCGCTGGCGCGCGCTGCGAGAATACCACTGCTTCGCCCCAAGAATATTTCTGCCCTGCGCGATCTCATCAAGGCGGGGCGTCCGATCAAGCGTGACGATGTTCTGGAGCTGTCCCGCAATTTGGTTACGCTTGCCGAGGAAAGCTTCCATTCAGGCTGAAAATGCCTCCTATGCCGGCAAGGGCAAAGGAAGCAGTTCTTTTTTTGAAAAAAAGCACTATTTAGGGCACCACGTGATTGGCCGGTGAGCCGGCGGCCTGGCGCAAATAGCAAAAGTTTTTTGTTTCTTTTTTTCAAAAAAGAAATACTTCCTTCTCTTCGTCGGTGTGTCATCGTTATGCGGGTCCAGGCCCGTTGGTATTATATCTTAAGTTTGGCGACTGCGTCGGCAAGGGCGGCGTGGGCGGAGTCCACCTCGGTCTGGGCGTTGGTTATGGCGGTGCGCAAGGTGGCCAGCTTCGTTTCGTCCTCATCGAGGCTGGCGAGCAGCCTGGTGTGCAGGTCGCCAGGACCCTCTACCACACGGAGGTTGTTGCGCAGGCGGTCCTCGTCGGCGGTGGCGGCGGCTTGCTCGTCTTTCAGGTGACGCACGGCCGCCTGGCGGGCGGTCTCGGCGTGGCGCAGGTCGACCAGGGTTTGAAATTTGGCGCGGTCGGCGGAGCTGAGGGCGCCGTCGGTGAGCATTTGGGCTATGATGTTGTCGGCGAAATAGCTGCCGTCGAGCAATGCGGTTTCGTTGGCGATCTGGCGATCGATATTGACGGACAGGTGGCGCACCTCGCCGGGCTTGAGGCTGATTGGCACGCGCCACGCGGAGGCGGTCTCCTCGATGCCGGGCAGGTTGCCGGCGTCGAGCGTGGAGTCAGTGCCCCAGAATTTGGCGAATTCGACCAGCACGCGGCGGGGTTCACGCGCCGGGGCGGTCAGCACCACCGTGCCGACGACACGCTCGCGCACCACTTCGTGCACGATGTCGTCGGCGACCGTTACGTGCGTCAGGGCTTCCGGCGAGGTCGCGCTGGTGCGTTCGGCGGTGGTGCGCAGGTCCTCCGCGAAGGCGAGCAGGCGGCTTTCGCCGGTGGGCAGGGCGGCGAGGCGGGCATCGCCGGCGAAGGCGACATCGGTGCCGGTTTCCTGTGTGTAGAGGGTCAGGACGCCGGGCGGCAAGCTGGTGTTGCTGGTGTTGGTGATGCGCAAGGCGCTGATCGGGCGGGTGGAATCGGCGGGCAGCAGGTCCAGTTGTTCGGCGGGCAATTGCTGGTCGAGGATGGGGACGCTGGCGGTGTGGCCGCGGGCGAGATCGATCGGGGTGGGAATGTGGAAGGTCGTGTCGATGGCGGTTTCGGCCGTTTCGGTGGGCGCGGCCGCGTACCCCATCGGGGCAGCCGAACGCTTGGCAAAGGCCATGGTGGCGGCGCCTGCCACGCTGTTGGCGTGATCGAGCCCGCTTGGCGGTGGTGGCAGCGGACCCTCGGGCGGTGGGATCGCATCTTCCGCCGAGCCGGGAACGGGGATGGCGTTCCTGGCGCGTTCATCCGGCGCAGGGAGGAGGTGGCCCAGCACCTCCACCGGCACTTCAGGGCGGTTGGAGAAATAGCTGGCGTAGATCGCCTGGTGGAAGGTCACCGGATTGCCGGCGTGCAAGGTCAGATCGACGTTCTTCCAGTCGGCGCCGGACTGGTTTTCGAGCACCGCCCAGCCTTGCACGCGCGCGCGGTCGCCGTTGCTGGTGGGGAGCACGACGCGATAGGACGCCTTCCATAACGGTGCCGCGACGACATATCCGACGGTGACGTCGCGCGCGCCTTGTCCGTCGGTGCGCAACGTGAGGTGGCGGGTGGAGGCGGCGCCGGGCTGGCGGGACGCGTCGAGTGCCGCGGCAATGCGGGCGCGGAGTGCTGCGTCGGTGAACTGGATGCTGGCGGCGCGCTCGAGGATGAACTGACGAATTCCCTCGGCGGTCAGCAGCGTGACGCGGGTGAGAGGCAGGCCGCCGGGCGGGTATGGGCGTGGGGTGGCGGAGGTGCTGGGATATTCGCGCGCCGCGCTGATGATGCGGCCGGTCATGGCGTCGGGGCCGGAGACGGTTATTTCCTCGCCGCGCAGGCTGGCGAGCAGATCCGCCGGCACGTTCATGGTGGCCTGGGTGAAGGGGACGTCGGCGAAAGCGAAATGGATGTCGTCGTGGCCGGGGAGTTCGATGCTCCCGACGCCGCCGTGGTCGTCGAAGACGGCAAGGGAGCGGAGCACGTCGTCCACCTGGTCGAGCGGCACGTCGAGCGCGAGCGTGCCGGGGCCATCGATCTGGCTGGCGAACTCGAAATAACCGACGCCGGCCTCGCTCAGCATGACGCGGTGCAGGGTGAGGTCGGCGGCGGTTGCGGGCACGGTGAGCGCCGTGAGGGACGTGGCAAGAACGATATGTTTCATTGGGCGCCTCCCGTGTCGTGGCGCGGAGGCTAGGGGTGGCTGGGTTTCCGCGGGATGGCGATTGGGTGTCGAGACGGTTACTATGCAACATTCTGGTGATTGAACCAGCTTTGACCTTGCCGACTCCGCAGTGGCGGGACTGAAGGGCACCTCATCCTACGGTTGCGGCATCACACCAAGATGATCCGGGCTAGTTGTTTCCGCTGCTCCTCAGCTTTGGATTTGGGACTTCGCAGACAAATATTGCGTCGCAGAACCATGAGCCGCGCAGCATCTGCTTGGTCGCGTAGCAAAGTCTTGTATGGCCGACGATTTCGAAAAGACGATAGCCAAATGGGTGCAGGAAATGAATGAACCGCTCCAGGTGGGCATGAAACCTGTTATCCAGATTTGTCGTGCACTCAACTTGAATCCAGCCGATTTTCGCTTCCTTGAGGAGCGACGAAAACCCTGCCAATACATTCAGATCGTTGCCTTCCGTGTCGATTTTCAGGAAGTCGATCCGCGGTATTCCTTCACGAGCGCAGAACGAGTCGCCGGAAATTTTTTCGATCAGCTCCCCGCCTTTTTCATCTTGCCGCAATAGATGGTTGCCCTTGCCTTTGTTCACCGAAAAGCGGCATTCGCCGTCGGTTGCGTCGACCACGAGTTTGAAGGGGCGTATGTTCGATTTTCCTTCCGTGTTAACAATAAACTTGTTCATTGCCCGCTCGCCTGGCTCAAACGCGTAAATTGTGGCGTCCGGAAAGAAGGAACCAAATTTGACCGTGAACAGGCCCTCATTGGCGCCGACATCAAATACGATCTTCGGATCGAATTCCCACGCTTTCTTCATTCGATCAAATAAGGCAGGCCGCATGTCTTTCGCTCCTGTACTAAACTGATAAAGGTTTCTTGCATCTTTTTTTCAAAACAGAAGGCCTTCCTTTCTTACCTTTTCCCCCGCGCTGCAAACGCCTCACGGGCAGTAACAGCATCATTCACGGCGGCGACTGCACCGGCATCGGCGCGGAGGGTGGCGGTGGTGGCGAGCAGTGCCACGTCCAGCGCGACGAGTTCCTGGCGGACCGATTCGGTTGGCACGACGCGGGAGAAATCGCTGTCCGGCAGGGCAGCGGCGCCACGCAGGCGGGTCTGCAGGAGTTCGATACGGTCGTGCAATGCGCGCATTGCGCGGATCGAGGCCATCGAGGCGGCGTCGGGGAAGGGTTGTTGGCGCGAGGGCGCAGGGAGGGCTGCGTGAGCAGCCTGGATGGCAGCCGAAATCGTGTCGGCGATACGGTGCAGGGCGTCGGCGGCCTGGCTGCGGACGAGCAGATCGTCGGCGCGGGCGCTGGCGGCGTTCCGGTAAAAACCGTAACCGCTTTCGGTGAGGTGGCGCAGCGCTGCGAGATCGACCGCGTGCGTTTCAGGCATCCTTGCGGCCGAACAGGGTGGGCACGGCTGGTGCCGCGTCGGTGGATGGCAGCGCCATTTGCACGCCGGCGCCGATGTTGAAGGGCTGGCCGACGGCCATGTTGGGGGCGCTCAAGACGCCGCGGTCGGCCATGATCATGGCGGTATAGTAACGGACCGCGTCGAGTTCGGACAGGCCGAAGGCTTTGAGGGAAATCAGCGCGCGCATGCGTTCGTCGCGCGGGAAAATCAGCACCTTCACCATGTCCAGGGTGATGCCGAACACCTTGAGGAAATCGCCGAGGTGGCTGTGGACCATTTCGGAAATGTCGTGGATTTTCTCGTTCACCCGTTCCAGGGGCGTTACCTGCACCACCTGGTTGATCGCCTGTTCCACCACGGGGGTTGCGTAGGTGTTGACCTGGTCGGCGGAAATCAGGTGGTCGGCGATCGGCATGTGGGTGACGAGGGCGACCGCGTCATCCTTGCTGGTGCAGTGGAAATAATAATCCACTTCATAGGCCATTTCCGCCATTTCGGCGGACAGCGCGAGGCCGCGGGCTTTGACCACCATCTTGGCGCGGTTGATGTAGATGACTTCGTATTGCCACGGGCTGGTGCCGCCGAAGAAGGCGGTGGTGAAGCTGCCGAGGATGGGCTTGTCCGGCGTGGTCACCGGATACTGGCCGGTGTCGTAGACGTTGAGGATGGCGCCGCGCGACTTCAGCACGCAGAAATGGTTGCTCTCGACGGTGAGCAGCGAGCCGGAGACGATCGAGTTGTCGGGGTAGTGCCAGGCGAGGACGCCAGGGCCCATGACCTCGCGGCCGTCCTGGCCGAGGGTGGAAATAACGCCGCGTGTGAGGGCCATGGGGGAATCTCGCAAAACGATGTCTCTCTTTAACATGGGGCGCCGAGGGGGTGCCAAGCCGCGGGCAGCGCGAGCGGCCGCTTTGACCGGGCTGCCGGACGCAATTAGTAAGAATTTTTTGCTTCTTTTTTTCAAAAAAGCAGTTCATCCTTCCTTTTATGGAACCCCAGTGTGGCGGCCCAAGGTCGGATCGCATATCATCATTCCGGATTACCGGTAGGCGCATGCAGTGCAAGAGATCTATCCATCCCTGTTCCTAATTTTGCCGGCGGCGCATGAATCGAAGGCGCGACTCACCTACTTCATAAAGAGACCGGCTGGGAATATTCTCTTTGCGACCAAAGCTGACATTACCGCCGCGGAGCCCGATATCGCCGCTTCTGGCGGCGTCTCCCATATCCTGCTGGGCGACAGGCATCACGCGGCGCCGCATACCGTGACAATGGCCAAGCGGCTCGGTGCGCCGATCATCGTGAGCCGCATCGAAGCCGCCACGCTGAAAAAACTCGGTATAGAAATTGAAGCGCCTTTGCCGTACCTGCCCTGCCAGCTCGCGCCTGACCTGGAAATTATCCCGACCCCAGGCCACACGAAGGGCGCGTTTTCCTATCTATGGACGAGCGGCGAACGCAGATTTCTCTTTATAGGCGACACGATCGTCCCGGTGGAGGGGGCGTGGCAATACTGGGTCGTTGCGCGCAATCGTCCTGAAATGCGCCGGACCGTCGAGACGCTCGCGACGTTGCGGTTCGATGTGATCCTGTCGAACTCCTTTGCCGCCACTCCCACTGGCTGGCTGGAAACCCCGCCGCAATACCGTAAGGCGATGTTCGCGGACCTGAGGCGATCCTTGGCAGACTGAAAATGAGTGCCGTGCTGCTCCATTCGGAGGAGACACGGCGTCGGCTGGGGCAGCATGTTCCACATGCAGATGTGCAGGCGGCGACGATTGTGAGTTTTCTGATGAAGTAAAAAGTAAAGGAAGAACTCCTTTTTTGAAAAAAAGTAGCAAAAAACTTTTACTCATTGCGGCCGGCAGATAATTCCAATCGGCCAATTGGGTGCCGCCCGTGCGAGGTAATGGTTTTTTGGTTCTTTTTTCAAGAAAGAACTGCTTTCTTCCCTTCGCAAAGATCGCAGGTTCCGTCGACCTCGACCGTTACGCGAGCCGGCGAAAATCCGTGGGCAAGGGCCGCGGCAGCAATCGCGGATTCCACCGCGGAATCCTCCAGCTCCGTGACGCGGCCGCAAGCGCGGCAAATCAGGAACTGGGCGGCGTGGTGGTGGGATTCCTCGTCGTGGCAGCCGACGAAGGCGTTGAGGCGCTCCACTCGGTGGATCAGGCCCTGGGCGAGCAGGAAATCGAGGGCACGGTAGATGGTGGGGGGCTTGCCGCCGCCGGTGAGGGTGCGAAGGCCGTCCAACAGGGCGTAGGCGCCGATGGGCTCGTCGGATTGGAGGATGAGGCGCAGAACGTCGCGCCGGATGGCGGTGAGGCGGACGCCGCGGCGGGCGCAGCTGGCCTCGGCGCGCGAGAGGCGGGCGGCAAGGGCCGGGGTCGGCTCGGGCTGGGGTGTGTCCGGGATCATCCGGCGTGAGGCTCCGCTGATGGGCGGCTTCCGCTTGGCCGCGCGTGGCGTTATGTTATAGCGTAACCATGGTTCTGCCACCCCTCCCCTTTCACCTGGCCGGCCGTTTGCGCGCGGCCGCGGCAATACTGGCGGTGACCTTCGTGGTGGCGACTCCGGCGGCGGCCAGGCTGAAAATTCTGGCGGCGGAGAATGTGTATGGGGTGGTGGCGGCGTCGATTGCCGGGCCGGCGGCGGATGTTTCGAGCGTGCTGAGCAACCCGGCACAGGACCCGCATGATTTCGAGGCGAGTGCCGAGGTGGCACGCGAGGTGGCGTCGGCCGATATCGTGGTGGTGAACGGGGTCGATTTCGATCCCTGGATGGACCGGCTGCTGGGGGCGTCGGAGCGGCCTGGGCGCGAGGTGATCCGGGTGGCGGACCTGGTGGGTGCGCATGCAGGGGACAATCCGCATCTTTGGTATGCGCCCGGCACAATGGTAAGTTTCGCCGAGGCGCTTACGGCGAAACTGACCGCATGGGATGCGGCCGATGCGCCGGCATTCGAACAGCGCGAAAAAGTGTTTGCGGCGCGCATGAACGAGGTGCGCGCGACGATTGCGGACATGCGCAAGCACCTGGCGGGCATGAAGGTGACGGCGACGGAGCCGGTGTTCGGGCCGATGGCGGCGGCGCTGGGAATGTCGATGCAGGACCAGCGGTTTCAGCTTGCGGTGATGAATGGCACCGAGCCGCGCGCAGGCGACGTGGCGGCGATCGAGGATGATTTGCGCGGCCGGCGGGTCAAGATATTGTTTCACAATGCGCAGGTAAGCGACACGGCGAGCGACCGCCTGATCGGCATAGCCCAGGCCGCGGGATTACAAGTGGTCGGCATCGCCGAATTGATCCCCCCCGGCATGGACTACGTCGCATGGATCATGTCGGAGCTTGCCGCCGTACGGCGCGCTGCCGGACAAAGCCAATGAGCAAAAGTTTTTTGGTTCTTTTTTTTGAAAAAGAACTGCTTTCTTCATGATCTCCGTCCGTGTCGAAGGCGCTTCGTTGGGCCACGCAGGCCGTGTGGTGCTGGAAAACATCGATTTCGAGTTGCGGCAAGGCGAGTTCGTGGGTTTGTTCGGCCCCAATGGCGCCGGCAAGACGACGTTGTTGCGCAGTCTGCTGGGACTCGTTTCGCCGATCGCCGGGCGGATCGAGGTGCTTGGGGCTGCCGCCCGGCGGGGCAATCCGGACATCGGATATTTGCCGCAGACCGGGGGGGCGAACGTTCCAAGGTTGCGGGTGGTGGACGTGCTGGCGGCGTCGTTAGGCGGGCATCGGTGGGGGTTTTCGCCGGTTGGGCGCGTAGGGCGCGCCGGCATAGAGCGCGCGCTGGAGCGTGTAGGGGCGGCGTCGCTGGCGGAACGGCCGATGAGCGCGCTGTCGGGCGGCGAGCGGCAAAGGGTGCTGATTGCGCAGGCGCTGATCGGCACGCCAAGGTTGCTGCTGCTGGATGAGCCGCTGGCGGGGTTGGACCCGCGGCATCAGGGCGAGATCGTGGCACTGCTGCGCGACGTGCAGCTTGTGCTGGGCATTACGGTGATGTGCAGCGCGCACGATATCAATGTGCTGCTGCCGGCGATGGACAGGGCGTTGTTTGTTGCTGGTGGCGGAGTCGCATTGGGGCCGGTGGCGCAAGTGGCGACGGGGCCGGTGTTGAGCCGGCTGTATGGCGCGCCGATCGATGTGGTGCGGGCCGGCGGGCATATTTTTGTCAGTGGGGCGGCCGCTCTCAGCGGAGCGGGCGGATGAATCCGTTCGATTACGAATTCATGATCCATGCCTACCTGGCCGCGGCGATCGTGGCGGTGGTGGCGGGAGCGACGGGTTACGTGCTGGTGCTGCGAGGGCAGAGTTTTGCGGGCCATGCGCTGGGGCATGTGGGGTTTGCCGGGGCCACCGGCGCCATTCTGCTGGGGCTGCCGCCGCTTTCCGGGCTGGTGGCGGTGACCGTGGGCGGCGGGCTGCTGATGGGTTTGCTCGGCGAGCGAATGGGCGAGCGCGACGTGGGAATCGGGCTGGTTCTGGCGGCGTCGCTTGGTTTGGGGCTGTTGTTCCTGGGATGGTTTTCCGGCAGCGCGACGCGGGCGACGGCGCTGCTGTTCGGCAATGTGCTGGGTGTCGATACAGGCACGCTGGCGGCGCTGCTGGCGGTGAGTGTGACGACGCTGGCGGGGATGGCGGTGCTGGCGCGGCCGCTGCTGTTCGCCAGTTTGCAGCCGGAGCTCGCGGCGGCGCGGGGGGTGCCGTTGCGGCTGGTCGGCGTGCTGTTTCTGGGGCTGGTGGGGCTGGCCGTGGCAGGCGCGGCGCAGGTCGTGGGCGTGCTGCTGGTGTTTTCGTTGCTGGTAGGGCCTGCCGCGGCGGCGCAGCGCATGACGACGCGGCTTGTTCCGGGGGTGGTATTGTGCGTGGCACTGGCGCTGGGCGAGGCGCTCGGGGGGATTACGCTGGCGTTTTACAGCAACTGGCCGGCGAGTTTCTGGATTACCGCGCTGGGGGTGGTGGCTTATGGGGCGGCGGTGGGGAGGGACGCGGTTCGTTTTTGAGGCAGAAAAGCAGTCATCGTTGTCGAGGCAATGGCGTCGCGTTCGGATATGCGACGGTTGTTCCGGTGGGCTGATGCCCAACCTACGTACTGGTATGCCGTGGTCGCGCGAAAGGGTGGGCGAGGTGGCGTTTGGGTAGCGGTCACGCACCGGGCCGCGGGCGCCATTGATAAAAGTTTTGGTAACTATATACTTGGCTAAGTGACATCGATTCAAATTCGAGGCCTAAGTATTTTCGTAGAGCGATAAGTGTGACATAATGCCTGCTCCAACATTCAAACGCTTGAACCACAATTGGAACGCGGAACCGAATGCCCCCGCCCCACGGGTAATCGGTAATGGCTCAACTTTGACGCTGACTTTTTTCCTGAACCATATGGTGTATCAGGCTCGGGAAGAAGAGATAGGACAGCTCACGTTCGAGCAATGCTCAATTTGGCGACTCGGCGCCGCAAACGATGAAGGTTGGTTTAAAGGGCAATGCCGTTATAGCCGAATAGCCCCTGATTGGGGGGAGTTTTACGAAGTGCTCGGTAATGATGACCTACAACCACACCCAGACGACTGGCATACAATGTCGGGAGTAGGGAGCCGCCACTTCTTGTTTTACCTCCGCGACGAGACATTTGAATGTGGGGCTGCGGAATGGAAATTCACACGGGGAATTGGCTTTACTTAGTCAAATATATAGTTGCCAAAGCTTTTCCAAGTCCCGCGGCTCAGTCGCCGGCGGCGGCTTGGCTGGAGAAATCGATCGTCACGCGCACGCCGGCGCCGGGTTGAGACTT
>Ga0116226_10005804_pt1 | contig 11040 bp, 7 predicted proteins | sample S1TSphfallax_FD_89692 | JGI IMG/M metagenome (GOLD analysis project Ga0116226, IMG submission 89692) | Host-associated microbial communities from peat moss isolated from Minnesota, USA - S1T2_Fa - Sphagnum fallax MG | ecosystem: Host-associated > Plants > Peat moss > Unclassified | place: USA... | reverse complement strand
TCTCCGAGGCCGCGGCGGCAACCGTGGTGCTGCCCGATTACCGGTTGGCGCCCGAGCACCCGTTCCCTGCCGGCTTGCAGGATGCGGTTGCGGTGTATCGCGCGCTGGCGCCAAAGGGAGCCATTCTGGTTGCCGGTGATTCTGCAGGCGGCGGTCTGGCTGCCGGGCTTAGCATCGTGGCGCGGGCCGCGGGCGCCGCCCCGGCCGGTTTGATCATGATTTCTCCGATGCTGGATTTGACCGCGCGGAATCAAACCTACAGCACCAACGCGGCCCGTGACGTGATGTTTTCCAGAGCCAATGTACTGGATTGCGCCGATCTATACCTGCAGGGGCATCCGGCTGAGGATCCGCTTGTGACGCCGCTGGCCGCCGATCCCGCCGCCTTTCCACCGTCGATCGTTCTTGTTGGCGGCAATGAAGTGATGCTCGGCGAGGCCATTGCCTTCACCGAAGGTCTGGCGTTGGCCGGCGTGGCTGTGACCCTGCATGTCGGCGCCGGAATGGCGCATATCTGGCCGGTACTGCAGCCGCAGACACCGCAGGCCGCCGCTGCGGTCGCGGTGATCGGGACCTTCGTTCGAGGCATTACCGGCAATCTTGGGCTGAGCGCGTAACCAACTGCCAGTGGCACTTGCATCTATTTATCCTAACATTTTTAATCATAGGATTGGATTGCCTTCTACCGTGGCGGTCTCGCCTCGCTACTATTCTGATGCCTGGGCGCCAATGAATAATACCCAGGTCGAGGAAGTACCGGATGCTCAAGACCCTTGGACGGATCGATCGATCATGGCCTTAGCGCCGGAGCTGTGTTAGCCAATCACCGCCTGGCGCGGGGCAATCGCCTAGATCGGCGCCGTGCCCAGGGAAGCCGGGAAAATGAAAACGTTCAGCCTTAACCAAGGAACCCCGTCATGTCAGCTGTAGAACCCTTAATTTCGCTTCGCCATGCCGACCGCCTTTTCATCGGCGGAAGCTGGGTCACGCCATCCGGCGACACACGGTTTTCGGTCATCACGCCGCATACTGAAGAGACCCTGCTGAGCGTGCCCGAGGGTCAGGCGGCCGACATCAACCGCGCCGTGGCCGCGGCGCGCGAGGCTTTCGATAACGGGCCCTGGCCCCGCATGAGCCCGGCGGAACGGGCCGGCTATCTCGGCGCCATCGCCGCCGGCCTGAATGAGCGGGCGGTAGAGTTCGCCCATGCCTGGACCCAGGAAAGCGGGATTGTCCATAGCGCCGCCACCTATAACGGGCCGGCTGCGGCCGGCGCGTTCGCCTTCTACGCGGGTTTGGCCGCAACATTCCCGTTCGAGGAACTGCACGAGCCTTCCTATGGCGGCGGCACCGGGCTGTTGGTGCGCGAGCCGGTCGGCGTGGTGGCCGCGATCGTTCCCTGGAACGCCGCCTTGTCGCTGCTCACCTACAAGGTGGCACCGGCTCTGCTCGCCGGCTGCACGGTAATTTTGAAGGCATCGCCGGAAGCGCCGATCGACGCTTATATCTTTGCCGAAATCTGTGAGCAGGTCGGCCTCCCGCCGGGCGTTATCAATGTCGTCACCGCCGGCCGCGAAGTCTCCGAGCTGCTGGTACGCCACCCGGATGTCGACAAGGTCAGCTTCACCGGCTCCTCTGCCGCCGGCAAGCGGATCGCTTCGATCTGCGGCGAGCGGATTGCCCGCTGCACCTTGGAACTTGGCGGCAAATCCGCCGCGGTGGTGTTGGACGACTACGATCTCGGCACCGCCGCGGCCGCATTGGCCGGATCCCTGACCTTCATGACCGGCCAGGTTTGCGCCGCCCTTACCCGCGTGGTCGTCCCGCAATCCCGGCATGACGATTTCGTGGACGCCATGCGCGACGTGTTCGGCAGCATTAAAGTGGGGGATCCCTATGATCCGGAGACCCAGCTTGGGCCGCTCGCAATGAAGCGGCAGCTCGACCGGGTCGAGGGCTATATCGCCAAGGGCAAGGCGGAGGGCGCCACGCTCGCCTATGGCGGCAGCCGTCCGGCTGGTCTTAATCGCGGCTGGTTCATCGAACCGACCGTGTTCGCCAATGTCGATAATCGCTCCACCATCGCCCAGGAGGAAATTTTTGGGCCGGTGATCAGCGTGATCCCCGCCGCGAGCGAGGAAGATGCCATCAACATCGCCAATGATACGCTGTTCGGCCTGAACAGTTCGGTCTTCACCAATGACGTGGATGCCGCCTACCGCGTGGGCCGCCGTTTGCGGGCCGGCACGGTCGGGCATAACGCCTGGCGTACCGACTTCGGCATTGCTTTTGGCGGGTTCAAGCAATCCGGACTTGGCCGGGAGGGCGGACGGGAAGGCCTGCTGCCTTACCTTGAGACCAAAACCGTTCTGCTCGCGCAAGATCCGGGCCACGTCAAGCGCTGAGCGATCGCCGAATTGCCGGCTCCCTTATCCGGGCCCGGCTATAGACATTAATGATAAGTGGAGATTGGGATGCCCGTTAAATCACGTGCCGCAATTTTGTTCGAGGTCAACAAGCCCCTGGTCATTGAGACCGTTGAGGTGGCGGATCCGGGGCCGAACGAGGTTCTCATCAAGCTGGAAGCGGCGAGCCTGTGCCATTCCGACCTGAGTTTCCTTGAGGGGAAATTTCCGCATATGCTGCCAGCGGTGTTCGGGCATGAAGGGTTCGGCAAGGTCGTGAAAAACGGCAGCGGCGTTACCGCCGTTGCCGAGGGCGATACGGTGATCCCCTATCTGGTTCCGGATTGCGGTAAATGCCCGTATTGTCTGTCCGGGCGCACCAATATGTGCTTCGAAATGGCCCGCTCCTACCGGCCGGGATTTCCAACCTGGTTCAGCTATAATGGCCAGCCTGTGTATGGTTTCATGTCGCTCGGCACTTTTTCCGAATATCTCGTCGTGCCGGAGGATCAGGTTCAAAAGGTCAACAGCGCGGCGCCGGCAGCCGAGGCGTCCTGCATTGGTTGCGGCATCACCACGGGCCTCGGTTCGGCGCTTTTGGCGGCCAAGGTTGAAGCGGGTTCCAGCGTCGTCGTCATCGGACTTGGCGGCGTCGGCTTGAGCGTTGTGCAGGGCTCGAAGATCGCCGGCGCCAAGACCATTATCGCCGTTGACATCAGCCCTGGGAAAGAGGCGGTCGCGCGCAAGATGGGTGCGACGCATTTCATCAACAGCAAGCAGCAGGACACGGTAGCCGAAGTTTTCGGATTGACCGGGATTGGCGCGGATTACGCCTTTGACTGCGTCGGCAATCCAAAAATATTCGAGCTAGGTCTTGCCTGCCTGAGCAGCGGCGGCTGGTCGAAAATGACATCCGTCGGGATCATTTCCGATGAGGTCGCAGTGCCGGTAAAATGGAGCCAGATGACCGGGCGCAACTGGCACAACACATTGATGGGCGGCGCCAAGCGGCAGGACGTGGCGAGATTCGTCGATTGGTTCGTCGAAGGCAAGCTCGACCTCGGCGATATGGTGACGCAGACGCTGTCGCTGGATCAGATCAATGATGGCTTCGATCTGATGCGCGAGGGTAAGACCAATCGCGCCGTGATTACCTACGACTGAGGCGCGATGACATTGCGGGGAAATCGCAAAGCGGTTCCATCAAATGTCCGAATCCGCCTGTAAAAATATGCCTAGAGGGCGATTTCGGACATCGCGCTAGTAAGGCAGATCAGCCTGCGCCGCGACCACGGCGATCATGCGGCTTCGCGAATCCAGCGCTTCCAGCGGTGTGTAGACTTCGACGCGAAACTTACACTCCAGATCCGCGAAAAACGTGAAGTGGTTGAAGCGGAGAATCGATTTGTCCGGCAATGCGTAATCGACCATGCGCGAAGAGCGGACGGGCAGTTCATATCGTTTCCATATCGTTCGAAATTCGGCGCTTTCGGCTGAAAGCTGGGAAACCAGTTCCTGGAAGCGGGGATCCTGGCTATTTCTGGCATAGGCCGCACGAAACATGGCCACCTGTTGCCTAGCCTCTGCCTCCCAATCCGGCAAAACCTTTTTTGTAATATCCTCGAGAAAGAGGGAGCGGAGCTGATTTCGGCGATTGCCGGAGAATTTATCAAAATTACCAAAAAACGCCCGCGCCGCGGCATTGGTACCGATGAAGTCGGCGAAAGGATTGAGAATGAACGCAGGGGAAAACGGCATTGCGTCGATGACGGTCTGCGTGGCCAGAAGGACCTCGCTCGGGTCGGTTGGCACGAACTCCTCGGTCATTGCAAAGCCGAGCTGAAAGAGTTGGCTTCGCTCAATCGGGGTCAAGCGCAATGCATCCGCAAGCTTGGCAAGCAGGTTGCGGGAAAACGAGATATCCAGTCCCTGCTCAAGCTTGGTGTACCAGGAAAGCGAAACGCCCAGCAGCTCGGCCACCTCCTCCCTGCGCAAGCCTTCGGCGCGGCGGTGCTTGCTGGAGGTCAGGCCGAACGCCTCCGGACGAAGCCGGTTCCGCCGCGATCTGACGAAATTCGCCAGCTCCTCGCGCCGGGTCTTACTTCCCGCAAAATTCTCTGGTTTAGTTAACATCTCCAAACGCTGTCCATTTTTTAAGACGATTTTGTCTTCGGCTTGCGCCATCGTCCGTATTGATAATCTAATGGGGTCGTGATGCCCGGTCCAGTGCGTGAAATGAGCTACGAAAAGATCCCGGAACGTGCTAAATCGACGGTGATCGCTTGCAGAATATGACGCAACATTTTTAGGGGGATTAAATGAAGGTCGAGAAATTAACCGACGCCGCGCGCGAGCAACTTTTGGCTGCGCACCCGCACTGGACATATCTGCCGGAACGCGACGCGGTGCAGCGCAAGTTTGCCTTCGCCGATTTTTCGGCCGCCTTCGGCTTCATGACACGGGTCGCTCTGGCGGCCGAAAAAATGGACCACCATCCGGAATGGTTCAATGTCTACAACCGCGTTGAGATCCTGCTGACCACGCATGATGCGGGCGGATTGTCAAAACGCGACGCTGAAATCCTGCCCCTGATTGAAGCCTTCGCGGCGTAACAGCCGCGCCATCATGCAAATGGATTATAACAGGCGCCGCAATTCGGGCTAAGGATTAAAGCCGCCGGTCAAGAGCCGCCTGAGCCTTTATTCGATAAAAGCCGAGACCATTGGGGAATGCCCATGAACGATTTCGATCTTGTGATTCGCGGCGGGACCGTTTTTGACGGCTCCGGCGGCGCGCCCTTCGACGCCGATGTGGCGATCAATGAGGGCCGCATCGCGGCAATTGGCGCCATTGCGGCCAGCGGGTGTGAGGAGATCGACGCCAAGGGCAAAATTGTAACGCCGGGCTTTGTCGACATCCACACGCATTACGACGGCCAGGCGACCTGGGATCATCGGCTGTTTCCATCCTCGGCGCATGGCGTCACCACGGTATTGATGGGCAATTGCGGCGTCGGCTTTGCGCCTTGCCGGCCGCAGGATCGCGAGCGGCTGGTGCATCTGATGGAGGGCGTGGAGGACCTGCCCGAGGTGGTGCTCAGCGAAGGCCTGCCTTGGCGCTGGGAAAGTTTCGACAGCTATCTCGATTTCCTCGATGCGCGGCGCTTCGACGTCGACATCGCCACACAAATTCCACATTCGGCCCTTCGCGTTTTCGTGATGGGAGAGCGTGCGATCGCGCGCGAAATGGCGACGCCCGAGGATTGCGCCGCGATGGCGCGGCTTGCCGGCGAGGCCATCGATGCCGGCGCGCTCGGCTTTGCGACGTCGCGCACGATCAATCATCGTTCCAGCCAGGGTTGGAGCATTCCCACGCTGACCGCGGCGGAAAATGAACTGGCGGCGATCTCCAACGCGCTGGGCAGCCGGCGGCGGGGCGTGTTGCAGGCGATATCGGATTTCACCGATGTTGAAACGGAACTGGCCATGCTGCGCCGCGTCGCCGAAGCCTCGAAGCGGCCGATGTCTTTATCGCTGCTGCAAATGAGCGACGCGCCCGATAAGTGGCGGCGTATCCTCGCATGGATCGAAGACTGCAATGCCGACGGACTTGAAGTTCGGGCGCAAGTCAGCGGCCGGATGGTTGGCATTCTGATGGGATTCGAGCTGACGTTTCACCCCTTCATGGCCAGCCCGGGCTGGCAGGCGCTGAGCGTTCTTTCATTGCAGGATCGGCGGGCCGCTTTGCACGATCCCGAACTTCGATCGAGGTTGATTACCGAGCCGCCGCTTGCTTCGCCCTACGCCGCGCTGATCCATAATTTCGAGAACATGTATCCCTTGGATCATTCGACCGATTATGAGCCGGCCGCGGAGAAATCCATCGCCGCGCAGGCGGCCCGGCTGGGCGTCAGCCCGGCTGCCTTGGCCTATGATTTGCTTTTAGAGAATGACGGAACCGGCATTTTGATGGCGGCTGGCGCAAATTACGCTGCGGGCAATCTTGACCCGCAGCGCGAGATGCTGGTGCATCCAAACACAGTCTATGGTTTGGGCGACGGCGGCGCGCATCTGGGCTTTCTGTGCGATGCAAGCCTGCCGACATTCATGCTGCAGCACTGGGCGCGCGACCGGACCCGCGGTGAGCGGCTGTCGCTTGCAGAGGTCATCCGCGGCCTTTCCTTCGAGACTGCGCAGGCGGTGGGACTACAAGACCGCGGGCTGCTTCGGGCCGGCCTGAAAGCGGATGTGAATATCATCGACCATGGACGCCTCGGCCTGAAGCGGCCGGTCGTCACCCATGACCTGCCATCCAACGGCCGCCGCGTAACACAGGCTGCCGATGGCTATGTTGCAACGATCGTCAGCGGCCAAATTACCTATCGGGAAGGTCAGGCGATGGCTGCACTGCCCGGCAGGCTGGTAAGAGGCCCGCAGTTCGGCACGCCGAACTAGCAGACCGCACACCGTCAAAGATCAGCGCTCGGCCTTGCTGTGTTGGGTTAGCGAAAGCTCGGCTGCTTGATCTCGAACTGGCTGGTAAGCAGCACGTCGATCGCACCGCGCTTGTCATTAACGTCGATGAATCTTGCGCAACTCTCCATCATCAGAGCGCTATTGCGGGCAAATTTTTCCGGATCGCCGGCGGCGTCGAAAAAAACCGCCACATCTTGCATCGCCTCCGGCGGAAAACATTCCTCGACGCAACAGGCATAGGGTAGCGGGCCTTCGATCAGCGGCCGCACAATCAGGTTTTGAATATATTCAAAGTTCGATTGGGTATCGCGTCCGACAGCGGTGTGCAGCCCCTGCCAGTTATGGAGCCATTCGTCATAGGTCAGCCAGTCCGGCCTTTGGATAAAGCAGAACTGGGAGAACCCGTAGCTGCGCTGCCCGATGCTGGGAGGATGGTCGTCATTCGGGATGACCGCGGATTCGAGGACCAGCCAAGCGCCTATCTTGCCGGCGGCGTCGCGGAGAATGGCATCGATGGGTGCGCGGTACGCATCGTGATTCAAATTGACCCATATCTGCGCAACCGCATCCATCTGTGGATCCGTGGCCTTTTGACGTAGCGGCTCGGCCGGACGAACCGTCTCATCCTGCAGGTTCAGCCGTAATCCTTTAACGTTGGCAAGTTCCAGCAATTTCGGCGCGGCTTCCTCCTGCAGCCTGCGGTTCAGTGCTTCACGGTCTTCGCCAGGCTTTTTCCACAATGCATAAATGATTTTTTCCATGTCATCTCCTCCCAGAATCAAATGGCAGAATCGGCAGTATTCCGTTGACCGGATGAAATGTTACTCTTGCGATCCAGCCCTATTGGCGGAAGCATAATTTGCCCTGTTACCTCATGCTTCGCTTCGCTCGATATAACCTTTGAAATAACGGGAAGTCTAGCCAGGCAGCGGATCGGCTCCGTGCAAATGGTCGGTCAAGATTGCAATCCGGCCAAAATTCCGGCACCTGACGAGCAACAGCCGGCCACGGCGCAAGCGCCGGCGGAAACAAGGAGCCGATCAAATGGCGGAGCACTGGTTCGAAAATTTTGGCCAGATCAGTTACGGTACGCAGGATCTCGAAAAAGCGGTCAGCTTCTGGGAGCAGCAGCTGGGTGTTGGCCCTTGGACCTTGTTCAAAGGGCTGACGCTTGATGCGGTGCATGAGGGCGCGCAAATCGCGGTCGCTTTCGATGTCGCACTCACCTGGCATGACGGCCGGCTGGTCGAACTCATTCATGCGAAGGGCAACGGACCGTCGCCTTTTCATGACGCGCTAAACCGCCCGATCATCGGGTTGCAACGGCTTGCTTCGGTTACCGAGACGATCGAGGCGGATGCCGCGACTGCTGCAGCGCGCGGGATGACGCTGATGACGCAAGGCATGGCAGGGGGCCAGCGATTCATCCATTACCGCTCCGACGCCGCACCCGGCGTGATTCTGGAATTGCTCGAACGTACGGCTGCGTTTGATGATCTTTGCAGGCAGCTCCGCGATCGGGCGGAAGCATATAGGCCACCGCCAATCAGAGTCCCCGAACAATCAGCCGGCCCACATGCGGCTCCGGCGGGTGCGACGATGCGGGCAGCACTGCTCGCCGGTTACGGCGATCCAGATAAATTCTTTCTGGACGACGTGCCAGTACCGGCGCCGCGGGCTGGTGAAGTGCGGATTCGGGTGGTCGGGGCTGCGATCAATCCGGTGGATGTGAAACTGCGTCGCGGATTGCTGCGGGAATGGATGCCGCTCGATTTTCCGGCGCGGCTTGGCGGCGACATCGCCGGCATTGTCGACGCGGTGGGGGTCGGGGTTTTGGCCTTCGCGCCCGGCGACCGCGTTGCCGGGATGCTCAATCCCTCAAACGCCGGCGGCTATGGTGAATATGCGCTGGCACCCGAGGCCGTGCTGGTGAGGGTGCCGGCAGCGCTCGATCTGGCCGCCGCTGCAGCCCTTCCGACCGGCGTGCTGACCGGCACGCAACTTGTTGAGGAGGCGATCAAGCCGCGTGCCGGGGAACGCGTGCTCGTGACCGGGGCTGGAGGCTCCGTCGGCCGCGCTGCCGTATTTGCCTTGCTGGATGCAAAGGCGATACCCGTGGCCGGCGTACGCGCATCGAGTGATGCGGCGGTCGCAGATCTTGGCATTGATGTGGTGAATATTGCTGACGATGCGCAGCTACGGGCACTGGCGCCGTTCGACGCGATTGCGGACACGGTTGGCGGACACGCGGTTGAGCGACTTTTCGGGCTGGTCAAGGCGAACGGTACGATCGCCTCCGTCGCAATGCCGGCGCCGATTCCACTCGCCGGTTCAAGCCAACGGGTCTGCTCGCTGATTGTCCGGTTCGATGCCGAGCGTCTCGCCGGGTTCATGCATGACATGATATATAACCACCGGACAATGCCGATTGCGCGGGCTTTTCCGCTATCAGACGTGGCCGCGGCGCATCGCCGAATGGAGGCCGGCGGGGTCGGCGGCAAGATCATCCTTATGCCCTAGTTATCTCAGTTTCCTCAAAAACGATGATGGATGACGCTGTCGAAAATCGAACCCTCCGGGTATTTGTCGGAGCCCACAGGAAACATTGCACGATCCGCCAAATTGCACGATTAACGCGTCAATTGTAACTTCCTTCGCGCGGTGCTACGGGAAGCGGAGGTATAAGCAAGCAGTGTTAGCCAGACTGCGGCTGCACGAAAAATAAATAAGCCGAAGGAGGGGAAATATGCGTTTTCATGATCAGGCTTACCGGAGCCGATTCTGGCACCGGTATTTGCCATTTTGAGGGTTCTTGTTTCATCGGAGACCTCAACTATCTTTCTCTTCAACGCCCAAGCACGATTTAACATCAAGGATAATGCTTATGGATCGCCGGCAATTTGGAAAACTATCAGGGGCCAGTGCGTTGGCGGTGGCCGCGGGTGCTGGGCAGTCGAAGGCGCAAGCAGATGGCACCGCTTTGACCTTTGGCGGAAGCTTCCCGCCGCTGGGGCCAGGCCTGACTGCGCATGGCGCCGAGGCCGCGGGCAATGCGGCCGGTACCATTCCAGCCTATACCGGCGGCATGACCGCCCCGCCGCCAGGTATTCCCTGGGACCCGGCCAAGGAATTGCCGCCGGACTTCTTTGCATCCGATGCGATGCTCTACGAGGTGAACCAGTCCAATCTCAGCCAGTATCAGCATCTGGTCACCGATGGCGTGCAGGCGCTGATCGCCAAGGGCTTTTCCTTGCAGGTCTACCCGACCCATCGCACGGTCTGCTATCCGGACATCCTGCTGAAGGCGATGGCGGAGAATGTGGGTAAGGCCACGCTTCTGAATAACGGCCGGGACGGCTTCTCCGGCGTCCTCGGCTCAATTCCGTTCCCCGTTATCGACACCAGCGAGGATCCGTTGACGATCGGCGGCAAGCTGATCTGGAACCATCTGCTCCGCTGGACCGGCATCTGGCTGAACAACTGGACGTCATCTTTCGTTATCCAGGGCGGCAACCCGCCGGTGCTCTCGGCCTACGGCTTCAGCACCTTCTACTATTCCTATTTCGACCCGGCCATGACGATGGAACAGTTCGACGGCACAACCTACAAGCTTTTCAACCGCTCCGTCGAGCCGGCGACCATCACCGGCAATGCTATCGTCTATTGGGACACCGTCGATCCGGCGAAGATCCCGATCAAGGTATGGACCTTGCTGGCAGGGCAAGGACGGGTGCGCCGGTCGCCGGAAGTGGCATATGACACGCCGTCGTCATTCCTGGACGGCGTTTCCAACTATGACGAGTCTTTTGGTTTCTCGGGCGCGCCAAACCAGAATGACTGGACTTATATCGGCAAGGAGGAAATGCTGATCCCCTACAATAACAACAAGGTTTACACTTATACGGCGGCGGATTTCCACGGGCCGAAATTCCCCAATCCGCAAGCGCTTCGTTGGGAACTGCACCGTGTCTGGGTGCTGGAATGCACGCTCCATCCGGGCTTTCGCAACGTGATGGCCAAGCGCCGCATGTATATCGACGAAGATACCTGGCAAATCCACATCACCGATACCTGGGATGCCGGCGGCAACCTGTTCCGTTGCAACCTGCAGGTCTTCACGAACATGCCCGGCATGCTTGGGACCGTCTGGATGAATGCCT
>Ga0116226_10005803_pt1 | contig 11042 bp, 6 predicted proteins | sample S1TSphfallax_FD_89692 | JGI IMG/M metagenome (GOLD analysis project Ga0116226, IMG submission 89692) | Host-associated microbial communities from peat moss isolated from Minnesota, USA - S1T2_Fa - Sphagnum fallax MG | ecosystem: Host-associated > Plants > Peat moss > Unclassified | place: USA... | reverse complement strand
TGGGGCGCGCGGTAGGCAGCCTGCACGGCGTCGACATGCAGCAATGCACCCGCCTCGGCACAAAACCGGCCGGCGGTGGCGATATCATGCAGCACGCCGGTCTCGTTATTAGCGGCCATCAGGCAGAGCAGCGCGCCGGGATGAGCTTTGAGCTGCGCGGCCAAAATCCCGGGATCGACCAGACCGGATGGCAGCACCGGCAGCATGACCGCGGCCGGTGCCGCGGCGCGGATCGCATCATGTTCCGTGGCGCCGATCAGAATCGGGCGGCCATGCCCAAGCGTATGGATTGCCAAGGCGTTGGCCTCGGTGGCGCCCGAGGTGAAGACGATGTCCTGCGGCCGGGCCTGTAATTTTGCCCCAAGCGACTCCCGGGCATCCTCCAGCATCCGCCGCGCCAAACGGCCTGGCTGATGAACGGAAGAAGGGTTGCCAGCCGCCATCGCCGCGATGGCGGCATCCCGCGCTTCCGGCCGCACAGGTTCAGTGGCGTTCGCATCCAGATAGATCATGCCGAAGAGATACGCTCTTATCGAACCTTTGAGAACGCGGGCAGGCGTGATCCCGGAAAGCTTCTTTAACCGCCGGGCCGCCAGGAAAATTCCGAACCAGTCACCATTCCGTTAACTGATCGGTCATTCGGCCAGCATGCCGATTGGTCGATCGCCGGGCAATTGACCGCTGTAGCTCCCTAGTCGGACAGAACCCGACTTCCAGGGAATACCGCAAGTGACAGCGCATGAAATCATCGTTATCTACCAGCGATGGGTTTTTACCGTGCCTGACAGCTTCGCGGAAGATATTGCGGCGATCGCCAGCATCAAGGCGGTGCCGACAATATTGGATATTGTCTGCCGGGCGACGGGTATGCGTTTTGCCGCTGTTGCCAGGGTAACCGAGGCGCGGTGGATCGCCTGCAGCGTGCGCGATGACATTGGCTTTGGCTTGCAGCCGGGGGGCGAGCTGCAGGTCGAGACCACCATCTGCCATGAGATCCGGCAAACCCGCAAAGCGGTGATCATCGATCACGTGGATGACGATCCGGAGTTCCGCAACCACCCCACCCCGGCCCATTACGGGCTAAAAAGCTATATTTCGATGCCGATCATCCTCGCCGATGGCCGTTTCTTTGGCACCCTCTGCGCCATCGACCCGGAACCGCATCTGCTCAAAACCCCTGAAACCATCGCAATGTTCGAGATGTTTGCCGAGGTGATCGGGTTTCAGCTGAATGCGATCGACAAGGTGGCGCATACCGAAGCGCGGCTGCTGGAGGAACGCCAGACCTCGGCACTGCGCGATCAGTTCATCGCTGTCCTCGGGCATGATTTGCGCAATCCGCTGACCGGTATTCTGGGCGGCATGGAGATGCTGCAAAAAAATCCGTTGAATGCGCGGGCAGCCCAGTGGGCCCAAATGGTGGTCGCGAGCGCCAGCAGGATGGGTGAGCTGATCGATGTGGTGGTGGATTTCTCCCGCCGCCGGCTGGGTGGCGGGTTGATCCTGGAGCGCCGCTTCGACGATCAGGTGGCAGTGGCCTTGCGTAAAATTCTGGCGGAACAGCAGGCGGGTAAGCCAAAACAGCAGATCGAATCGCAGATTGACGTGCCGGTTCCGGTCTATTGCGATTTGAAGCGGCTGGCGCAGCTGGCCACCAATCTGATCGGCAATGCGTTGACCTATGGTGACCCGGACCAGCCGATCCGGGTGGCGGCAACCACTGACGATGGCTGGTTCGAATTGTCGGTCGCCAATGCCGGGAAGCCAATCCCGGAGGCATTATTGCAGAGCATCTTCGAGCCGTTTGCCCGCGGCACCGTGCAACCCAGGCGGGAGGGGCTGGGGCTGGGCCTGTACATATCGCACCAGATCGCTTTGGCCCATGGCGGCGAGCTGAGCGTGTCCTCAACGCCGGCGGAAACGCGCTTCACCTTTCGGATGAAGCTGGATCCGCCAACGGCCTAAACCCGTTCGCGGGCCAGCCGGGCGAGGCGATTTTCCAGTTCGGTCAATTCGCCGCGCAACAGATCGAGTTCGTGCAGCATCGGATCAAGTCCGGGATCGATCGGGGTGCCGTAAGCCTCGCAGCGCGGACTTTCGGTAGCGGTGCCGCCGCCGTGCTCGACCGGACGGGCCGGGATGCCGACCACGGTGGTGCCGGCGGGAACCGGGGCCACAACCACCGCATTGGCGCCGATGCGGGCATTGTCGCCAATCGCGATCGGCCCCAGAATCTTGGCCCCGGCGCCGATGATCACGTTGTGGCCGACGGTCGGATGGCGTTTGCCCGGCGCATTGCTGGTGCCGCCCAGGGTTACCTGATGGTAGATATATACGTCATCGCCGAGCTCCGCGGTCTCCCCGATGACGACGCCCATGCCGTGATCGATGACGAACCGGCGGCCCAGCCTGGCGCCGGGATGAATTTCAATGCCGGTCAGAAACCGCCCGATATGGGAAATGAACCGGCCCAGCGTCGGCCAGCGATGCCGCCAGAGCAAACCGGACAGCCCATGAATCATTACCGCATGCAGTCCCGGATAGCAGAGCAGCACCTCCAGATTGGATCGGGCCGCCGGGTCCCGCTGCCGGTAAGCCCGAACCGTCTCAGTTAAAAACATAAGGGCCATGCGACATTTCCGTAGGAAAGCTGAAAAGAGCGGTATATATTAATAAACCCAGGGAGGATCTAAAGCGATTCTAGCTGTAATCAACGCTACGAGGAAGAGGTATCCGGACCGCGCAGGTCAACATTCGGTTGCGTGAAGCGGAGATCGGGCAGCGACCCTGACGTTGATGAGATGACACCGGTTGAGATGAAAGACGAGTGATAGAATGCCTGAAGTAATGTTTGCCGGGCCGGAAGGCCGCCTAGAGGGTCGCTACCACCATGCCAAGGAACGCGGCGCGCCGTTGGCGCTGGTGTTGCACCCCCATCCGCTGCATGGCGGCACGATGAACAACCGCATCACCTATTCCATGTACCAGGTCTTCCAGCGCCTCGGTTTTTCGGTGATGCGCTTCAATTTTCGCGGCGTCGGCCGCAGCCAGAGCAAGTTCGACGGCGGCATGGGTGAGATTAACGACGCCGCAGCCGCGCTTGACTGGATGCAGGCGCTCAACCCGGGTCATGGCGGGCTGTGGATTTCGGGCTACTCCTTTGGCTCGTTCGTGGGCATGCAGTTGCTGATGCGCCGGCCAGAGGTTTCCGGCTGGGTGAGCGTGGCGCTGCCGGCGGCCGGCTACGACTTTGGCTTTCTGGCCCCCTGCCCCTGCAGCGGGCTGATCATCCATGGCGATGCCGATGAGATGGTGCCGGAGGTTTCAGTGCGCAAACTGGTCGACAAGCTCAATATGCAGAAGGGCGTGGCGATCGATTACCGCGTGTTCCCCGGTGCCGACCATGTGTTCGCCGAGCATGCCGACAAGGTGACCGAAGCGGTGGAAGGCTATGTCAGTCAGTGTCTCGCCCGCAAACAAATGGCCCTGGCCGCGGATTAAAGTCAGAATGCGACTTTGGCGGCCATCTGAGGCGCCTGTCTGCGCTTCCTCGCCACAGCGCATTCTTTAACCCGCTATAGAGTTCAACACTTGATAGTCACGGCTCGCCTCCGGTGACGGGGGCGGGCCGTTTTCTTGGAGTGCTGATGGGGGCTGCGGGGATTTCGGCGCGGGGCTGGGCTGGGCTGTTTCTGCTGGGGGCGGGGTTGAATATCCTGGTTGGGCTGTCCGGCTGGCCGGGAGTTCTGGGCGGCAACCTGGTTGATCCGGATAGCTATATGCGGCTGGAGCGCATTCTTCAGGGATTTGCGCGGGGGCATCTGGTCAACCGAGTGGCGCGCGACGATTCCGGCGCCGGCGTGCTGGTGGAATGGAGCCGGCTGCTGGATATGCTGCTCTGGTCGATGGCGGCGCCGCTGGCGATTTTCCTTGGCTGGCGGCAGGCGCTGTTCGCGGCCGGGGTGGCGCTCGGGCCGCTTGGCGTCGGCCTTCTCGGGCTGGGGCTGGCCTTTGCCGCCAGGCCGTTTTCAGACGCCAAATTTCTCTGGGCCGCGCCGGTCGCTGCGGCGCTGCTGCCGGGCCTGCGATGTTTCGCCTGCCCCGGCGTGGTGCATTACCATATCCTGCTGCTGGCGCTGATCGCCTGGACCGCCGGACTGACCGCGCGCGCCTGGGAGGGTAACCGGCTTTGGGGGGTCGCGGCCGGGGTTGCCGGCGGACTTGCGATCTGGCTGACGCCGGAGACCATGCCCTTCGTGCTGATGGCCTATGCGGTTTTGCTGTTCCGCTGGATCGAGCAGCCGATCGGCGGCGCCATCACTGCCTGCGCCGCGGGTTTTGCCGTCGTGTTGCTGCTTGCCCTGGCGATCGATCCACCCTTTGGCGGTTATGGGGTTGCCGAGATCGACCGGTTTTCCATGGTCTATGTCGTGCTGGGGCTGCTCTTGCTGGCCGGCGGGCTGAGCTTGTGGCGGTTGCAGCAATGGCAGCGGATCTGGGCGCGGCGCTGGGTGGGCGCCGGGCTGATGATCGCGCTGCTGCTAATATGGATTGGCTTATTTCCGAAAGTGGCCATGGGTCCGTACGGCGTTTTGGACGCGGCGGACCGGCAACGGTTTTTCGGCGCCATGCTGGAATTGCAGCCGGTGCGGGGCTGGAAGCAAATCAGCGAATTTCTGATCCCCGGCCTACTGGCCTTGTTCTATCCCATTTTGCGCGCGGCGCGCGGCGGTGCGGGATGCTGGCTTTGGATCTATATTGCACTCTGCGCCGGGATCGCTCTGGTGCTGGGCCAGAAATTTATCTTGTTTGTGGAATTTCCGGCAGGGCTGGCGGCAGGCCTGTTGCCGGTAATGCTGACGGATGTCAGTTCCAAATTCAAAAAACGGCCTCTGCCGGCAATGCTGGCGCGACTTGGCCTGATATTCTTTATGCTGGTGGCCCCGGAACTGCCGCTGCTCGCAGCCCCCCTGCACACCGCAGCAAAACCGGTTGCCCGGGCCTCCTGCTCGCTGCGCCATATCGCGCCGATGCTGGCCCCTTACGCCGGCGCGATCGTGCTCGCCGAACCCACCGACACGCCGGAACTGCTCTACCGCTCAAACATTTTAACGGTAGGCTCGCTCTACCAGCACGGTGTGCCGGCTTTTCTGCGCGCACGCGCCGCCTGGCGCAGTCAAAATCTGACCGATGAGCCTTCAGCCGTAGCGGCAACCGGCGCAGCCTTCATATTATTCTGTGGCGGCGAAGGCCGGGACCTCACCCTCTCCGATTTGCCGCGTGATACGCTCTGGGATGCGTTGGCCGCCGGAAAACCGCCAAAATGGCTGGTCATACAAGCAAGCGATCCAAAATCCGGCTGGCAGTTATTCCGTATTCAGCGCGTTGCTGCCGGGCACGCCCGCGACAAGCTTTTATGATACCAAGCAATATAGGCTTTGCCCCATGACCCGGAGAACATGGAGTGATTTTCCCCAACGCCCCTGCCCCAGATTCAAAAAAAGTCTTTTGCTTCTTTTCTTCAGAAAAGAAGCCCTTCCTTGTCTACGGCCTGACCAACTTACCGCCGGTGGTGGGGGTGGGCACGCCGGTCGTGGAGGGGAGCGATAGCGGCAGTCCGTACAGGCTGCGCACGGCGAGAAAGCCGAAGCATTGCCCTTCCAGCGCGTCGCCATCCCAGCCGACGGCTTCCACCGGGTCCACGGGCATTTCGAACGCCTGTTTGAGTCCCGCCATGATGGAAATATTATGCCGGCCGCCGCCGCAGATCAGCACCCGCAGCGGGCGGGGCACGGGTGCGGCGGCGATGGCGGCGACGGTGAAGGCGGTGAGCGTGGCGGCGGCATCGGCCGGCGAGAGGTCGTCGGTTGCGGTCGCGATCAGGGCGGAGAAGGTCAGGCGGTCGAGGGATTTCGGCGCCGGCAGCGCGAAATAGGGGTGAGCGAGCAAAGCGGCCAGGCGGTTCTGATGGATGGTTCCGGCGGCGGCCAGGATGCCGTCCTTGTCGTAAGGCTGGCCCGTATGGCGGAAGACCAGATCATCGATCGGACCATTGCCGGGGCCGGTATCGCAGCTGATAATTTCTCCGTGTTCCCCAAGATAGGTGACGTTGGCGACGCCGCCGATATTCACGATTGCCAAGGGTTTGGGCAGGGATTTGGCCAAAGCCGCGTGATAGAGCGGCACCAGCGGCGCCCCCTGCCCGCCGGCCGCGACATCGGCCGAGCGAAAGTCATGCACCACCGGCAGGTTGAATTTTTGGGCCAGCATCCGGGCATCGCCGATCTGCCAGGTGCGGCCGTGTGCCGGGTCGTGCAGGATGGTCTGGCCGTGCATGCCGATGATGTCGCAACCCTGACCGATCATGGCGGCGACGATGCAGTGATCCTGGGTCAAGCGGTGCTCGACATCGCGCAGGAAATTGCTGTCGGGCGGCAAACCGGGGGCGATTTCGAGCAGATGCCGCAGATCAGCGCGCAGGCTGTCCTGATAGCGCAAGGTGACGGCGACACCGGTGCGGGAAACGGTGATCCCGTCGGTTTCCACCCAGGCGGCGTCCACGCCGTCCAGCGAAGTGCCGCTCATCATCCCGACGGCGCGCAGAAATTTACCGGTCATCGGAAAGGTGGTAGCGGGCGCGCGGATATGCGTTAAGGGGTGTCATGCCGAAAAGTGAGTTTTTAATCGAGGCGCAGGCCCGCGGCTTCGTGTTTCAATGCACCGACGAGGCGGCGTTGGACGCGGCTTTGCTGGCCGGAACGGTGGCCGGCTATATCGGTTTCGACCCGACTGCCGACAGCCTGCATGTCGGCAGCCTGACGCAGATCATGTTGCTGCGGCTGCTGCAGAAGCATGGCCATAAGCCCGTTGTGCTGGTCGGCGGCGGGACCGGTCAGGTTGGCGATCCTTCGTTTCGAGAAGAAGCAAGGCAATTGCTGAATGACCAGCGGATTGCCGCCAACTTGGCCGGCATCAGCCGGGTTTTTGCGCCGTTTCTGCGGTTCGGCGAAGGCGCGGCGGATGCGATGTTCGTCAACAATGCGGACTGGCTGGACAAGCTCGGTTATATTCAGCTGCTGCGCGAAGTCGGTCCGCATTTTTCGGTCAACCGCATGCTGGCCTTTGATTCGGTAAAATCACGGCTGGAGCGCGAGCAAGGGCTGACATTCCTCGAATTCAATTATTCGATTCTGCAAAGTTATGACTTTCGTGAGCTTAACCGGCGCTTTGGCGTCAGCCTGCAGATGGGGGGCTCGGACCAATGGGGCAATATCGTCTCCGGTGTCGATCTGGTCCGGCGAACCGATGCGAAACAGGTTTTCGGATTGACGACGCCGCTGCTGACCACCTCGTCTGGCGTGAAGATGGGCAAGACGGCGGCTGGTGCCGTATGGCTGACGGCCGACCATTTGAGCCCGTATGATTACTGGCAGTTCTGGCGCAATACCGAGGATGATGATGTCGGCCGGTTTCTGAAACTCTTCACCGATCTTTCACTCGATGAAATCGCCCGGCTGGAGGCACTGGAAGGTGCCGGCATCAACCAGGCCAAAATTGTGTTGGCAACGCAAGCAACCGCACTGGCGCATGGCAGCAAAGCGGCCGAAGAAGCGGCCGAGACCGCGCGGCGGACATTCGCCGAAGGTGAAGCGGCCGAGGGCTTGCCCAGCATCGAGATTGCGCGCGCCGAGCTGGCCGCTGGAATCCCGGCCTTTGCGTTGTTCGTGCGGGCAAGGCTCGCCGCCAGCAACGGCGAAGCGCGGCGATTGATCCGCGGCGGCGGGGCGCGGCTGAACGATGTGGTGATCGCCGACGAAGCCCAGCTCATTTCCGGCGATGCGATGCTGAAACTCTCGGCCGGCAAAAAACAGCATGTTCTGGTGCGGCCGAGTTAGCTTCGGCGGGTGCCTGCATCCCTCATATTGCATTGCAAAATCGGGTGCGGCGTGCTGTTTGAAATTTAAGTTTGCCTAGGAGTTTGCTTTGTCGATCCACGCCGCCATCACGCATCGCACGAGCTATAAATATGATCGCCCGGTCGCGCTGGGGCCGCAGACGATCCGCCTGCGGCCGGCCCCTTACGCGCGCACGCCGATCCTGTCCTACTCGCTCAAAGTATCGCCGGAGCCGCATTTTCTGAACTGGCAGCAGGACCCGCAGGGCAATTACCTGGCCCGTGTCGTGTTTCCCGAACGGGTGACGAGTTTTGAAGTGCTGGTGGATGTGGTTGCCGATATGGCGACGATCAATCCGTTCGATTTCTTCCTGGAGCCAGGCGCCGAGACCTATCCGTTCGAATATGACGAGGTGCTGGCCGAGGAGCTGGCGCCGTTCCGGGTGTTGCGGCAGCCGGGTAGAAAGCTGCGCAGCCTGATCAACGCGGTATCCGGCGCCTTGGGCGACCGGGATTTGCCGATGAACGACATGCTGGTGATGGTGAACCGGCTGATCGCCGAGCGCATCTCCTATGTGGTGCGGATGGAGCCCGGCGTCTGGTCGCCGGAGAAGACGCTGACCGAAGAACGCGGATCATGCCGGGATTCCGCCTGGCTGCTGGTGAACCTGATGCGGCATCTGGGTTTTGCCGCGCGCTTCGTCTCCGGCTACCTGATTCAGCTGGTCGCCGATGTGAAACCGGTGGATGGCGGCGCCGAGGGTCCCTCCGCGGATTTCACCGATCTGCACGCCTGGGCCGAGGTGTACTTGCCGGGCGCCGGCTGGATCGGCCTGGATGCGACCTCCGGCCTGATGGCTGGCGAGGGCCATATTCCGCTGGCGGCGACACCCTCGCCGCAATCGGCGGCGGCGATTTCCGGCACCATCGCCGGCGAGCCGGAAACTGATTTTACCTTCGAAATGAAGGTGACGCGCGTCGCCGAGACGCCGCGCGTGACCAAACCCTACACGCCGCAGCAATGGCAGGATATTCTGGCGCAGGGCGCCGAGGTGGACCGGGCGCTGGCGCGCGGCGATGTGCGCCTGACCATGGGCGGCGAGCCGACCTTTGTTTCAGCCACCGACATGGAGGCGCCGGAATGGAATATCGACGCGCTGGGGCCGACCAAACGGCATTACGCCGGCCGGCTGATCCGCAAGCTGACGCCGTTATGGGCGCGGGGCGCGGCGCTGACCTATAACATGGGCAAGCATTATCCCGGCGAGCAATTGCCACGCTGGGCGATTCACGCGCATTGGCGCGAAGATGGCGAGCCGGTTTGGAAAGATCCGGCGTTGCTGGCCTCCGACGACGACACGGATGACGCCGGGGCGGAAGACGCAGCGCTGTTTGCCGGCGCCCTGGCGGAGCGGCTGCAGGTTGATCCCTCACTCGTGAACCCGGCCTATGAGGATATCCATTACTATCTCTGGCGCGAGCACCGGCTGCCGGCGAACGTGGTCGCGGAAGATGCGAAACTGCGCGATGAACTGGAGCGCAAGCGGCTGGCCAAGGTTTTCGGCCAGGGCCTGGCGGCGCCGGTGGGCAGCGTGCTGCCGCTGCGCCGGGTGATTTCCGACGGCTCGCGGCGCTGGCAGAGCGGCAAATGGTTTTTCCGAGATTCGGTGATGTTTCTGGTACCCGGCGATAGCCCGATCGGGCTGCGCCTGCCCTTGGAAAGTCTGCCCTGGGCGGACCCGGAGCATTTGGAAATCGAGGCGGAGGTCGACCCCTTCGCGCCGCGCGAGAAATTGCCGACACGCGACAGCCTGCAACGCATTCGCGAAGGCGTTGCGGGCCCCGGCAGCAGCATCGAAGGCTTCCGGCCGGTGCCGCAGGATGTACCCGTGGTCGGCAAGGAAGAGCCAGGATTGGTGCGCACGGCGCTGGCCGTGGAAGCCCGCGACGGCATTTTGCATGTTTTCTACCCCCCCCTTTACGCCGCCGAAGACTGGCTGGAGCTGACCGCCGCGGTGGAAGACACCGCCGCCGAATTCCGCCGCAAGGTGATCCTGGAAGGCTATCTGCCGCCGGAAGACGAGCGCATCATCAATTTCTCCGTGACGCCAGACCCCGGCGTGATCGAGGCGAATGTACACCCGGCAAAAAGCTGGGCCGAATACATCGAACGCAGCACCCAGCTTTACCAGGTGGCGCGCGAAGTTGGCCTGGCCACCGAAAAATTCATGCAGGATGGCCGGCATGTCGGCACCGGCGGCGGCAATCATGTGGTCATGGGCGGCGCGTCACCGGCCGACAGCCCGTTCCTGCGGCGTCCGGATTTGCTCAAATCAATGCTGGGCTTTTGGCATAACCACCCTTCCCTCTCCTTCCTGTTCAGCGGTCTGTTCATCGGCCCGTCGAGCCAGCATCCGCGCATCGACGAGGCGCGCGAGGATTCGCTGAACGAGCTGGAAATCGCCTTCAGCCAGGTGCAGCCATATCAGGAGACACCGCCCTGGATCGTCGATCGGCTGTTCCGCAACATCCTTGCGGACATGACCGGCAACGGTCACCGCACCGAATTCTGCATCGATAAAATGTATGCGCCGACCGGTGGCTCCGGCCGGCGGGGGCTGGTGGAATTCCGCGCCTTCGAGATGCCGCCGCATGCCGAGATGTCAGCAGCACAGGTGCTGCTGATGCGCTCAGCCATCGCCGCCTTCTGGGAGAAACCCTATGAGCGGCGGCTGATCCGCTGGGGCACCCGGTTGCACGACGAATTTTTGCTGCCGCATTACGCCGAAGCCGATTTCAAGGATGTGCTGGAAGAACTTGGCGGTTACGGGTTTCCGCTGCGGCCCGAATGGTTCGCACCGCATATGGAATTCCGCTTCCCGCAAATCGGTGAAATCGTCGCGCGCGACATGCGCGTTGAATTGCGGCATGCGCTGGAACCCTGGCACGTTCTGGGCGAGGAACAAACCTCCGGCGGCACCGCGCGCTATGTCGACAGCTCGGCGGAGCGGCTGCAGGCCAAAGTCTCCGGCTGGGTCGATGAGCGCTATCTTCTGGCTTGCAACGGTGCCGCACTGCCGCTGCAACGAACCGAAGTGCCGGGCGAATATGTGGCCGGCGTGCGGTTCAAGGCCTGGCAGCCCTTCTC
>Ga0116226_10005802_pt1 | contig 11042 bp, 9 predicted proteins | sample S1TSphfallax_FD_89692 | JGI IMG/M metagenome (GOLD analysis project Ga0116226, IMG submission 89692) | Host-associated microbial communities from peat moss isolated from Minnesota, USA - S1T2_Fa - Sphagnum fallax MG | ecosystem: Host-associated > Plants > Peat moss > Unclassified | place: USA... | reverse complement strand
GGCGACTGCCGTGACGAGAACGCAACGTCGCCCAGGCTGGCTGCAACCTGCGCCACCGCTTGGGCGTGGTCGCCACTGAGAATTTCGACCGCCAAGCGCGATTTGCGCAAGCGCCCGATCACCGCATGCGCATCCGGTCGCAGGTGCTCCTCGAAACGAAATATCGCCGGCTGGTGGCCGGCACGAACCAGGCAGAGTTCCGGCGCGGTGGCAGCCGGCTCATCGGCGGGCAGATCGCAGAACGCTCGGCTACCGAGCCGAATTGTCCCGCCTGCGTCATCGGCAAGCTCCAGTCCCTGGCCGGCGAATTCGGTAACGCCGGCGGCGGGGATGGCGCCGCCGGCCTCGCGCACCAGCGCACGGCAAAGGGGATGGCGGCTGTTTGAAGCGAGCGATGCGGCGGTGCGCAACGCATCGGCAGGAAGGTTACCGGCAAGGCCAAGAACAGGATCGGTAAGCGTGCCGGTCTTGTCGAAGACAACCGTATCGACTTGTGCGAGGCGTTCCAGCGCGGTTGGCGATTTCAGCAGGATACCGGCGCGGAACAGGCGGCTGATGGCAAACACCTGCACCGCGGGCACGGCGAGCGCCAGCGCACACGGGCACGTAATGATCAGCACGGCGGCCGCGGTCATCAAACTATCGGCCAGGGGACGATGCAGAAGCTGCCACCAGACCAGAAAAGTGGTGATGGCCGTGATGTGAACCGCAGGTGCGTAACGGCGTGCCACGCGGTCGGCGAGGATCACGAATTTCCCGCGCGCGTGCTCCGCCGCCTCGATCAGGCGGACGCATTCGGCAAGCAGGGTGGCGCCACCCGTGGCGGTCGTTTCGATCGTGGCAGCCTCACCCAAATTCAGCGTGCCTGCGAACACGCGTGCGCCGGGCTGCATGGTTTCCGGCAGGGCCTCGCCGGTGACGAGGCTCGCGTCCATCAGCGCCGTGCCCCGGCGCAGGATGCCATCGACGCCGACGCGTTCGCCGGCACTCACGAGCACGAGGGCACCGGGCATGACATTTTCCTGCCTCACGCGGCGCACGGTGCCATCTTCTTGCAATACAGCAACGTCCGCGGCCCGCAGCACCAGCAATTGTTCGGCGGTGGCACGCGCTCGCTGGCGCGCCCGGTGGTCCATGACGCGGCCGATTAGGAGAAAGAACAGCAGCGTCACTGCGCTATCGAAATACGCGTGTGGACCCCCAATCGCCGTCTGCCACAGGCTCAGTGCTGTGACAAGGCTGACCCCGATGCTGATCGGCACATCCATGTTGGTACGGCCATGGCGAAGTGCCGCGAAGGCGGAACGAAAAAACGGCATGCCGGCGCAGGCGACCGCGGGCATGGCGATCAGCGCGGAAACCCAGTGCATCAGGTCGCGGGTGGCTGGCCCCATGTTTTGCGTGACGCCAAACCACGTGCCGAGCGAAATGAGCATGACGTTGCCCGCGGCGAAAGCCGCGACGGCGAGCGCCCGCATAAGCGCTCGGCCGGTTTCGTCGGCCGCGGCGGAAAGGCAGGCTGCGTCGAACGGAATGAGCCGGTAACCGATGCGTTCTACGCCGGCACAGAATTGTTGCGCGAGTGACGGATCGCCGTGCCAGGTGAGGCGCAGGCGGCGGGTGGTCATATTCACACGGCCGGATTGCAGGGCCGGATCGCGCGCGAGAACCGATTCGATGAGCCAGACGCAGGCGCCACATTGCAGTCCGTCGACCGCCAACGTGAGCGTGTTTGTACCGTCCGGCGCGGTTATGACGCGGCGGACAAGATCGGCCCGGTCGGCTTGTTCCGGTTTCGGCGCTCGCTGCGACGGGTCGAGCATGCGGCGTGCATAGAACCCGCCCAGGCCCAGGTTCTGGATGATGTCGTAGGCAGCCTGGCAACCGGGGCAGCAGAATTTTTCACCGAACGCCGACAGGCCGCAATGAATGCAGGCAGACCACGGGCCTGGAGGTGTACGACCCGCCCAGGCCGGGGCCTGCGCCCCGGCACCGCGATCAATTTGATACGAGTACACGCCGCGTGACATGGACCGTGTGGCCACCCTGATCGATGTTCAACATCACATCCCACTGGCCCGGCAGCGGCAGCGTTGTTCCTGCCACGTAGTGTCCCGGCGTTGCTTCATTGAACGCCAGAGGCGTTTGCATATTCGGCCCAAGCGGCCGCCTGGCCTGCGCCGTCACATGGGCTCCATGCAGCGCATGACGGTCGGGTCCCGAGAGATCCATAACGGGTGCGCCACTTTGCACCTGCACATTCTCGGTCCATCTCAGCGCGTCCTGCGCTTGCGCCAACCTCAGGATCGCGTCGTATCGATTGCTCGTATCGAAATCGTCGTTCGTGGCGGCGCCTGGAAAAGTCTGCACCGCGATGTAAATGAAACGGGCATTCACCGCGACCACCAGGCTCATGGCGAGCATCATGTAGCGCGGAAAATTCTTCCAGGCTCGCGTCGCGGATGTGGTTGCGGACATTCTAATTCTCCTTCTCCGAACCGGGCGAGAAGAACAAGGCCCGGTAGTGCATGGATTCGCCGGCCGGCGCGTTGGTAAGGGTGAAATTTACATCCTGGCGGCCGTCGGGCCGCGACTGCGGCTGGCCCTGCAAAACCACGCGGAAAGCACCGACAACGCCTGCGTCGATGGAAAACTGCACGCTGGGCGACAATGTCGTATTCTGCTCTGGCAACGATAACTTGGCGCCGTCGAGGCCCATGACCGACATGACATAGGTGGCGGCCCGCTGCGTCTTGTTGGCGATCTTGACGGTGTAGGCGTTGCGGATGCCACCATCTTTCAGTCTGACGAACATTGGTGCGCGATCATGTATGACCGACAAGGTAGTGGTCGATTTGGTCAGGAAGCCAACCAATACCAGCGCCGTGCACAAGGTCAGAGCAGCAACATAAATGGCGCTGCGCGGACGGATAAGGTGCAGCTTTTCGTGGCGCCCCTCCGCTTTCGCCTTTTGCCTGGCCAGCGTATCCCAGGTTATCAGCCAGGGTTCGCGGTCCATCTTCTCCATGACGTGATTGCAGGCATCGATGCACAGGCCGCAGTTTATGCATTCCATCTGCACGCCGTCACGAATGTCGATGCCTGTGGGGCAGACATGCACGCAGGCATCGCAATCGACGCAGTCGCCGAATTTTTCCACCGTGTTCCTGGCATGGCCGCGCGGTTCGCCGCGCCAGCCCTGATAAGTGACGATGATGCTCTGCTCATCAAACATGGCGGACTGGAAGCGCGGCCAGGGGCACATATAAGTGCAAACCTGCTCGCGTGCCCAGCCGGCCAATAAATAGGTGGTGGTGGTGAAGAGAAACGTGAAGAAATACACGTCGGGATCGGCGCGCAACGTCCAGAATTCGCCGACGACTCTCGGCGCATCGACGAAATACATCATCCACGCACCCCCGGTCCAGAAGGCGATCCAGAACCATAGCCAATGTTTGGCGAGTTTCAATCCGAGCTTGTTCCACGACCAAGGTGCTGCATCGCGTTTCATGCGAGTGTTTCGGTCACCCTCGATCCACCGCTCCACCGTCATGAACAGATCGGTCCAGACGGTTTGCGGACAGGTGTAGCCGCACCATACGCGGCCGAACAGGCTGGTGACGAGAAACAGCGAAATGGCGCCGAGTATGAGCAAGCCGGTAAGAAGATAAATGTCCTGCGGCCACAGAACGAAACCGAAAACGTAAAACCGTTCGTGCCACAGATCGAGCAGGAGTGCCTGGTCCGGCACGCCCGGGCCACGGTTCCAGCGCAGCCATGGCAACGTGTAATAGACGGCAAGGCAGAAAACCATGATCGCCGATTTGGCCGTCCGCACCGGACCGTACACGTCCTTCGTGTAAACCTTGGCGCGGTTGGCATATAGTGACGTGTTCGGCGTCACCTTCTCCAGATCATGAACCGCGTTCACCCGACCGCTACTCCCCGCCGCCGAGCGAGTGAACATATAGGGCGACACTGCGGATCGTGCCGGTATCGAGACGCGCGTTCCAATTCGGCATCACGCCCATGCGGGGATGCGTCACCTGTGCCACGATATCGTTGCGCGTCTCGCCATACAGATGCACATGCGCGTTCAGCGGCGGCGCCCCGAAGTCGCGGCTACCCTGGCCGCGGTCGCCGTGGCACGCGGCACAATTATCGGCAAACAGTTTGGCACCCGCGGCCACGTTCGTGCCCTCCGGCGTCACCCCCCACCATACGCCAACGTAGTCCGCCACCGACTGAATTTCGGCGGGATTGAGGATGTTGTCGGCACCGAAACTTGGCATCAAGCTCTGGCGGGCCAGGGGGTCCGCGCTGCGCACGCCGTGCGTTATCGTTGTTTCGATATCGGCAAGCTTGCCGCCCCACAACCACACATCGTCGCCCAGAGCCGGATAGCCGACGCGGCCGCTGCCGTTCTGGCCGTGGCACGGCTGGCAATTATTGGCGAACGTGCTGCGACCGGACGTGAGCGCGGTTTCCATCAGAACCGGGTCCTTCGCGACCTGTTCGATCGGCGTCTTGGTAATCTGCGCCATGGCGTCGGCGTGCCGGCCCTGCATTTCGTGCCAGCCACGCATCGCTTCGGCGCGGGTGGAATAGCCCAGCAAGCCGTGCCAGTAGCCGGAAATGCCGGGCACCGACGGATACAGCAGGCACATCACGACGGCCCAGCCGATGCAGGCATAAAACAGATAGAGCCACCAGCTCGGCAGCGGCGTGTTCAGTTCCTTCACGCCGTCCCAATCATGGCCAGTGGTTTCGGTGCCGGTGACGGCATCCTTTTCGATTTTCGTCGGCATGGCGGGCGGGTCCTAAAAGAAGAAAGCAAGTTCGTCTTTTTTGAAGAAAAAGAAGCAAAAAACCTTTGTCTATCAGGGGTCTTCGCGGAGCGGGATGGAGCCGGATCGTTCTATTTCGGCGCGGCGGCCGGGCCAGTAGGTGGTTATCACGATCAGGCCGAAGACCGCGATCATCATAATCACCGAATGCAGGCGAAGCCAGAGCACGATTTCGTTGAAAAGCTCCATCTCGGGCTCCTATTGCTGCAGCGATTCTTCGCTCGTGTCGGCGAAATTGACCATCGTGCCGAGTACCTGAAGATAGGCGACCAAGGCGTCCATTTCGCTCACGCGCTTGCCGTCACCCGAAGCCAACGCGGCGTGCGGGTATTTCTTCGCGAAGGCCAGTACATCCGACTGGCCGTTGGCCTGCGCCTCGAGATCCTTCCCGGAGTCGGCAATCTGCTGGTCCGTGTAGGGCACGCCCAACGTGCGCAGCGTGCGCATCTTGCCCTCGATATCGTCCAGCCGAAGATCGCTCGATGCAAGGAACGCGTAGTGCGGCATAAGGCTTTCGGGCACCAGCGCCTGCGGGTTAGCGAGGTGCGCATAATGCCAGTCGTTGGAGTATTTCCCGCCCACTCGCGAGAGATCGGGGCCGATGCGTTTGGAACCCCACTGGAACGGATGGTCATACATGCTTTCCGCCGCCAGCGAATAGTGCCCGTAACGTTCCACCTCGTCCTTCAGGGCGCGGATCATCTGGCTGTGGCAAAGATAGCAGCCTTCACGCACGTAGATGTCGCGCCCCGCAAGCTCGAGCGGACTATAAGGCCGCACGCCCTCGACGTGCTCCACCGTCGTCTCGATCGTGAAAGTCGGCACGATTTCGACAATGCCGCCGATGGCGATGGTAACCAGCGTAAGCGGCAAGAGCAGCCAGGTGTGCTGTTCGACGTAGGAAAATGCTTTCCACATTTGTATCTACTCCGCCGCGACGGGCATCGGGCCCGAACCAAAGCCGACCGATGCACGTTGCGTGCTTGGGCTACGTATCGTCATCACCAGATTATAGGCCATCAGCAGCGCACCGAGCAGGAACATCACCCCGCCGAGCATCCGGATGACGTAGAACGGATGCACCGCCATGACGCTTTCGATGAAAGAATATTGCAGGAAGCCGTTCTTGTCGTAGGCGCGCCACATCAGCCCTTCCTCAATGCCGGCGACCCACATGGAGCTGATGTAGAACACGATGCCCAACGTCGCGATCCAGTAGTGCCATGCGGCCATCCGCACCGAGTAAAGGCCTGTCCGTTCCCATAGCACCGGCACCAGGTAATACAGCGCGCCGAATGTAATGAAGGCGACCCAGCCGAGGCCACCGGAATGAACATGCCCGATGCCCCAATCGGTATAATGGCTCAGCGCATTGACAGTGCGCACCGACATCACCGGGCCCTCGAACGTGGACATGCCGTAGAAGCCGACGGCGGTTACCGAGAAACGCAGCCCGGGGTCGGTGCGCAATTTGTCCCATGCGCCCGATAGGGTCATGATGCCATTGATCATGCCGCCCCAGCTCGGCATCCACAGCATGATGCTGAATGCCATCCCGAGGGTCTGTGCCCAATCCGGCAGCGCGGTCCAGTGCAAATGGTGCGGGCCCGCCCAGATATACATGAAGATCAGCGACCAGAAATGCACGATGGACAACCGGTATGAATACACCGGCCGGTTGGCGGCCTTGGGAATGAAATAATACATCATGCCGAGAAAGCCGGCGGTGAGGAAGAAGCCGACCGCGTTATGACCGTACCACCACTGGATCAGCGCGTTCTGCGTGCCGGAATACAGCGTGTAGCCCTTGGCCTCGAAGAAACTCACGGGCAGCGCCATCGTGTTGACGATATGCAGCACCGCAATGGTCAGGATGAACGCCAGGTAGAACCAGTTGGCCACGTAGATGTGCGGTTCCTTCCGCTTCAGCAGCGTGCCGATAAACACCACCGCATAGCAGACCCAGACGACGACCAGCCACAGGTCGAGATGCCATTCGGGCTCGGAATATTCCTGGCCGCGGGAAAACCCAAGCACGTAGCTGAGAGCGGCCTGCACGATGAAGAAATTGTAGCCCCAGAAGAGAAAGTCGGCCATGGCGCGGCCGCCGAACAGGCGCGCGCCGCAGGTGCGCTGCACCACGTAGAGCGAGGTGGCGAACAGCGCGTTGCCGCCAAACGCAAAAATCACCGCCGACGTGTGCACCGGCCGGAGGCGGCCGAAATTCAGCCACGGCAGGCCGAAATTAAGGCCAGGCCAGGCAAGTTCCGAGGCAATATACACACCGACCAGGAACCCCACGACACCCCAGAACACGGTCGCGATGGTGAATTTCTTCACCACGTCCATATTGTAATTGACCGGCATGCGTCCGCCGAAGGACGCGACAGCAGCTTCAGTCGTAGCATTAGCCATGGGCTTTTGCCTCCGCGGCGACGGGCGCCGCCACCATTGCGGCCGTGTGGCGGCGGCGCAACCCGGCGATAAACGCGACAGCAAAAACCGCGAGCGAGCCACCGAAAATGAAAATCTCCGGATCGCGCGCCCCCGCTGCCATGACCAGGCCGATCAGACCGGAGACGGCCATCAGAATGCCAAAAATCCAGTCCGATGCCGTTTCGCCATTCATGCAAATTCTCCCCCCGACCGTCGGGCTGTGGATGCCATGACGCAACCTGACGGGGCACCGCATCCGCAGCGTTGATGCAGATCAACGTATGCGACCGTCCCGGATGCGACATTGGGTGGGTGAGCGACCCAATCGCCTTCCTGGCCAGCCACTGCGCGCCGTTTTTGCAGCCTGGCGCACGCACCGCGGCAAGCCTGCTTGGCATGTTCCTGCTGGGCGCGGCCGGCAGCGTGACGCATTGCGGCGCCATGTGCGGTCCACTCGTCATCGGTCAGGTGACGGACCGCTTGGCCGCGGTGCCGGCGCCGCTGCTGTGCGAGGCACACCGGCTTCGGGCCGGACTTCTCGTTCCGTATCACGCAGGCAGGTTGTTGACTTACGCGACGATGGGCGCCGCGGCAGGCGCTGTTGGGCTCGCGTTCGTCAGCCACCTGGCACCGTTACGAAGTGCGTTGCTTCTGCTGGCCGCGGCGGTGTTGGTCGCCGCGGCCACTGGTTCGCTTCCGGTTCAGCGTGCCGCCGGGTTTGGGCCATGGCAATGGGTGCGTTCGCTGGACCGCACAGGGACGTGGGGCACGTTTCTCTTCGGCATGATACTGGGCCTGTTGCCGTGTGGCCTGTTATACGCGGCCCTGGTTGGCGCATGCGCGTTGGCGACGCCCGCGCGCGGTGCCGCCGGCATGCTCGCATTTGGCGCCGGCACCGTGCCCGTGCTTGCCGCGGTCGGCATTGCCGGCCAATTGGCCCCGCTTCGCCGCGCCCTCCCCACGTTAATGATCATCAACGCGTTTGTGTTGTTTGCCGCCGCGATCAGCAGAATTCTCATATAGCAAAAGTTTCCTGTTCTTTTTTTCAAGAAAGAACTTCCTCGCTTGCTTTTATTTCAATCATCGATACGGTCTCCTCTGCAATAACCCCCTCCTCATCAGCCTCGATCACCCAAACCGAAACAGCGCTAGCCGCCGTGCTGATGCGCCCTGCATTTTTCCGGTTCGCTTCCCCATCGAGCGAGACGCCCAGCCAGGCGAGCCCCAGGCAAACCTGTTCGCGCAACCAGGCATCGTTTTCGCCGATGCCGGCGGTGAACACCAGGCCATCGAGCCCCGCCAGGATTGAAGCCAGCCCGCCCACATCGCGGATAATACGATAAACGAACGACTTGATGGCATCGTGTGCCTGCGGCACCGCACTCCTCTGCAGCACTTGCATGTCGCCGCTCACACCGGAAATTCCCAGCATTCCGCTTCGATGATAGAGAATGTCCTGAACTGCGTGTGGGGAAAGTTTCTCCTGCTGAAGCAGGTAGAGCAGCACGCCGGCGTCGATCGAGCCGCAGCGCGTGGCCATCACCAGCCCGTCCAGTGCGGTAAAGCCCATGGTGGAATCCATGCTATGGCCATTTCGCATGGCGCACAGGCTGGCGCCGGCGCCGAGATGGGCTGCGATGACCCGTCCGGCGGCGATATCCGGGGCCAGCACGCGCAAACGTTGCGCAATGTGTGTGTAGGAGAGGCCATGGAAGCCATATCGCCGCACCCCTTTCGCGGCGAACTCCGCTGGCACGGCAATGCGCGTTGCCACTGGTGGTAGCGTGTGGTGGAACGCGGTGTCGAAACTCGCCACCTGCGGCAACCTCGGCCGCAAATTTGCGACCGCGCGGATCGCTGCCAGATTATGCGGCTGGTGCAATGGTGCCAGCGGAATCAGTTTCGCAAGTTCATCCAGCAGCACAGGCGTGACGCGCGCCGGGCCGGCATGGGCCGCGCCGCCGTGAACCACCCGGTGCCCGGCGCAGGCCAGGGTATCTCTGCCCAGATGTTGCTCCGCGAAATTCAGCACGGCTGCGAGATATGTTTCGTAGGACACCGCTTCTCCCGCGGCCCAGGCATGATCGATCAGGACTTCGCCGGCCGACGAGCGCGCGGTGAAACGCGGCGCGTCACCCAGGCCGGTGACGGCCCCATCCCACAGGCGGGTGAGCCCACCGGCCGCCCCGATTTCAAAAAGCGCGAGTTTCAGGCTGGATGATCCGGCATTGAGCGTGAGGACGGCCGCGGTCATCGGGCGGCCAATTGGGTTGCCTGGGCCATGAGCGCCGCGACCGCGCAGGACGCGATGCGGGTTCGCGGACCGTCCGCCCGGCTGGTCAAAATAATCGGCACGCGGGCGCCGAGCACCACGCCGGCGGCGTCCGCGCCGGCCATGAACGTCAGTTGCTTGGCCAGCATGTTTCCCGCTTCCAGATCGGGAACGACCACGATGTCGGCATGGCCGGCGACGCGGCTGATTATTCCCTTGTCGTGCGCGGCGGCCGGGTTGACCGCGTTGTCGAAGGCGAGTGGGCCGTCCAGAATTCCCCCGGTGATCTGGCCGCGGTCAGCCATTTTGCACAGTGAAGCAGCGTCCAGCGTGCCGGGCAGGCGGCCGGTTACCGTTTCTACCGCGGACAGGATCGCCACGCAGGGTTCGGCTACGCCCATGACGTGCGCGAGATCGATCGCATTCTGCACGATGTCGCGCTTGTCTTCGAGGCTGGGCGCGATGTTGATGGCGGCATCGGTGATAATCAGCGGCCTGGGATAGGCCGGCACGTCCATCAGATAGACGTGGCTGATCCGGCGCGCGGTTCGCAGGCCGGTGGTGCGCCTGACCACGGCGCTCATCAATTCATCGGTGTGCAATGAGCCTTTCATCAACAGCGCCACGCGGCCGGCGCGCACCAGTTCCACCGCCTGCTCGGCGGCGGCGTGGCTGTGTAAGGTATTTACGACCTCGAATCCTTCTATCTCCGCTTGCGCGCGGCCGGCGGCGGCCAGGATTTTTTCGCGAGGGCCCACGAGGATGGGGGCGATGAGTTTCAGCGCGGCGGCTTCCACCACGGCACGAATGCTGGCCTCGTCGCAGGGGTGCACCACCGCTGTGGGCGTGGCCGGGATGGCGGCCGCACGACGCAGGATATCGTGGTAGCGTTCGTGCCGGCTGATCCGCACCTCGGGCAATTCGATGCGCGGCCGGCGGACCTTTGCGGTCGGCGCCCGCACCTCGGCGACGCCGGTAATAACCTTTTCGCCGCGCTGATTGGTGCAGACGCAATCGAGCTTCAGATCGCTGTACGGATCGATCTTTTCGGTTACTGTTACGGATGCGGTGATAGTATCGCCGACCGATATCGGCCGGCGAAACCGCAAATCCTGTGCGAGATAGATCGTGCCCGGGCCGGGCAGGCTTGTGCCAAGCACGGTGGATATCAGCGCGCCGCCGAACATGCCGTGCGCGATAATGCCGTGGAACATGTCGGTCCGTGCGTAATCGGGGTCCATGTGCGCGGGATTGACGTCACCGGATACGGCGGCGAAAAGGCTGATATCGTCCGCGGACACTGTGCGGACGACGCTTGCGGTATCGCCGAGGTTTATTTCGGCAAATGTATGGTTTTCGATGAAGCAGGCATCGTTCGGCACGTTATTCTCCGGAGAAAAAAAGGGAAAGAACTTCTTTTTTGAAAAAACAAGTAAAAAATTTTTACTAATTTCGGCCCGCATCGGGCCCAGAATGGCCATTCGGAT
>Ga0116226_10005801_pt1 | contig 11042 bp, 10 predicted proteins | sample S1TSphfallax_FD_89692 | JGI IMG/M metagenome (GOLD analysis project Ga0116226, IMG submission 89692) | Host-associated microbial communities from peat moss isolated from Minnesota, USA - S1T2_Fa - Sphagnum fallax MG | ecosystem: Host-associated > Plants > Peat moss > Unclassified | place: USA... | reverse complement strand
TTAAATCGAATCGCTTTGCGATCCGATTTAATGTCTGAATCCGCCTCTAAATCACAGCTTAGAGGGCGATTCAGACATTAAGTTGAACCGCGAGCGGTTCATCTTAATGTCATCGCACTCTAACGCCTGGTGACCATGTCCGGTCCAAAATACCGTCATCAACCCCAGTTGATGGCGGAATTTTTTAATCAAACCCGTGATTGACCGGGCCGTGGCCCTTGCCGAAACCCGGCGCGTTGCGGATGGCGGTTTGCAGATAGGTCCGTGCGCGGCGCACGGAATCGGGTAGGGTCATTCCCTGTGCCAGCCCGGTGGCAATGGCGGAAGCCAGTGTGCAGCCCGTGCCATGGGTGTTCCGCGTTTGGATGCGCGGCATGGTGATCGCCTCCACGCCCTCCACCGTCACGAGGTAATCCGTCAGCGTGTCACCCGTGCCGTGTCCGCCTTTGATCAGCGCGGCCTTTGCCCCCATTGCGAGCAGCCTGCGCCCGGCGGCGATTTGTTCGGCTTCGCTGTCCACCGGCAGGCCGGTAAGCTTGGCGGCTTCCGGCAGGTTGGGCGTGACGATCGCGGCGCGCGGCAACAGCGTGTCACGCAAGGCGGCGATGGCGTCTTCGGGCAGCAGCACCGCGCCTGAGGTGGCGACCATCACCGGGTCCAGTACGATGGGAATCCCATCCGGCAGCGCCCCTGCCACGGCACGGATGATCGCCTCATTGGTCAGCATGCCGAGCTTGATCGCATCCGCGCCGATATCGGCCAGCACCGTCGCGATGCTGAGCCGCACGAAATCGGCCGGCAGCGCGTGCACGCCGAATACGCCCAGCGTGTTTTGCGCGGTGACCGCCGTGATCGCCGTGCAGGCATAGGCGCCGAGTGCGGCGATGGTTTTGATATCGGCTTCAATGCCCGCGCCGCCGCCGGAATCCGAACCGGCAATCGTTAGTACACGAAACATTTTATTCGGCCGCTTGCGCCGTTGCGGCCTGCGCGATGGTGCCGCAGAGATCCGCCACAATCTGCTGGATGAGCGCCGAATCCTCGCCCTCGGCCATCACGCGGATCAGCGGCTCAGTACCCGAGGCGCGGATGAGCACGCGCCCCTTGCTGCCCAGATGCGCCGATGCGGCGGCAATGGCGGATTGGATCTGGGGCAGGCGCAGCGGCGAGGGGCCGCTATAGCGCACATTGCGCAAGAGCTGCGGCAGCGGCGCAAACACGCGGCAGGTCTCCGAGGCGCGCTTGCCGCTGCGCACCAGCACCGCCAGCACCTGCAAGGCGGCGATCAGCCCATCCCCGGTCGTGGCGAAATCCGAGAGGATCACATGGCCCGATTGCTCGCCGCCCAGGTTGATTTTCTCGGCCCGCATCATTTCGGCGACGTAGCGGTCCCCCACCTGCGTGCGATGAAGCGCCAGCCCAAGGCGGCCGAGGAACCGCTCCAGACCGAGATTGGACATCACGGTGGCGACGATGCCGCCGCCCGTCAGCCGTTCAGCCTCATGCATGTCGCGCGCGATCAGCCCGAGAATCTGGTCGCCATCGATGATCTCGCCATGTTCGTCGGCCAGGATCACGCGATCCGCATCGCCATCCAGCGCAATGCCGATATCCGCGCCATGTTCCAGCACGGCGGCGCAAAGGTTTTTCGGTACGGTCGAGCCGACATCCCGGTTGATATTGAACCCATCCGGCTCCACGCCGATGGGAATGACAGTGGCCCCCAGCTCCCACAAGGCGGCGGGTGCAACCTTATAGGCGGCGCCATGCGCGCAATCGAGCACGATCCGCAGGCCATCCAGCCGCAACCCGCGCGGCAGTGAGGATTTCGCGGCCTCGATATATCGCCCGGCGGCATCCACCAGCCGCGAGGCGCGACCCAGCCGGTCGGATGCGGCAAGGCGGCTGGAGAGATCCGTCTCCATCAGCGCCTCGATCTCCATTTCGGTCTCATCGGAGAGTTTCGCGCCATCCGGGCCGAAGAGCTTGATGCCGTTATCCTCATACGGGTTATGTGAGGCGGAGATGACGACGCCAAGATCGAGCCGCAGCGAGCGGGTAAGCATCGCGATGGCCGGGGTGGGCAGCGGGCCAGCGAGCGTGACATTCATGCCCGCGCTGATAAATCCCGCAGTCAGCGCAGGTTCCAGCATATAGCCCGAGAGCCGCGTATCCTTGCCGATGATGACGCGATGCCGATGGCTGCCGCGCGTGAACAGCAGCCCGGCCGCCTGGCCGAGTTTCAGGGCGATTTCCGCTGTCATGGGCGCGGTATTGGCCGTGCCGCGAATGCCGTCCGTACCGAACAGCCGGCGCTTAAGGGTGTTGTTCATCGTCTCCCGCTATCAGTCTTTGCCAGACGCGCACGGCCTGCACCGTCTCCGGCACGTCATGCACCCGCAATATATGCGCCCCTTGGGCCAGCGCATAAAGCCCGGCGGCGATGGACCCTGGCAGGCGTTTTTTTGCATCCTGCTCCCCGCCGAATTCGCCGATGAATTTTTTCCGGGACAGGCCGATGAGCAGTGTATGGCCGAGTGCCGCGAATCTCGCCGTGGCGCGCAGCAGAGCGATATTCTGCGCGCCGAGCTTGGCGAAGCCGAAGCCAGGGTCCAGCGCGATCGCCTCGGGCGCGATGCCGGCCGCAACTGCGGCATCGCGCGCGGCCGTGAGTTCGGCCAGCACATCTTCGACAAGATTCGCGTAATGCGCTTGGCAGTTCATGGTTGCGGGCGAGCCGCGCATATGCATCAGCACCACGGGACAGCCGCGCTCGGCGACCAACGCGCGGGCTGCGGGGTCGTGCTTCAGGCCGGACACATCGTTGACGATGCGCGCCCCGGCCTCCAACGCTGCGGCCATGGTAGCGGCGTTGCGGGTATCGGCGGAGATCACCGCGCCCTCGGCCGCCAGCGCGCGGATGACCGGGAGAATGCGGGAAATTTCTTCCGCAGACGCAACGGGGCTGGCATTCGGGCGCGTGCTCTCACCGCCGATATCCAGAATATCCACCCCCGCCGCCAGCATCGCTCGCCCGGCGGCAATGGCGGAATCCGTGCTGGCATAGGCCCCGCCATCGGAGAAGGAATCCGGTGTGACGTTGAGGATCCCCATGACGCGCGGGCGCTCCAGCGAGAGTCCGGCCCAGCCATGCGTCGGGGATAATGTCATACGGAGGGGTTATCACGCGATGTGGCCTTGGAAAACATTCGATCCCAGCAAACATCGCCATACAGCTCAGCTGCCAATTGCCGCCGCCAGTCATCAAATGCACGCAGATCAAAGCCGCATCTTCGCGAAGATTAAAATGCTTGTGGGTCGGGCGCGGGCCTCTATATTGCCGAAATGGGTTTTCTCCCGCGCCCGATTGACCTGATCAATAAGAGCGTCGGCCTCGCCGGCGCGAAGATTTGGCGCGGATTGCCCTATGGCGAAAATCCAAGGCACACGCTCGACGTCTACGCGCCGAAGCGGGCGACAGGCCAAAGCCCTGTCATCGTGTTTTTCTATGGCGGCTCCTGGCAGACAGGCGCGCGGGAGGATTACGGGTTTATCGCCGGGCTTCTGGTGGCGCGTGGCTATGTCGTCGTGGTGCCGGATTACCGGCTTTACCCTGAAACGCGTTATCCCGGCTTCGTGGAGGATTGCCTGACGGCCACCGAATGGGTGATGGCGCATATCGGCGTCTATGGCGGCGATGCGGCTTCGGTGTTTCTCATGGGCCATTCGGCGGGCGCCTACAACGCCATGATGGTGGCTCTGTCGCCAGAAGCGCCGGAGGTGGCGGGGATAATCGGGCTCGCCGGTCCTTATGATTTCGTCCCGCTGAAGGACCCGATCATCAAGGCGATTTTCGCCGGCCCCTCCGACATTACCGAGACCCAGCCGATCACCCATGTGCATGGCAACGCGCCGCCGATGTTTCTGGCAACCGGCGCGCGGGACCGTATCGTATTGCCGCGCAACACCACCGCGCTGGCCGCGCGGATGCGCCAGGCGGGCGGCGTTGTGGAGACGCGGATTTATCCCAGGCTCGGCCATATCAGCCTGCTTCTCAGCCTGCTCCCCTATTTCGCCTGGCGCGGGCGGGTGCTGCGCGATGCGCTGGCTTTCTGCGATGCCTGCCGCGCCGGGGACTTTATGTTCCGTTCCGAAATTCCACTCCCCATGGTACGCCGCTCCCTATAGCCAGTGTGGCAGCAGGGAGAGGTTGATGGCGGCGAAACTCTATATCGGCACGAGGCGGTACTCGTCGTGGTCGTTGCGGGGCTGGCTGATGGTTCGCCTCGCCGGACTCCCGGCCGAGGAGATCGTAATTCCCCTGGCTGGCGGTAACACGGCGGCGATCAAATCCGTCTCGCCCAACGGCATGGTGCCGTATCTGGAACATGGTGAGGCGCATATCTGGGAGAGCCTCGCCATCGCCGAATATTGCGCTGAGCTGTGCCCGGCGCTCTGGCCGGCAGACCCCGTGGCGCGCGCCCATGCCAGGGCGATTTCCGCCGAAATGCATGCCGGATTCCGTGGGCTGCGGATGGCCATGCCGATGAATTTGGGCCGAGATTATAAGGGGCTGGGTCAAAATCCCGAGAGCCTTGCGGATATTGCACGGATTGAGGCGCTATGGGCGGATACGCGGTCGCGCTTTGGCGGCGGTGGTCCCTACCTCTTTGGCGCCGATTTCACTGCGGCGGATGCGATGTTCGCGCCCGTGGTGGCGCGGTTCATCACGTTCCAGCCCTCACTCGGAGAACTCGCGCAAACGTATTGCGCCGCGGTCCGGGCGCAAATTCTGGTTGCAGAATGGTACGATTTGGCGGCAAAAGAACCGCTCTCGTGGCAACTCGATAAATATGAAAGTCTGGCATGAAGCATGGTGTGACGATGGCGGTGTTGCTGGCATTGGCCGCCGCGCCAGCAATGGCGCAGACTGCGGAGAATTTATCGCTCGACCATGGTGCCGTCTGGCAGACCCTAAAGACCGGCGATACGACGCAGGGTTTCCTCCAAATTCACAATAGCGGCAATATGGCGGATGTACTGACGGGCTGGGATTGTTCCATTGCCGATGCCACGGCGCTGGTGGGCGCCAACGGCAAGCCGTTGCAGAGCCTGGTGATTGCCCCGGGCCAGACCCTCGTCCTCACCCAGAACGGCCCGCATCTGCTGCTGGAAAGCACGCATGACACGGTGGATTACGGCAGCGTGGTGCCCTGCGCCTTCAGCTTCCAGAACGCCGGGCAGGTCGCCGGTTATCTGAACGCGGTTCCGGCACCCAACCCCAAGCCGTAGCGAGCCCGGTTCTCTGCTGAGCTGCGCACCCATTTCGGTACGCGAGCGATTGGTTCGTTTTTCAAAACGGAATAACTTGTACCAACCCTGAGTTGCCGTTAGGCTGCCATGTCATACAGCTTGATTATTTTTGGCCGGGTTGGATTTTATTAAATGATTGAAAAATCTATGGTCTCTGCCGAAAAACTCGGGGCCGCGTTCGATGAGGAGGTGTACCTCAGATTGAACCCGGATGTGCGGGTTGCCGTGTCGGCCGGGAGTTTTCATTCCGGGCGGGACCATTACGAGCGGTTCGGTCGTATCGAGGGCAGGCCGTTCCGGCTGAATAAAACCGTCGCACGGGATCGTGTTGTGATGTCTGGCGATATCGACGCGCCGCGCGAGAAGCCCAAAGTCGCCGGGGGGGCGCTCGATACGGTGAAAATCTCTCAATCAGGCGGGATTTTCGTCGTCGGCTGGGTGAATGACACGCTGGACCGGCTGGACAGCCTCGATCTCTACTTCCCGAACTGGTCGATCTCCTTCGACGCTGCCAACCTGGCCCGGCTGCGCCGGCCGGATGCGGAGGCCGCGCTCGGCTCCGTGGCCCAGCACCCTTATGGCTTCTCCGGCTTCATCTTCGCCGCACGCCGGCTCCCGGGCGGGATTTGCAACGCCGTGCTGCGGCTGAAATCCGGCGCGGAGGCGAGCTTCATGGTCACCGCCGAAACGCTGGAGGACGATGTATTGCGCAGCATCGCGCTCGGCCATCTCGCCAGCGTGCAGTATTTCGGCAACCCGTATTTCGAGGCGGTGGTCGCGATCGAGCATTCAATCGGCGCGCAGATGGTCGATTTCAACAAAATGCTGAGCAGGCGTGCCGTGAACGCGCCCTATGTGGAACGTTTCGGGCGTGCGGGGCGTAACTACAAGGCCTCCATCATCGTGTGCCTGTATGGCCGCGCGGAATACATGTTTTTGCAGAACGCGATGTTCTCCCGCCAGCCGGGCATCGAGGATTACGAGTTCATCTATGTCTGCAACAGCCCGCAGATTGCCGAGCCATTGCTGAAAGAGGCGAAGCTCTGCGCACATATTTACGGTATCGATATGAGCGTCGTCATCCTGAACAGCAATGGCGGGTTCGGGGCCGCGAACAACATTGCTGCCGAATATGCCAGCAGTCCGCGCGTCGTGATTATGAACCCGGACGTATTCCCGCGGGAAGATTCCTGGGTGCGCAAGCATTCCGCCCTGTTGGAGAGCCTGGCCGCTGAGCAGACGGACCTTTTCGGCGCGCCGCTTTATTACGATGACGGCTCGCTGATGCATGCGGGAATGTATTTCGACGTAGATACCGTGCCGAGCTTTGCGAAGAATCAGAAGACCGAGACGCGGATTCTGCGTGTGGAGCATTACGGCAAGGGCGCCCCGCCGGAGACCGCGCAGTTTGTGCGCCCAAGGCCGGTCCCGGCAGTCACTGGCGCGTTCATGTCGGTTGCCAAATCATGGTTCGAGAAGCTCGGCGGTTTCACCCAGGATTACGTTTTCGGTCATTATGAGGATGCGGATTTATGCCTGAAAAGCATCCAGGCCGGCAGGCTGCCCTGGCTGCATGATGTCCGGCTCTGGCATCTGGAGGGCAAGGGCTCAACCCGGCGTACGGAGCATGAGGGCGGTTCCATCGTGAATCGCTGGTTGTTCACCCATAGCTGGGATGAGGTGGTGCGCGACGGGCTGATGGGCCCCGAGCCGAGCCGCGAGGGATTTGGTCAGGCCCGACGCGTTGCGGCCCCAAGCCCAGCGGCCCCCGCTTTGGTGGCCCCGGCGCGTGAGCCCGTGCGTGTTTCAGCCAAGATGAAGGGGCGCAAGCTGAAATGAAAATCCTCCTGGTCAGCCTGTACCATCCGGAACTCGTGCGCGGCGGCGCGCAGCAGATCGCCTATGAGCTGTTCCAGGGGCTCAAACAGGTTCCGGATGTGGAAGTCATCTTGCTCGCCTCTATCGACCATGCAGCCCCCGCTCTGTTCAAAAGCGGCGCGCGCATCACCGGGTTCGACGGACGGCCCGGCGAATTCCTCTTCCTCAGCCGCGAATACGACTATGCCTGGGAAAAAACCGCGAATGTTCAGCTGGTCGAATCCTTCAAGGAATTCCTTCAGCTCACCCAGCCGGACGTGGTGCACTTCCACCATTTCCTCACCTTCGGGATCGACCTGCTGACCCTCACCCGCCGGGTACTGCCGGGCGTGAAAATCGTCTTCACCGCGCATGAGTTTCTCACCATCTGCGCTGCCAACGGCCATATGGTCCGCCGGACGGACCAGTCCCTCTGCTCCCGCGCCTCCGCCGTGCGCTGCCACCAATGCCTGCCGGAGCGCCCGCCCGAGCATTACTTCATGCGCGAAATGTGGATGAAGACGCATCTCGCGGTGGTGGACCGTTTCACCACGCCCAGCCGCTTCATGATCGACCAGTTCGCCGAGTGGGGATTGCCGCGCGAAAAATTCGCGCATGTCGCCAACGGCCAGGCCCTGGCCCCGCGCCGCGCCCTCGCCGCCAGCACGCGGGAAAAACGCAACCGCTTTGGCTTCTTCGGCCAGCTGGTGGACGTGAAGGGCGTGCAGGTGATCCTGGAAGCCGTCGCCCTCCTGCGGGCCGATGGCTTCACGGATTTCGTGGTCGAGATCAACGGGGACAATATCCAGTTTGCCACGCCGAAACGCCGGGATGAGATCGAGGCGTTCATGGCGGAGGAGGAGCAGCGCCCGCGCGATGAGCGCAACGTCTTCCTAAACGGCTCCTACCATCACGACCAGCTCGCCAGCCGCATGGCGCGGGTGGATTGGTGCATCGTGCCCTCCATCTGGTGGGAAATTTTCTGCCTCGTCATCTCCGAGGCCTGGAATTACGGCCGCCCCGTCATCGCCTCCAACGCCGGCGGCCCGGCGGAGCGCATTACCGATGATGTGGACGGGCTACTCTTCGAACTCGGCGATGCGCGCGCTTTGGCCGAGACCATGCGTCGCGCCTGCACCGAGGATAGGCTGTGGGACCGCCTGGCGGCGGGGATTAAGCCGATCCCCGACAGAACCCACATGGTGCGGCAGTTTTTGGATGTGTACCGGGACGGGAAGAACGCGGCCCGGTTGGCGGCGGAATGAGCGATTTAGAAAAGACCCGGCCGTGAGGCGTGCCGCACCATGAGCGCCGATGCGTTCTATAAAAATTTTGCTGAAGCTGCCAAGGATGAACGCCCACGCCTCGTTTCAGAATTGCTGCTGTCTAGCCGCGACGGTTTTCGCCATATCGTACAGGTCGGCGCCGTTCGCTCGCTCGATGAGGATGGGTTCGTCCAGGGCCTTGCAGCCACATTGGCGCAGGACGCGGAAAATCTACCCGCGCTGAGGCTGCTGGCCTGGCATCAGATACGAGTGAGCGCCTGGGATGCCGCGAAGCAAACGCTCCGCAAGTTGATTGATAATTGGCCGAATGTTCCGGATGCCCGACGCGAGCTTGCGCGCGTGGGTATGATGGCTCCGGGGCCGGATGGCGATGAGATTGCAAAGATCGCGCTGCCGGAGTTGCGCACACCGTTGGCGCGAGCCTCTTACGGCTCTCAGCTTTATGTATCGAAGCGGCAATCCGTACCGCCGGAGATGAGGGCTGCGTTGGAATTTGAAATCGATCTGATTCGTGGCGAGATTATCAAGGCAAGCGCCGTGCCGGACCCGGTATTGCCGGCGCAGAGCCATACTTCCCTGCTGGATGCGCTGACGAAAATCATCGCCGCCAAGTCAATCGCGCTCGTGGCGAACGGGCCGAGCCTGAAAGGGTCCAAGGCAGGCGAGGTCATCGACGCGCACGATCTCATCATTCGCTGCAATTTTTCGGAATTCACGAAATTTGCAGAGGATGTTGGGAACCGGGTCGATTTGGTGTTTTTCAACGAGTCGCTGGTGAATGCGCTGCCCACTATGACAGTGCGTGAGGCGGCATATGGCGACTGCTTGGCGCTGGCCTTTCATCCTGAACCTGAAGCCTTGTTTCCCAAAGAGGTCTACGCGCGCAACATGACCTCACGCATATCCCGGATACAGCCGAAGCTCCGTGAATTTTACAGGAGTTTTTTCTATAATCGCTCAACGACGGGGTTGATGGGGATTGTTCTAATATCTGTGGTGCTGAACAAGGATTTAAGCATTTTCGGGTTTGATTTTTATGGCCAGGATCGGGTGCATTACTTTCCGTCAAGCGCGCCGGTTTTTTTGGGACATGAATTACAATATGAGAAATGGTTTTTGCAGGATTTTTTACCGGGCTTGGGGGTTGGCAAAGTAAGCCCGGACGGAACAGCGGCGAGACGGCAAAAACTTCGCGAACAAATTGTGGACTCACGCATAAGTATTTATACAGAATTACTTTAGGGTTTGTACTTGGATTATCCTATCGACTTAAAAAAATGCTATGATGGCGCTCTCATGGCCGACAACGCGCCAGATGAAGGTGTCCTTCGGATACTTGAGGAGCCGAGACGGATCCCCCGGCTCATGCCGGAATTTGTGTTAGACTATTCAGGACGGGGCTTATCTCTCAAGCTTCTGCCAGAACAAGATATTCACGGTAGTTACTTGGTCCGCAGACAAAATGCTTTGCTGTTTGGTCCCAACCATCTGGTAACGCGAAATGGAAATTGGTCTTGTGAGTCTAGGAAATATAAAAACCAATTCTTAAAATACTTCCAAGCGCCATTCTTCAATCATATCTATCCCGGTCCAAAACCGAAAGTGTTCTATGAGGGCAATGAAAGGCTGCTGAGGACAGTTGAGCTTGGCGACGCCGATATTGCACTGATTGATAGGCAAATATTTCTTGCAACTCCTCTTGAGGTCTCCAACTGGGGGCGATGGCTTGTAACCGTAGTGCCGAAAGTTGCTCAATACATTGAACACGGTCGCGGTCGGCTTTTTTGCTGTTTTGCACAAAACGTGTGGCAAAAGAAGTTTCTGAAATTGTTGGGTGTGGATGAGGGCATGATTTTGCAGCATGACCCCGGCCGAACTTATGTCTGTGATGACGTTATGACAGTTGAATATTCAGAAACAAACATGTCGATAAGTACCTTGGAACGTGCAAATTATTTTGATATAATAATAAAAAACCGGATAAAAATGCCTGTTAGGCGCAAGCTGTTTGTTTCACGGATGTCTAGATCTAGGAGAAATCCTCACTACCGAGTGCTGCAAAACGAGGCGGAATTAGCGGCTATGTTGGAGTCCGTGGGCTTTGAAACTGTTGAACCCGAAAGCTTATCGTTTGAAGAGCAGATCACTTTGTTTAGCGGAGCCGAGCAGGTGGTCTTTTTGGGGGGCTCAGGCATTTACAATACCGTTTTCTGCGCTCCCGGGACGCGTGTTGTAACGATAGAATCGTCGGACAAGTTTGTTGGCTTACACTTGAATTTGCTAGCGTCATTAGGATTTCGGTATGGCGTAGTGTTTGGAAAAGAAGATCCCACCGATACCTCAGAGGCTCATCGTCGATGGACAGTAGATGTCCCCCGCGTTCATGACGCGATACTCGACTTTTTTCACAGTGCGTAGTGAGTCGCCCGTGACGAACGTGTAACCAATTGAATTTATTGAGAATTTCGGGTTTTTGGCCGTTTTTATTGCCGGAAACACGCCGATTTCCTGTGGTTTTCCGGCACTTTGATTCGGCGCGGCGTGTTGTGATTCTCTGTGCCAATCGGCGCTGAAAACTTTACGAAC
>Ga0116226_10005799_pt1 | contig 11045 bp, 14 predicted proteins | sample S1TSphfallax_FD_89692 | JGI IMG/M metagenome (GOLD analysis project Ga0116226, IMG submission 89692) | Host-associated microbial communities from peat moss isolated from Minnesota, USA - S1T2_Fa - Sphagnum fallax MG | ecosystem: Host-associated > Plants > Peat moss > Unclassified | place: USA... | reverse complement strand
TAACATTCTTTACCCGCGAATGTTTACCAAATTACACTGGTTGATCTATAAAATTCTTTAAAATTCTTGCTTCTTTGGGCTTCCATAACATTCTCGCACCAAGAATGTCATAACTATGATCTACATTGCATGATTAGAGCTAGTCCAATGGGCTACTGTTGAATGCTCTAATGTTTTGCCTTTGGCTCATAATTTGCATGATGGAACTAGTGGAGCCCAACTTAGTATGCTTGGTTTTTAACATACTACCTACAAGTACAAAACACAAATAAATACACATTAGAAATTTGAAGCAAAACCAACATATTGAAAGGAGCCAAAGGTAGAACTTCATTATTGGGTATTGTCATTTATTCTAAGTAGCTTGACCAATAGCAGATATGTATTAAAAATCAAGCACATGAGATCTTGATCAAACCATAATCTTAGGTGAAGGACAATAAACATTGAATGTGTTTATTAAAGGACAGAAAACATTATATCAATATTCATGTGATTAAAAACAATTAGTAGCAGTAATGTGCTAAAGATTAAACACTCAATAGTATTAGATGTGTTAAACGAAGGACCTAAGTTCTAACAAGCATTTAAGTAGCACTCAGTGTGCTTGTTGTAGGACAATTTAAGTAATTAGCATTATATCACAAGTCATGAGCACTCAATATCAGTAAGACTTGTGCTAAGAAGACTAAACACTTAGTGTCCTTGCTGTAGGACAACTTAAACACAATTTTAGCACTATATCACTACTCCTAAGCAATCAATACCTTTATAATGCTAAGGGTCAAGCATTCAAAAGCATTGAATGTGTTATGTGAAAGATAGTAAACACTCAATGTACAACTTGTAATGTAATAAACACAAGACCATTATTCTCAAGTAGTCAATAGTAATAACGTCCTAAGAATCAACATTCAAAAGTATTACATGTATTATCTAAAAAATTGAATAAACACTTAGTGTGCTTACATTATAAGATAATAAAAATATCATTGAACATCCTAAGTAGTTTGTAGCAATAATGCCCAAGCTACAATGAAGCATAAGCAACGTGTTAGGTAAGGACAATAAACACAAATTATGCACATTAATCCATTTACCAATCTATAGGACCAATGTAAATCATTCAACATAAACAATTATGCTAAGTGATGGATACCAAACATGTGGATGCATGAAATGAAACCCTAAAGTTTATGTAACATTAACAATTCACTAAGGTTCAATTAAATTCATGCACAAAGAAGTTACAAATCACTCAGTAAAAACATGTGACTCATTGAATGTTGCAAATAACTCGGCCTCCTCTTTCAAAGTGTTCTTCGATTCCTCTTACAACTTGACTAATTGCATCTTACTAGCAAATGATTGCATCTCTTCATATCTCTCACAAATCCCAAAATTGGTCCACCATTCAAGGTGTAGCAACTCCCCACAAACAAGACGTTTGTTTCCAATTTTCAAAATTTCACCCAAACAAAAAGGATGGTATGTTTTCTTACATGAGGTTATTGAAATATTGTAATAGTTGTACCCAACTTTGTAAAACCCGCATGACTTGAGCACAATGAAAGGGGTTGAATCAGTCTCCACAAGGAAAGATGGATGTAACATTGGACTTTGGTTAGAAGGAAGTTCTCCCTCCCTTCTCCATGCTTCTTAACTATTCTGCCACAAGTCCTTGCCTTCTTGAATCCACAAGTTCTTGGTTCACCCTAGCAATGTCGGATTCTATTTTCCAATGGTCTACCTTTGTATCTTGAAATAGATCCTCTCCCTTGAACGTCCTTGTTAATTTGTCAGTAAATAAGGTTTGGGAGGTTTCAAACTTTTTCTCTTTAACTTCCCTTTTGATGAATAAACAATTCCAGTGCCTTTCAATCACCACCTTTTCCATCAACATAACAAAGTAGAATGAACATGTGTTCAATTGGAAAATATTTGAAGATTAATGGACTACAAGATTAAACAAAACCATAGAAAAAATAAAACCTTTTGATCACCACCTTTGCCATCAACCCTAATAGAGTATGAACTTTGCTTGAACTTGCAAAAAGTTCTAGAATATCAATGCACCACAAAATAACTTAGGATTAACAAGAAGCAAAATGAATAGAACAAATATTGAAAACCACATTCAAGTTCACACCTGCTTTTACAAGACTTTGATTTGATTTATGAATTCCTTCACCTTAAACTTAGCAAACTCAAAGCCCTCTTGGGCTTCAACTGCAACAACTTTGTAGTTGTCCATGTTATATCGCAACCCAATAAACTTCTATGACATTTTTTTCACGTTGCCTTCAAGAATTCCAACTTTTCATTCTAAACTCTTAAACAAATCATTCAAAAAACACAAGAAATTATGTACCATGGTGATATCTCCCAGTGGGACCCCATATGGACAAGATGCCTTACTTATAACCCCTACCTTAACAATAGAATCCTTGAATACAACATTGCTTTCAATTTTGGAAGACATGTCCCCATTGCTCAATTTTGACACTTCTCATTTACTATTTTTTTCATTTTTTCAACTTGAACCCTATGAACAATTTATTTGGTAATGGATGTTGTTGTTCTTGGCCAATTCACATCCCACCCCTTAACTTCCATTTTGTACCCTTTTACTACCCATGACATAAATTCGTTGTTCATAGTAATGGACGTGCCATAGATCTAGCTACACAAATGAAGCAACTTTTTCTTCGTGTCCACATGTAGATGAATGTTGGTGGTTTTGAACTTGGCAACTTTGCCAAAAACTTCTTCTATATCTGCTTGAGTAACATGCTCAATAATGAGCTCTGACTTGGGATCTAAACCTAAGCCATTTAGATGTTTCACCTTGATGAAAAATAAATTTGTTTGAAACTTATAGTTTCTAGTCTCTAGTGCTACCCTATTGGGTTTGACATTTGAAAACTCTTCAGCCATGGTAGTTAAAAATCTCCTAATGTCACTAAAAAATGAACAACTTGGCCCTTTTGTGTTTTATGTGCGTCTAAACCAAGTACTTGAACACTTTTGCACAAACAATTTTTTGTGCATATATAGCCTAGTGTAAATTAAAAGAAATCAAACTTGACTTTAGATTTGTCTATCTGTAAGGCACAAACTCAACACCTAAACAACATCAAAAGAATAAAAATAAATGTTCAAAGGATCAAACTCAACAAGGGACCAAGGGAAGTTGAAGTTTTGTCAAAGCGAAAACAAAATTGTTGTTGGTTCAATTTTCGATGGCACCTTATGATGGGTCCAAGTTTCAATACAAAGTATGGACAAAAAACCCTACCCCTTTTTTGAATTTAGTAAAATTTTTGCCCCCCCCCAAAACATATGCCACATCACCCTAAAAACCTTAGGAAGTCCTAATAAAAACTCTTTCAAATCATTGCTAATGGCTCCTATTACCTTGCTTACACCCTCTTGGGGAAGCTCAAGGGGTCCTTTTTTAAACTTTTTTTTATTCAATTATAATGTATTTTGGCATTTTGGAGCTTTTCACATAAAGTGAGTTATGTTTTTGCTTAAATTTTGGCTTTGCAAAATGTGTTGTAGTTGTTTTTCCCACTTGTTGTGACTACAAGCTTTGGAAATGTTGTAGAATTGTCATTGTTATTTATTTAATTTTCTTAAGAGAAAGTGGTAGGCTATTTGCTTAACCTTCTTCCACTAGATTTAAAATGACTATTTGTCATTAAAAAATAACAAATTTGAGGTGCTGAAGTTTGTATTGATTTTCAATCAAACACCCAAAAACACCTAAGAATTCACTAGGTGGGCCTAACAACGAGGTTTAGAGTATGCATTGGCATATTTATCAAATATCAATTTTGGTTCATATCTATTTTTGCCACAACCTTACACTAGATCTGTATGATGAAAAATCCCAAATTTTTATAAAATACCATTTTTATATTTTTGATGACTAGGAGCATGACTTTGAATTTATTCAACATTGCTTCAAATTGCATTGGTAATACATGGTGGATCATGAATATGCACAACAATGGCATTGGGTGTGGAATGATGGTTATGTAACACAATTTAAAAGTATCAAGCCATGGTTTTTTTTGTGTCAAAGTATCTTAGTATGATTGGAGGTTACAAAATATTGTGGAACTTCTTTGGCAATGGTCATGTGTCGCAACTTTAGCCTTAGGCTCACAATCAAGGCAAGGGCTTGCAAATGTGTGAACCAAGAATGAAGCCCGAGAGTCACATTTCATGCTTTTAGGATGTAGGAGAGTTTTGGGGGAATGAACCCCACATTGGGAATTCGACTCCCAATGGACTCCTGAATCTTCAAAGGGGGATTGTAAAAGTCAAAATTTAATATATTGAAGAGTTTCTTATACCATTAGAAAGCTCTTGGAACGTAGATGTCTAAAATGGGCTCGCATGACCCATTTGGGTACTTAAAACATAACTTATGGCCAAAAGAAGGGCCATGATTTACTAGCGTGCACATGGCGTGCTAGATACCATTGGAAAGCTTTTGACAAAAGTTGCAAATTTTCCTAACACCTCACCTCAATTGGAGGTTTGCACAAGTAGTTATGGGCTTCCAAAATTGCGAAAGTCCCCATTTGGGAATTTCGGGACTCCCAATTTTGGAGTCTTGGGACAAAATGACATTTGGGTGTAGGCCCTATGGCCAGGCATAAAGAATATTATTAAGGGGAAGGTGGTGGCTTCCCCCAAGTTCGAGTTGTGGTGAGTCTTGTGAGTCCATGTTTGCCCATGGCTCATCCATGCACTAAAAGTGCTTTAACTACAAACTAACCAACTTGTTGATTAGTTTGTGTAGGTCTGTGTGAATAATTGACATGTTTTTCACTCATCCTAGTCCGCATCCTGAAGCTCCAACACGCCTTTTTACCCCCAAAGTGTTGCAAGCTAGGGAGCATACTTGAACTCATTATCCTTCCGTTGTTTTCACCTTTGGACTCACAGTTGAATCCATCAAAGAGTTTGGGGGTGCATCATCATGGGAAGGGACTCCATGATGGGGCAGGGGCTATGTTCAACCACATTTCATCTCCTTCCTTATAAATTTCAAATGACTTCTTCAAAAGGTTTATAAAAGGCGTGGCTATCTTTGCAAATTTTTTGATGAACTTATGATAATAGGAGGCCAATCCTAAGAATGACCTTAAAGCAAGAATCTACCTAGGTGGCTCCCAATCCAAAATTGCCTTCACCTTATGGTCATCCATCTTTAAGCCTTGAGTGATCTTATGTCCAAGGAAATGCATTTCCATCACATTGAATTCACACTTCTCAAACTTAACATACAACTTGTTTTCTTTCAACCTTGGGAACACCTTTTGAAGATGCTCCACGTGCTCCTCCTTAAAATTGTTATAGAACAAAATGTCATCTATGTATATGACCACAAAATCATCAAGCCATTCCCAAAAAATGTTGTTCATGAATGCAAAATGTGGTGGGTGCATTGGTAAGTGCAAAAGGCATCATTAATAACTTGAATGAGCCATACCTTGTGCAACAAGTAGTTTTTTTTTTGTCCCCTTTTGCAATTCAAATTTGGTAATATCCTACTAAACATTTTAATAGAGTTATAGCAAAGTTTCGTTCAATTGAGCTTATGGCCCTAATCACTACGATTAGTGGCCACATAGTTTTTAAAATATTAATTCAATATCCCATTGAACTGTTTAGTTTGGCCATTGGTTTGCAAGTGAAAAGGTTTACTAAACTTAAGCTTGCTCCTAGCTTTTTTCATAAGAAGTGTCAAAAATTTCAACACAAAATTGGCATCTCGATCATTTATGATGACTTCAGCATGCCATGGTGTCTTACCCACATGTCAAAAAATAGTGTTATTTTTTATGCTATGGTGGTTGTTGTCTTGGTTGGTCCAAATTTAATTAATTTTGAAAACCTATATACTACAATTAAACCTCTTTTTCCTCCCACAAAAAGAGATATGTCATAAAATCCATAGAAATATTTTCAAATGGACCATCCAGAATAGGGAGGGATTTATATAACCCATATTTCTTCTTATGTACTAACTTTGTGCCTTGGCATTTCATACATGTGCAAATGTAATGTTCCACATCTTGTTTCATGTCAAGCTAGTAAAAAAAATTACCTAGCTCTATGCAAATGGTTTTTTCACCTTGGTCTCTTGCCATTAGAATATCATGAACTTGTTCCAGGACCTTAGTGCATAACTTGCCCACTAACACATACATTCAAGATTGCTTCCATTTAAGCAACCTATCTTTAAGAAAAATACCTTTCACTTTGCATTTATTCCTTAGTTCATCAAAATAATGTAAGGCAAGGTGGTCATTGACATAACCTTCCCTTAATTTCGTATTCAAATCACTTTCCCCAATGAACATGGTTATTAAGGCCTGAGTTATATTCATAACCTTTTCATTTTGGTTTTCTTCTTTCCAACTCAATGCATCAAGTACAAAATTATTTTTACCCAACTTGTGGATCAACTCGATGTCCATAAGCGCCAAAATGTCATGCCATCACAATTGTTTGTTGGTGGATTTTGGATGCATGTCAAAATTCATTATGGAAACATTATCTGTAAAAACCTTAGTCTTATGCAATCTTAGGTAATGTTACCAACACTTGAGGCAATTCACCACAGTGAACAACTATTTTTCATGAGTTGGACATCTAAGCTGGGCCTCAGCCAATTTTTCACTCTCAAAGGTAATAGGATGCCTTTCCTTCATTAACACACCTCTATCTCAAACCCACTTACGTCAATATGTACTTCAAATGGTTTGGTAAAGTCAAGGAACCTAAGAACAAGTGAAGCAAAAAACTTATTTTTCAATACTCCAAACAAGCACCTTTTCTTGTTCATTTTGCCATTCAAATGGTAACTCTTTTTTTAGGAGGTTGATGAAGGGTTTGGCCAATACTAAAAATCATATTATGAACTTCCTATAGAAGCTTGCCAATCTTAAAAAAGATTGGATTCCTTTAGTCGTCATTGAACTTTGCCATTTTTTGATGGTTTAGACCTTCTTCAAATCCATTTTTATGTCCTCCAAGGACAACACATGTCCCAAAATGTCGCAACCCTAGCCTTGGGCTCGCGACCAAGGCAAGGGTTTGCAAGGTTGCGACCCAAGAGAGGAAGCTTGGGAGTGAAAGAAAGTGTGAGGGAATGAACCTTCACACTCCCAAAGGAGCTTCCACCTTGGGAGTTGGAGTCCCGATGGACTCCCAAATGTTTAGAGAGTAATTTTAGGGGTCAAAACTCAATGGATTGAGGAGTTCTTTATAATATTGAAAAAGCTATTGAAACGTAGATGTCTAAAATGGGCTCAGATGACCCATTTGGACATTTGAAACACAAGTTATGGTTAGAAGAAAGGCCGAGAGTAAAATTGGCAGTTTGATTCCCAGCCATTAAAAGTCAAGAATCAACCCAATTTCCTCGTGTGTAGGTGACATGTGACATGTTGTTGGAAAGCTCTTGACGAGAATTACAACTTTGTTTTGGACCTCATCTCAATCTGAGGCCTGCACACAAAGTTATGGGGCCCCAAAGTTGCAGAAGTCCCAATTTTGGCAATTTCGAGACTCCCATTTGGGAGTCCTAGGACAAAATGCCATTTGGATGTGGGCCTCCTAAAGAGGCACATAGTATACTATAATGGGGAAGGTGGTGGCTTCCTTCAAGTCTGGGCCGTGGTGAGTTTTGTGAGTACGAGTTGCCCGTGGTTCGTCCTAACACCAAAAGTGTTCCAACTATGCATTAACCATTTTGTGTTGGTTTTGTGCAGGTCTGTGTGAGTAGTTGATGCTTGTCATTCTTCCTAGTCGCATCTCGAAGCTCCAGCACGCCCCTCTACCCCTCCAAAGTATTGCGAACTAGGGAGTGTGCCCCGACTCTTTATTCTTTCGCTCTTTTCAATTTGGGTTCACATTTGAGTCCTTCAAGGAGTTGAGAATGTGTCACAAAAAATCCACCCCATTTGAGCAAATTCATTTTTTACCTTATTAACATAAAAATCATTCTCCTTGAGTTTTTACAAGACATACTTTAAATGTTCAACATGTATTTCCGTTGATTTGGAATATATGAAAATGTCATCAATATAGATGATAAAAAATTCATCTAATTTATCACAAAAAATACAGTTCATGAATGTGGTGAAAGTAGAAAGGGCATTATAAAGCCCAAACAACATCATTAGGAACTCATAAAATCCATAGTGAGTTTTCATTGTCATGTTTTCCACATCTCCATCTGCTATGTGGATTTGGTAATAACTTGATTTTAAATGGATTAAATTAAAGTATTGGGCCCCATTCAACCTATCAAATAGGTCGTTTATCTTAGGTAAAGGATAATTGTTTTTTATGTTAATCTTATTTAGGGTTTCATAATCAATGCACATTTTCAATTTCCCATCCTTTTTGCCCATGAACAACATAGGGGCACCATAAGGTGACTCATTTAAATGAATGTAACATCTTTCTATGAAGTCATTAATTTTTTTTTTGAGTTCTTTTGAGTTTTTTTGGTTTAACCTATATGGTGCCTCGATGGGTGGGGTAGATCCTAGATGCATTTTGATCTTATGATCTACATTTCTATTTGGAGGTAAAATTGTAAGAACATTAAGACATTTGAAAATTTATTAATAATTTTTAAAATACAAAATGGGTATGGGCTAACCTTTACGGCTTTGGCCACATCACCATGCTTTTCCATACACATTAAGACTAAAGATATGGTGTCTTGCATCTTTTGCATCGAAACCAGGTTGATTCTTATTGTTAACAAAATAAAACTAGTAATCAACTTCTAATGTCATGACCCTAATCTTGGGTTCACATCCAACGCAAGGGCATGGAAAGGTGCGGGCTAGGAGTGCAATTCAAAAGTCACATTCACACCCCTAGGTGTGCAAGATAATGTGAGGGAATGAACCCACACACTCCTAAATCAACTCCCACTTTGGGAATTTGAAACCCGATGGATTTTCAAATCTTTAGAGAGCATTTTGAAGGGTCAAACCTCATTGGATTGAACATTTCCTTATATTATTGAAAAGTTATTAAGAAGTAGATGTCTAAAATGGGGCTGCAATATCCATTTGAATAATTGTAACACAAGTTATGGTTGATTGAATGGTCGGGAATCAAAATGTCAATTTGATTCTTGATCATTAAAAGTTAAGAATCGTTTTGATTTATGTGTGTCTAGGAGGCATGTCATATGTAATTAGAAAACTCTCATTAAGGGCTACAACTTTGCTTTAAATTTTGTGTCAATTAAAGGTTTATAAAAGAAGTTATGGGTGTCCAAAGTGGCAAGAAACCCAATTTTGAGAATTACAAGACTCCCAATTTGGAAGTCCTAAGAAAAATGTCATTTGGATGTAGCCCTCGTGGTGAATCACAAAGAATATTATAAGGGGGAAAGTGGTGGCTTCCCTCAAGTTTAGGCCATGATCAGTCTTGTGAGTTTGTGTATGCCTATGGTTTGTCCGTGCACCAAAAGTGCTCCAACTATGCACTAATCAACTTGTTATTTGGTTTGGTGCAAATGGATATGAATAATTGTTTCATTTTTCATTTTTCCTAGTCCCCATGCCAGAGCTTCAACACGCCCCTTTTACTTTCAAAGTGTTGTGAGCAAATGAACGTGCCCTAATTCCTTATTTCAATGTTTTCATTTTGAGACTCACATTTGAGTATTTAAAGGAGTTTAGGGGTGCATCATCTAAATTAATCGACTTATTAACTAGCTTAACTATGATTCTTAACTTAAAGATGCCTCTCAAACTGTTTATGTGGTAAACATTTAAATAAGTATTATTTAAGATTGCGTCAAAACCACCTGAGGCTATAATTATGAAGTTCTTTTCGAACCTATTGTGTCGTAGAACAATTTAGCTCCCAACACCACCTTTGGACTTAGGAACGAATGCATGGCTCTTGAATCCAACAAACACATGAGTTCATTGGACTTCACAAAACAACATAACATAATAAAGCTAATCCTTTTTTTGGTCAAATTAGCCTTTGCAATAAACCCCCCATCTTTTAAATTAAGATTTATTTTGTTGGGTTTTGTGTATGATTTAATAATGCCACGACCTTAGCTTTGAGCTCACGATCAAGGTAAGGGCATGGAAAGGTGCAAGTTGAGAATGCTTAGGAATCACATTCACATTCTTGGGAATGCGAAAAAATGTGAAGGAATGAGCCCACACACTCCCAAGTGCATTCCCATTTTGGGAGTTTGAGTCCCTATGAAGTCCCAAATGTTTAAAGAGTGATTTTAAGGGTCAAAATTCATTGGATTGAAAATTTCTTTGTCACATATTGTTGCCACATATTGTTGGAAAACTTTCAATGATAACTACAATTTTGTTTTAGAATTCACCTCAATCAGAGGTCTACACAATAAATTATGGGCCTTTATAATTTTATAGGAGCATAGCTTTAAAATACAATGAAAAAATGATTTTTTATCAATTTTTTAATAATTTATTAAATTATTGTAGTAATTGACACATGTAACAAACTACAATGTAAACTCCAAAAATCCAAGGAATAAAAATATCAAATGTATGAAAAAGTAAGGCCCTTGAACCATGACATATTGTATGTTTCGAGATTTTCAAGCACAAGGAGATATGTTAATGACCTATTTGAACACTAATGCATAGATTACAACATATTCACAAAGTCATTGGTAGGACTAAAGAAGTTCAATCAATTTTGGAGCATGTTGGGTCTTGTTAAGTAATCATAAAAGTAGAAAAATTTGACAGGCAATTTGAATGTCATTAAGTTTTACCTTCATTATTTTATCATTCACATAGTGAGGGGGAATGTTGAAAGTTACTGAACACCCTATACACAATGGATACAAATCACATAGTAGACTTTATAAAAGATTTTTGAACTGCATGCATATTCTTGCCTTGTACACCTTTAGTTAGGATCATTTTATTTTTTTTGGTTTTAAGTCATTTTTTTAGTTTTTCTTCTTCTATTTTGTGTGCATCTAACAT
>Ga0116226_10005798_pt1 | contig 11047 bp, 9 predicted proteins | sample S1TSphfallax_FD_89692 | JGI IMG/M metagenome (GOLD analysis project Ga0116226, IMG submission 89692) | Host-associated microbial communities from peat moss isolated from Minnesota, USA - S1T2_Fa - Sphagnum fallax MG | ecosystem: Host-associated > Plants > Peat moss > Unclassified | place: USA... | reverse complement strand
GACCGGGTCTTTGTAATAACCCTTGGTCATGGCCGGACCGCGCAGGAGAACTTCGCCCGGCTCATTCGGTGGCAGGTCCGCACCATCCCGGTTGACGATCCGCGCCTCAAACCCCCAAGGCAATCCCGGCGAACCGATCTTGTTGATGCCCGGTGGCACCGGATTGGAAAAGATGTTGCCGGCTTCAGTCGAACCCATGGCCTGGATGAGCGGCAGCTTGAACTTCTCGATAAACTCCCGGTGCAGCGCGGGCGAAAGCGGTGCCGAGGACGAGCGGAAAAACCGGATGCGCGCGAATGCCTCGGCGCGCTGGCCGGCCTTCGGATCCTTGAAGTCGAGTAATTGCGAAATGATGGTGGGGACCAAGGCGGACCAAGTCACGCCATGCTGCTCGATCCAATCCCAGAATTGGCTGACGGCAAAGTGATGCGGCACCACCACCGAGCCACCGCTCAGCAGCGTGGGAATCAGCGTCACGCACTCCGCGTTGATATGGTAAAGCGGCAGCACCAGCAGCGAGCGGTCTTTCTCAGTCAGCTCGTGCGAGACGACCGAGTTGTGCGCCTGGGCCATGATGGTCGCGTGGGTGTGAATCGCGCCCTTCGGCTGACCCGTGCTGCCCGAGGTGTACATCAGGAGCGCCTCATCTTCCGGAGCGGGCAGCGGCGGTTCTTCGCCTTCCGCGGAGGTGGCGACGACGGCATCAATCTCCGCAGGCACCACTTGCACCTGCCGCGGCACGCTGGCCAGCACCTGTTGAATCAACTCCGCATACGCTTCAGCGACAAAGACCACTTTTGCTTCGCAGTGATCGAGCGTGTAGGACAGTTGCGCCACGCCCGCTCGAACATTGAGTGGCACGACGACAAAGCCGCTGCTCATGGTGCCAAGAAAAAGCTGGGCGCTGAATAAACCATTATCCATCAGGAAAGCCACCTTGTCCCCGCGCTTGAGCCCGAGCTCCTTTAAGTGCCGGAAAAGGCCGCGTGCCGCCAACTGCACTTCCTTAAATGTGACTTGAAGACTCTTTTCGGGGCTGATCAAGAAGACGGAGCTGCCAGCACAGGCTGCCCGGTGATCCATCAATTCCCGGACAGTGCGCAACTCAAGCGCAGGCGAGAATGTACGCATGGCAAATAAAAAATTATAAACACGTCCCAGACAGGAGCTTACCTTTGGAAGTAATCATGTAATCGGTGTTTGGGCCTCGAACTTTAGGACTTCGCGGCGGAATTGATTCAACTCGCCGCTGAGTCACTGCGACAAGAAAATAAAGATTCACCAGTATGCAGTGTTGGGCATCAACTTATCGCCCAAATAGATCCGATGCAAATGACAGTTTTTTTAGCCGCCTTTGAAATCGGGCAGACTGCCCGCTGATACAAGATCAGGAGCACCGCCGTTCCGGCAGCGTTATTACCCACCCTCGAATGTCCTACTGAAGGGTGTTCATCCCATTACTGGAAATACTCGTGCCTGCAGGCGGGAAAGCTCACGCCTCGGAGGGGAACTGAGGGGATCCGGATTGGCAGGACTCGGCTGCCCCTCACCAAAGTGCGGCTGCATGGCTTGCTCGGAATTAATTTTCGCAATCAGGAGATCAAGTTTCTCGACGAGATCGTGGGTTTTGGGGCTCTTGATGAGATATTCGGTGACGCTATCCGCCTGGGCCCGTTTTTTATGCTCGGGGTCATCCGAAGAGGTCAGAAGATAGACGGCAACGCCGGTCTGATGGTAATTCCGGCGCAGCCAATGGAGGACTTCCAGCCCGTTCATGCGCGGCATGTGGAGATCAAGGAGGATGACATGCGGGCTGAATTCGGGATTAATCTCTGAACAGTAGCGCAGGGCAAGTAACCCATCCGTGCAGCGCGTTACCGGTTGCGTGAAGCCAATCTTGCGGAGGCTCAGGGCACTGAGCTCCGCAAAATCGTTATCGTCCTCGACATGAAGGATACGGAGGGAATCACGGGAGAGCCTTGGCATGACCTAAGGTTAACTTTCTAACTTCCGGCGGAATATGGGGTGTATGCCCCATGCGCCGCTTCGGGGAATTTACGGCAAGATAGGAGTCGCCGCGAAGTGCGGCGGGCCCTAAACAACTGTCTTCTGTGTGCTGCTCTCGATGACGCCGGCCGCGATGGCGTAACGGGTGAGACCGGCAATGTCATGAATATGGAGCTTTTCCATCAAATGCTGACGATGCTTTTCCACCGTCTTGATGCTGATACTCAGCTCCGAGGCGATCTGTTTATTGACATGTCCTTCCGCGATGAGCTGGAGCAATTCGGTCTCGCGCGAGGTCAGGCGAATGTTGTTCCTCTTGAAGGAACCATTGGAAGTCACCGGCTTGCGATAGTTGTCCCGAAGATGTTTCGCGACGGAGGGACTAAAGAAAGTCTCGCCGGAATGAACTTTGCGGACTGCCCGGGCCAGCATGACAGCTGAGGTCTGCTTGGTGAGGTAGCCGACAACACCGAGGGCCATCAACTGATCGACGTATTCCGGGTCGGCATGGGCCGATAAGACCAGAATTTTGGTTTTCGGCGCGATGCTCAAGATTTGCTGGGTCGCCTGAGTTCCGTTCATGAGCGGCATCGCGATGTCCATGACCACAACGTCCGGGCGCCATTTTTTGGCCATGAGAACGGCTTCCCGCCCCGTGATCGCTTCGCCGACGACCTTGATGTCTCCATCGGCTTCGAGCAAAACGTGAAGGCCCTCGCGAACAACAGCGTGATCTTCCACCAGCAGTACGGTGATGGAACCGTTCACTTGCTCGCCTCCTGCTTGGAGTCATACTCAAAAGGTATCTCCGTCGAGACCACGGTTCCCTGGCCTGGTTTGGAGTCGATCCTGAAGGTGCCCCCCACCATCTCCACCCGTTCACGCATGCCGAGAACCCCGAGATGATGCTTGCCCTTGGCGAGCAGCACATGCTGGACATCGAACGACTTGCCGTTGTCCCGGATTTCCATCAGGACGCTCTTGCGCCGCTTTTTGAAGCCGATCTCGACTTTTTTGGCCTCCGCATGCCGGACGATGTTGGTCAGGGCCTCCTGCGCCACTCGATAAAACACGGTCCTCTTTCCGACGCCCAACTCCCGCAAAGCGGTAAAAGTCGTCAACTTGATCGGGAGGCCGGTGCGCTCGTTGATCCCCTTGATAAAAGAATTCAAAGCAGGAACCAGCCCGAGGTCATCGAGCAAGGCCGGCCTCAACTTGCGCGCAAAGCGATGGACAATCTTGACCGACTTCTGGACGAGCCGCTGCGTGCCGGCGATTTTTCCTTTCAACCCTTTGGTGTTGATGACGGCTTCACGCCTGAGATTGGCCAGCCGGACATTGATCCCGGTCAACGTCTGCGCGATTTCATCGTGAAGCTCGCGGCTGATTTCCCTGCGCTCATCCTCTTGGGCCGTGAGAATTTTGCGCGTGAGATGACGCAGGTGCTCCTGCATGCGGCGGGATTGATCAAGAAGCTGAATATGGTCCTTCCCGCTTTTTCTGAGCGCATTCTCCACGGCCCGGCGTTTGGAGGCTTCCGATCTTAGCTGCGTGAGAACATGATCGAAGCGCTTTGCTGCCGCCGTCAAACGGACTTTCAAGCGATTATTTTCGCGGGATAACCGGGGAAAGGCAGGGAGTGATTTTTTAAGGGTCAGCATAAGCGCGAGGCCTCTCCGGGAGCGGGAGATTTATATACCCATACTCCGGTGCCGCCGACCTGCGGATTTACCTGAAGCACTATCCGCTGATAAATGTGTTGTCGCAACGTATATTATGGCAGGCAGCGCTTAAAGGAAATGGGGTGAAGACCCCATGCCGTGTTGGCCACCGACCCTTGATCGGCGCTGGTGGAACAACGCCAGGACTTTTATTTGTCCTGCGAGAAAATAACCATGGTGTACGGCCCGATGCTGATTTTTCCAACGCAGGGCAGACCATCCCTGTTTTCCTGGTGGGCCTCGACATCCGGAGCAGGATGATTGGCAAAAGTGGGGCCGTATTGGTGGGAATCGGTGTTTAATCGTGTTTTCCACCATCCCACGCGCGGAAAACCAACGAGATACCCATCGCGGCTTTGGTTCCTCATATTGGCCACGACAATGACGCTGTCGGCCGGCCCTTGTTTGTCCCAGCGATGGAAGGCAATGATCTTGGCTTCGTCATTAAAATGATAGAGATGAAGATTTTGCCCACATAACCCACGGGTTACGCCCGAGAGATTGCGTCGCAGGCCGATCATCTTTCGGTACATGGCAAGAATACCGTATTCGTCATCAACCCGGGACCATTCCATCGGGGCTTTATCCTGGAACCAGTGATCTTCCAGCAGTTCCTGTCCTTGAAAAAGCATCGGTATGCCCGGGGCCGTAAGCGCGAGTGCGCCGCCCAGGGTGGAGCGCTTTTTGGAAAACCAACTATCCACGTTGCCCGGCCAAATCTCCTCCGGCACACGGGACCGGCCATTGGCGACTTCGTCATGTGACTCGGTAAAGATGACCCGCCGAAAGGCATCCCCGTCGTATCGACACTCAATTGCTTTACTGACGGCACCCAAATCACGGGATGCATCATCACGGGCAATAATGGCGTGACGAACCGCGTTTACGAATTCGCCACTCCATTGCGCATTAAAGCCGGCACCTCCCGCGCCCACGTCTTTGGTGACCCAGGCGTTGTTATGCATGCCTTCACCGATGCTGATTTTACCGGGATACCGCTGTTGAATTTCGCGATTGATCCACTGCATCAAGCTCCAACCTTCAGGAAGATCGTCAGGCGTATCTTCGTCCCGGCCTGAGATATTCCGAATATAGGGGATTGAGTCCCAACGCAAACCGTCCACGTGGCACTCCTCAAACCACATCAGGGCGTTATCCCTCAAATACTGGCGCACTTCCTCCCGACCATAATCGGGGCGGGTTTCACCCCAGGGAGTTTTCGAGCGGCGATCATTGTAAAAGTAAATCCCACCTTTTTCATTTTCACTCCAACCATCAAACTGCCACATATCCAGATCGGAGGGCCCGAAGTGGTTGTAAACGACGTCGACGATCACCGCGATGCCATGCTCGTGGGCCGCTTTGACGAATTGCTTAAAGCCGTCCGGCCCGCCGTAGATGCTCTTGATGGCAAAGGGATGGCAAGGATTGTAACCCCACGAAAAGTCACCGGGAAATTCCGCAATCGGCATGACCTCCACCGCATTGATGCCCAGCCCTTGAAGATACGGCAGTTTCTCGATGGAACTGCGGAATGTGCCCGGCTGCCCCTCCTTTTGGACGTTAAAGGTGCCGATGTGCATTTCATAAATGACCAGTTCATTCCCCGTGGCCATGTCAAAGTGATCAGCACCCCAGGCAAAGGCGTGAGGATCGTAGATAACTCCATTGCCAACGGAGTTGGTTACTTTTCGAGCATAAGGGTCGATTCGAGAGAGAGGCCCCCTGGGGCCGTGAATCAAGTATCTATATTCGTCGCCCGTTTTTGCTTCTGAGACCTCGGCAGACCAGTAGCCGTTCTTCTCACGGCGCAGCGGTGTGGAGGTCTTGCTCCAGTCGTTGAAGCTTCCGATTACAAAAACCTTTTCAGCAAAGGGCGCCCAGACACGAAAAGCTACACCGTCTGCATCAGGGACTGCTCCCATGCCCGGATATTTTATCGCAGTATTCGGTATTTCTGACATTTCCTCTCCCATTTCACTCCATACTTGCTTTTTATTTCAAATGGTGCGGGTTACGCATTCTTCGCTTTCTTTTTGCCGTGCTCGACTAATTCGGTCGGCAACGGCCAACTGTGTCCCTGGGCCAGCAAGCCTTGAACATTTTCCGGCCCCCAGCTACCCGCGGCGTAATTGGGAAAATCACTGGGCGGTGCTTCCGCCCAGACGTCGAGCACCGGCATTAACAGTCGCCAGGCGGCCTCCACCTGATCGGCGCGCATGAATTGCGTGGCGTCATTTTTCATGATGTCCCAAAGCAAGGTTTCGTACGCTTCATGCGACCGGACAGCGAAGGCGTCCTCATAATCGAACTGCATTTCCACGGAGCGCAGGTGCATCTTGGGGCCGGGGTGTTTGGCCTGAAAGCGCAGGACGATGCCTTCGTTGGGCTGGATCGACATCACCAGCCGGGAGGACTGCCAGTCGAGCGTCGACTCGGAGGGAAAGGATTGGTGCGGCACGCCGCGAAACTGGATCGAAATTTCCGAGGCCTGCCGGGTTAGTCGCTTCCCGGTACGGAGGTAGAACGGCACGCCCTGCCAGCGCCAGTTATCGACGAAGAGCCGGAGCGCAACGAATGTTTCGGTTTGGGAATCCGGCGAAACGCCGTCTTCGTCGCGATACCCCGGAACTTTTTTGCCGCCGACCCATCCGTCGCCGTATTGACCGCGCACGACACATTGGTGAACCGCGTCCCGCGGAATCGCACGAACGGCATGGAGGACATCCACCTTCTTGTTGCGAATCTCGTCGGCTTCAAAAGACACCATCGGCTCCATGGCAACCAGACAGAGCAGTTGCATGAGATGATTCTGCACCATGTCGCGCAGGGCTCCGGCGTGATCGTAATAACCTCCTCGATTTTCAACGCCGACGGCTTCGACCGCGGTGATGGTGACACATTCCACATAGCGCCGGTTCCAGATCGGCTCAAAGAGGGGGTTGGCAAAACGGAAGGCCAGAATATTCTGGACCGTTTCCTTGCCCAGATAATGGTCAATGCGGAAGATCTGGGATTCTTTGAAATTAGCCGCGAGTGTGGCATTCAACGCAAGGGCTTATTGCAAATCGTAGCCAATCGGCTTCTCGATTACGATCCGCGCCAGTTCGCGGTCACGCGCCAGCCCAGCCTTGCCAAGATATTGGGGGATTTCGCCGAACATGCTCGGCGGCGTGGCCATGTAAAAGATGCGGTGGACTTTTGTGCCCCATTCTTTTCCCAGTTTGGCGCATTGCTCGCCCAGGGCGGTATAGGTTTGCAGCTTCTTGAAGTCACCCCGCTGGTAGTGAATATGCCTGGCGAACTCGTTCCATTGACTGGCTTTTGCCAGGCCATGACGGGAGAAATTTTTAACGCCGTCGTGGAGCCGCTGTCGCAGCTTTTCGTCACTCATTTCAGTACGATCCACGGCGATGATCGAAAAATCAGCCGGCATACTTTGGTCCTGGGAGAGATCAAACAAGGCCGGCACGAGTTTGCGCCAGGCCAGATCGCCCGCTCCGCCAAAGATAACGAACACCGTCGGCTCGGGTTGATCACTGGTCTTCATAATGCTGGAGCAAACCGATAAACTCCTTGATTTGTCATAATGTTGATCCCGAAATCCTGGGCGCTGCCTTACCGCAGTGAACACGCTAAGCCCTGAATGGCAGCGTTTATATGGGGTGTTGACCCCACCTTTAACGCGGCAATGCGTACCATCGCGTCGAAGAGTGATGGATATTAGCCGGGAGATGGAGTGCCCGAATGTCCGGGGAGCTTCGGGAGAAAGATCACCGCGAAGCAACTGGTAAAGAGAATTAATCCGACAACCAAAAACGAATCGCTGTAGGCCATGATGAACGATTGAGTTTGCACTTCGCCGTTCAGGATCGTCAGGGCGGTACTGTGGGCCGTTGTGGGGTCCATTCCTGCGCCCAGGAGCATTGAATCGAGGGAATTAATCCGGGCAATAACCACCGGAGTCAGCGCGGTCACAGAATCGCCGATGCGAACCGAGTGGAATTGCTCGCGCCGGGTGACGAGCGTGGAGAGCATGGCGATTCCGATGGAGCCGCCCATGTTTCTCATCATATTGAAGAGGGCCGAAGCGGAGCCCGCCTGTTCCTTGGGAATGCCCATGGTGGCCAAACTTAGAAGGGGGATCATGACAAGAGGCTGACCCACGGCCCGGACGATGTTGCTGTCCCGAAATTGATCCATGGCATAGTTGCTATCCATGTAGGAATTCATCAGGCAACTGACCCCAAAAAGCACAAGACCGAAACCGACCAGCAGCCGAACGTCCATGAGGCGGATGAGCTTGGGAATAAACGGTATGATAACGAGCTGCGGGATACCGACCCACATCAGGGTCTCGCCGATTTCCAAGGCACTGTAATGCTGAACCTGCACAAGGTAGACGGGCACGAGGTAAACGGTGCCGTACAGTCCGAAGCCCAAAGCGGTCATAATCAAACTCGCGAAAGTAAAGTTTCGATGTCGAAAGACATTGAGGTCAAGAAAAGGTCTTTTCGCGGTTAATTCACGTATCAAAAAAAGCGTGATGAAGATGCCCGCAATCCAGGCGAAATGGACAATGATGGGATTCCCGAACCAGTCTTTTCGTTCCCCCTCCTCCAGGACATACTCAAGCGAGCCGAGGCCGATGGCCATGGCGATGATCCCAAAATAATCGAGGCCCTCGAGCAGGCTGAGATCCATGGAGTCTGCCTCGAGACAAAACCAAATGATCGGCAGCATGACCAAGCCGGGCGCGACATTGATGAAAAAGATCCACTGCCAGCCGTAGTTGTCCGTCAGCCAGCCGCCGATCGTCGGGCCGATGGAAGGGCCGAACGTGGCCGTCATCCCGAAGAGCGCCATTCCAATCGGTTGTTTGGAAGGAGGCAAGATCGTCAGGACGACATTGAATGCGAGCGGAATCAGCGCCCCGCCGGTGATGCCCTGGCCAGCCCGAAAGAGGATCATCATGTTCAAATCCGTGGCAAAAGCACAGAGTATGGAGAAGATCAGAAAGCCCAGGGCGCTGAAGATCAGGTAGCGCTTGAGCGAAAAGATGTCGGCCATAATCCCACTGATTCCAATCGCCACGATTTCCGCCACCAGATAAGCGGTGGAGATCCAGGAACCTTCCGTGATCGAGGAACCCAACGCCCCGGAAATATCGTTCAGCGACGAGTTGGTAATCTGGATGTCCAGCACCGCCATGAACGCACCGAGCATCACACCAAAGAGCGCCAGCCAGTTCCAGAAAGTGACTTTTTTTTCGGAAGATGGTTTTGCTTCTTCAGCCATGGCGAAAATTCTCTGATCCGCTAGGGCTGCGACTCGTCCGTTTGGAGATGGGATCGCTGATCATCGTGAATCTGCTGGTTCTGCGGCAGGCCCTGGCCTTTCAAAAGACTCTTTAGATCGACCGAGACTTCGACCGACAGGCCTGGCACCAACCGGCTTTCATAGCCATGCGTGCTCTCCCGATCAAAGACGAGCTTTACCGGGACACGCTGCACGATCTTCGTGAAATTGCCGGTCGCGTTATCCGAGGGAAGCAAAGCGAAAGTCGAGCCGGTGCCCGGCGAAAAGCTATCGATCCAGCCGTAGAACGTGTGGCCGGGAATGGCATCGACGTCAATAGCCGCGCGCTGCCCGGGGCGCATATGCCCAAGCTGCGTCTCCTTGTAGTTACCCAATACCCAGGCGTCTTGCACGATTTCCATGAGCGCACCGCCGATCTCAACCCGGTTGCCAAGCTCGACGGCCTTGTTGCCAACGTATCCATCCGTCGGTGCACAAATGGTGCAGTAGCTCAACTGGTCCAGGGCATCCTGCAAAGTCGCCTTGTCGATGAGGAGCGAGGCATCAGACTGGTCGTAATCCTGCTTGGAAATGGCTCCGTTGCCCTTCACCGTCATGATGCGGCCGTTATCGGCCTTGTCTTTGAGATAGTTGGCTCGTGCCTCATCGACTTTCACCTGATAATCGCGCGGATCGAGCTGCACCAGCACCTGCCCCTGTTTGACGAATTGATTATCATCGACTCGCACGCCGATGACCGTCCCGGCCACGCGAGAACTGATATAATGGAGGCGGCCAGTCGTGTACGCATCGTCCGTCGTCTCGTGGTTGCTGGCATTGATGAAATAGATCGTCCCCACGACGATCAAGACCACGGAGATTACGGCCAAAAGAGCAATCTTGAGGGGTGTCCACTTGAAGGGCTTTTTCGGCTTTTTTTCCTGCTCTTTCTCGGGGCCATCTTTGTCGGTGTTTTTTTGGTTGGAGCTGTTTTTATCCCGGTCCACACTGTCGCCACGCTGCTGGGGAGAATGATCGATTCCGTTTTCCCTCTCAGTTTTTATCTCAGCCATAATTAAGTCCAACAGGACTCAAATTTTACGCTGGAAAAGCGTCCGAGTGTTATGGGGTATACACCCCATGGTGCCTGCGGGGGTTTTTGGTGTAAACAAATTAAATCTTAATTTCTACTCCCAAAATATCTGCCTGTGAGTATCGCCCTTCTTTTCAACTGTCACTTGCCCCAGACCGCAACATGGGAAATCTTTCCTACCAAAGTCTCAAAACCGGGGGCCGATCGCGCCAAATGACGGAAACGAACTATGTCACAACTCTTCCCCCCCACGGTCGATCTCTATGCCAAGCTTTTCGCTTTGGGCGCTGTGCTCCTTTTGGTGGGAGGGACTTATTCATTCTATTTGCTCAATCGCTCGCCGTATTGGACAAACGTCGGAGTAACGCTGCCGCAGCCGGTCCCATTCAGCCACCAGCATCACGTCGGTGATCTGGGGATTGATTGCCGCTTTTGTCATACCTCGGTGGCCACGTCATCTTATGCGGGAATGCCGGACACGCAGACTTGCATGACCTGCCATTCTCAAATCTGGAAGGACGCGCCCATGCTGGCCCCCGTTCGCCAGAGCTATGCGGAAAACAAGCCGCTCCAGTGGAACCGCGTGAACGAAATGCCGGGGTTCGTCTACTTCAACCACTCGATTCACATCAACAAGGGCGTGGGTTGCTCGAGCTGTCATGGCCGCCTGGATGAAATGCCGATCACCTGGAAGTCCGTCGATATGCAAATGTCCTGGTGTCTCTCCTGCCATCGACAACCCGAGCGTCATCTTCGTCCCCTGAGTCAGGTCTATCAGTTGGACTGGACGCCTCCCAAGGATCCGCACCTCGGGCAGGATTGGGTCACGGAACGCAATATTCAGAAAGACCACCTGACGGATTGCTCCGCCTGCCACCGTTAAACCGATGAACTCGCTTCCACTGCCTCCCCAAGTCGAGATCAACCG
>Ga0116226_10005797_pt1 | contig 11048 bp, 9 predicted proteins | sample S1TSphfallax_FD_89692 | JGI IMG/M metagenome (GOLD analysis project Ga0116226, IMG submission 89692) | Host-associated microbial communities from peat moss isolated from Minnesota, USA - S1T2_Fa - Sphagnum fallax MG | ecosystem: Host-associated > Plants > Peat moss > Unclassified | place: USA... | reverse complement strand
TCCCCGCGCATGCCCCATTCCAGCTCGATCCGCCGGTAGAAGGAGAGCATGCGCAGGTAATCGCCGGTGACGGTCTTGTCGGCGAGGATAGCGGCGAGCCCGCGCTTGGGTGCAAATTCCGCAATCGCGTCAGTTACTTCAAGGATCAGTGCCTCGGCACCCTGGCCGAAGCCGATGACCAGCACGCGGTCCCCCGGTCTGGCTTGTTGCAGGGCGCCTGCCAGCATGAGCAACGGGTGCGCCAGGCCGGTATAGCCCACCTGCTCCTCCAGCCCTTCGGCGATCTGCCCGGCAAAGCCGAGCTGCTTGGCGACGCCGGCGACCACGCCTTTCAGCGGTGCGGCGAAGACCAGGGTCGTGAGGTCTGAAATGGCGAGGTCCGCATCCGCGAGGGCGGCTTTCACCGCCTTGGGGACCAGTTTGGCGTAGCCCTCGTCGCGTATCCAACGCTCCTCCCAGAAGTAATCGTCGGTGGCGTCGTTATTGCGGAAATGGTCGACGAATTGCGCGACGACCGAGCCGAAGCCGAGGCAGCGCGCGATGATATTCTCCGTGCCAAGGCGGAACGCGGCCGCACCGGCGCCATAGGTCATTTCCATCGTGCTGGCCGGTTTCGCGTGCAGCCGGTCAGCGGCGATGAAAAGCTGTTCGCCGGTGCCCTGGCGCAAAGCTTGGGCCAGGCCGGTAACGCCGGCGCGCTGCGAGCCGCCGGTGTCGGCGGTGATGACGCCAGCGCCCAGACCAAGCGCGCCGGCGGCAATCGCGCTGTTCTGCAAATCCGCATAGGGCAGCGTGGTGGAGGCAAGCGTGAGCGCGGTGATGCCCGCACGGGGGCTGGTGCCCAGACAATCGCGCGCGGCTTCCACACCCATGGTGATGGAATCCTCATCCCAGCTCGCGAAGCTGCGCTCACCTTTGGCGAGGGCTTTCAGGGATGGCGCCATCCAGGCATGGGCGGCGGCGATGGCGCCGCGCGCCAGGCGCAGCCGCGGCACATAGGCGCCAAAACCAGTAATTCCGTAGGGTTTCATGTCTGCCTCGGTCTCGTTATGTGGGTTATATTATGCTGACATACTAAAAGAAAGCGGTCGCTTTTTTGAAAAAAACCTCTGCAAAAAACTTTTGACCTGAGGGTACGGGCGTTGAAACGGCCTCGGTCTAAATTCGCAAAAGTTTTTTGCAGAGCTTTTTTTCAAAAAAGCGACCGCTTGCGGTTCACAGTGCTAGGTACTCGTCCAGCGTCTCGTGCCAATGCTGAATAATCATCTCCTGATACGTGCCCAGTTGCGAGTGGTGGCGCTTCGGGTTCGCCGCCTGCACGCCCGCCTGGATCAACGGCATGTTGCCCATGTCCTGGTCAAAAATCAGCGCCAAAAATCCGAACGCCGGCGCCTTTTCCATGATCGTCTCATGCAACCCAATCTCGATGCAAGGCGAGGATGGCGGCCGTGGCGTGCCCTCCGCATAGGGCATGAGCAGACGCGCCTCGAAATAGCTCTTGTTCGGGTCCGTCGGATGCGGCGTGAAATGATACACGAAGGGGATAAGCTCCGAGAGCCAGACGGCGAAATTGGGAAACATGAAATACAGCGTGGAATCCAGCATCGTACTATCTGGCTGCCCGGCGTCGCGTTGATAAGCATCGGCGTAGGCGGCGCGCATCCAATCGCCCAATTGCGCCCGCAAATCTTGTCCGGGGTCGAGCTCTGGCAACGGAAATTCCGGATAATGCCAGGCTTTTGCCAGCATCGCGCTCGCCATCGCCGCCTCGAAATTCGTGGCACTCGCCGGCGCATGCATGCTCGGCACCGCGGAGGGCACAATCTGCCGACCGATATGGCCATGCGGCGTTCTATAGATATCATATTGCGCCTGACTGTCGCCATTAAACGGCAGACCCTCAGGATGCGTGCCGACCACATGATAGGATTCCTGAAATGCCTCCTGCGAAATTTTCCAGTTGGCATCCAGTAGCTTGCGGAACCGCGCCTTGGTGTAGCGGCGCTCCGGCTGGAAGGCGGCGAAATGCGCCGGGATCACGGACAAAGCTTCTTCCAGCGGCAGCGGAGTCTCATCGGCATTGATGAAAATAAAACCGCCCCAGCGGCCGAGATGAACCTCCGGCAGCGAGCCGTTGCGTGGATTGACCGCCGTGAAATCCCAATGGCTTGGAATGCGCTGCAATCTGCCATCCACCGACCATTCCCAGGCATGGAACGGGCAGCGTATCTCATCGCCCCCGGCCGGCTTGTTGCAGAGCTTGGTGCCGCGGTGCAGGCAGGTATTGTAGAACGCCTTGAACGCATCCGGTGCTGAGCGAATCACGAAGAACGAGAGCGGACCGATTTCGACCGGTACGCGGTCTCCGATATTGGGAATATCCTCTTCCCGGCAGGCGAATTGCCAGGTTTTGGAAAATAGTTTTTCACGTTCCAGCCGGGCATATTCAGGGCTGTAATAGCGCGCATAATCCACATGCTGATGCGCGGGCTCATAGTTTCCGCCTTCCAGCATGGCGGGGGATTTTGCCTGGGAGTCCTTGGCCCAGAGTTCCGCGGTGACCGGGCGTTCGGCGCTGCCGTAGCCGCGGAGAATGTCGGGGCGTTTGGTTGATATCTCGTTCATGGTTAGCTCTCCGCATCAAGTAAGCGGTCGCTTTTTTGAAAAAAAGCTCCGCAAAAAACTTTTGTTACTTTAGACCTAGGCCGTTTCAACAACTGTGGCCCCAGGTCAAAAGTTTTTTGGTTCTTTTTTTCAAAAAAGAACCGCTTTCTTTCCCTTACAAGTGATACCCGCCATCCACCGAAATCGAATCCCCAGTGATAAAACTCGCATCCTCCGAGCACAAAAACGCCACTGCCTTGGCCACCTCCGCGCCCGTGCCAAACCGCCCGAGCGGCGTTTCCTTCTTGATACCCTCTACGAGTTGCGGGGACCAGACATGCTCCATATGGTACGCCGCATTGCCGGCCGCGATGAAACCAAGCTCCACCGTATTGGCGCGGATGCGGTAGCGCCCCTCCTCTTTCGCGATGCATTTCACCAGCATGTCAATCGCGGCTTTGGGCGCGGCGGACAGCACATCCGCCCGCGGTGGGCGCTTGAGCGCGCAGGTGCTCAGCGCCACCAGATTGCCCCCACCCTGCCCACGGAAAATTGCCAGCGCGGCGTTGAAGAGATTGAAACAGCCATTTACATCCGCCGCGAAAACATCCGCCCAGCTTTTGGGCGTGAGCTTCGAGACAAACGCCATCTCGAAGGCTGGGCCAGCGGCATAAATCACATCGCTGATCGCGCCAAACTTCGCCTTGGCATCTTGCAGCGCCACCGCGGCGGCCTCCGCGTCCGTCAGGTCGAGCTGACACGCCTCCGCCGCCACGCCGTGCTGGGCCAAATCCAGTTTCAGCGACTCGGCCTTTACCGCGTTGCGGTGGTAGGTGAACACAACGTTCCGCCCACGTTGCGCGAACTCCTCGCAGATCGCTGCCCCCACGCCGCCGGAACCGCCGGCCACAAACACCACGCCCGCCGATTTGTCATGCATCTTCACTATTTCCTTGCCGCAAGCCTGGCCTTCATTTCGGCCATCAAGGTTTGAAATTCCTGGCCGAAATACAGCCCGCTCGCGGTCAGCCGCTCGACATTGCGCGCCTGCGCCCGGTCCAAATCCGCGGCGAGTTCAATCGCGAGCTTGGCGGCACCAATCGTCTCCGGCGGCTGGCGCGCGAGGTTGAGGCAGAAGGCCCAAACATCCGCCTCAAAACTTTCATCCGGATAAACGTCATGCACGAGGCCGATATTGGCGGCCTTCGCCGCATCCATTTGTAAATTCGCCATAATAAACCAGCGCGCCCAGTGCGGGCCAACCAGCCGGGTGAGCCGGCTCACCCCGCCCGAGCCGGGAATATTGCCAAGTGCGGTCTCCGGCAGGCCATAGCGCGCGCCCGTGCTCGCCAGCCTAAAATCGCAGGAGAGCGAGAGTTCGAGCGCGCCGCCTAGGCAAGGCCCGTGATGCGCCACGACGATGGGTTTCTCGATCACCTCAAACCGGTCCAGCAGCGGGTGCAGGCTGCCGGGGCCTTGCCCGTACCACTGGCGGAATTCACGCGGGCTCGTCAAATCCGCCGGCGGCGCCATGATACCGTTTAAATCCACGCCGGCGCTGAAATACCTGCCCTTGGCGCGGATGAGCATCACCCGCAATGCGGGGTCCGTCACAAATCGCGCGGTCTCCGCGACGATGATGTCGAGCATGTCACCTGTGATCGCATTGAGTTTTTCCGGCCGGTTGAGGACGAGTTCGAGCACCGACTCACGCACGCTCACCAGAATCCGCGGCTCACTCATCAAACGCTTCCCAAAATCTAATGCTGCATGAAGATTTCACAGTTTTTGCCGGCTGAACAGCATTTTAATCAATGCCACCACAACGCCCAGGTTCAGCAGCTTCAAACTCGCGCGCAGCTCCGCCGCGGTCAGTACGGCCTCGGTGGGAATCGCACCCATGATCGTGCCCACCACGATCAAATTGCCGTCCTCGGCGCGCAAGGCGCTCACATCCATAAGCTCGGCATGGTCGGAGGTGAATAATTTCATGAATCTTCGTCCGGCTGCTCAGAGGACCGCGAATACATTTTTGAGATTTTCCTTGCTATCCATCATCATTTTCATGGCCACCGCACGGCCGCCAAAGGTCACCGTGCCGCCGGGATGCATGAACGGCCCCACCAGATACAGCGATGCCAGCCCCGGTATCTTGTACTGCGCCAGCTCCTGTAGCGGGCGGCGGCCGAGCAACTGGCCGGCCGTGGTACCAATCCCGAAAATATCGCCATGCATCATGCTGTTGGAATGCAGATGATGCTCCAGCGGCGATTCAATATGGCGCGCGATGATTTTGGAGTCGTCCATATTGGTACAATAAGATTTGAACTCCTCCCAGATGGCATCCGCGAATGCCTCTCGATGCTCGGCCCAGCCGCGCAGCCCGCCAGCTTGCAAATCCCGCGGCGCGAAATGGTAGAGATACATCGCGCAATGATTCGCATCTGGTGCGCGGCTCGGGTCCTTGCGGGAGTTCAATATCGTCAGCGGGCTCAAATGCGAGGTCGGGATTTCGCCATAGCGGTACTGGTCGAACACTTTGCGGATGCCGAGCAGATCCTTCTGCACATATTCGATGCATAGCGCCTCGGACCAAGGCTCGTTACCAGCCTTGAATTGCGGCCATTCCGAGAGCGCGATCTGCTGGTTGAGCGCGCCATGATTGCTGAGTTTGGTCGCCCTCGCGGCCGCCGCCAGTTCCTGGTCCACGCCGGGAATATAGCGCGCGAGATTCCAGGGATGAACGCAGGCCACCACGGATTCCCGTGCCACGATCACCTCGCCGGTGACCAGTTCAACGCCGGTGGCACGCCCGGAACTTACGGTAACGCGCGCAACCTCCGAATTCGTCCGCACCTCGCCGCCGTAGTGCTCAATGCATTTGATCAGCGCATTGGTCACCGCGCGCGAGCCGCCAACCGGAATATGCGCGTCATAGCTATGCGCCAGGCCGAGCAGGTTGATCAGTGTAACCCCGGTGCCCTTCACCTCCGGGCCTTCCATCGCCTCGGCGCACCATTTCATCAAATGAATGATGACTTCCGGCGCTTCGAACAGGCTTTCCAGAATGTCGTAGACACTCTTGAACATCGCATCCACCAGGCGCCGGCCCGCGGCACTGCCATCCAGAACCGAAATGAACGTGCCCGTCGGCATCGGCGGGGTGCAGGCGCCTTTGCTCAGCAGCGGCAAAAGCGCTTTGCACTCGAGCGCGAATTTCCGGTAGGTCTCGGCATCCTTGGCCGAATAGCGCGCGATGCCCTCGCAGGTCCGGTCGATATCCGTATAGGCGACCAGGCCATCGCCACTGTCAAAAATCGTCGCGAAGCCGGCATTCCAGGTCCGCCATTGCAGGCCGAATTTGGACATCAAGCCAAGCTCATCATGCGACACCGCGGGGTTGGCGATGCAGAGATAATAGCCGGAAGCATGCGGGTCGTGGATGAACCCGGGCGCGATTTCAATCGAAACAACGCCGCCGCCGCATTGCGCGTTTTTCTCCAGCACGAGCAGTTTTTTGCCGGCCTTGGCCAGATAGGCTGCGGTGACGAGCGAATTGCTGCCGGCACCCACCACCACCACGTCGTATGTGCCAGCCATGGTTCGAACATTTCCCCAAATTTAGTTCGCTTTATTATGATATGCTGGAGTTCTGTCAAGCAAGAAGAAAATGGCCCGATTCAGCACTGGCTTTCGCTCGGCCATCGGGACACGAAGCTCCGCAAAAACTTTGGTGCCTTTAGCCTGTGCCGGTTTCACCACCCATGACCCCATTGTCAAAGTTTTTTGCTTCTTTTTTTCAAAAAAGAAGCGCTTTCCTTGATTTGATTTCCTGCACCGCGCGCGCTAAATCATATGTTGCCATATAACATGTCCACATATTCTTTGATATGCCGGAAACGAGGGACCGACCATGAATCTCGAAGCCATCAAGACCTACCAGATCCAGCAGATCGAGCACGCCTATACGGAGAAGGACTCCATTCTATACGCGCTCGGCCTGGGTTATGGCGACCAGCCCGCGGACCCGAACCAGTTGCAATTCGTGTATGAAAAAGGCCTGAAAACAGTGCCCTCCTTGTCGGTCGTGCTGGCGCATCCGGGCTTCTGGGTCAGCGAGCCGTCGCTTGGCATCGAATGGGTGAAAATTCTACACGGCGAGCAAAGCTTCGAGATATTCGCGCCGCTGCCGCCGGCCGGCGTGGTGCGCGGCACCTACGAGGTTACCGCCGTGGAAGATCGCGGCGCCGAGAAAGGTGCTATCCTGCATATCACCAAACATTTGTTCGACGTGGCGACGGATACGCAGGTGGCCGCGGTGACCAGCGTGTACATGCTGCGCGGGGATGGCGGCCAGGGCGGCTTCGGCAACCCACCGCCAGCACCGGAGCCGATTGCGGATGCCACGCCGAGCCATGTGATCGAGCTCGCCACGCTGCCGCAAGCAGCGCTCATCTACCGGCTTTCCGGGGATTTTAACCCGATCCACGCGGACCCGGCCGCCGCCGCCAAAGCCGGTTTTCCGCGGCCGATTCTGCACGGGCTGTGCAGCATGGGCCTGGCGACACGCGCCCTCGTCGCGACGGTTTGCGAACATGACCCAGCGCGGTTGAAGGCGGCCTCCGTGCGGTTCAGCAAACCTGTGTTTCCGGGGGAGACTCTGCGCGTGGAAGTGTTCGGCACCGGGGGCACGTACCGGTTCCGCGCGGTTGCAACAGAGCGCAACATCGTGGTGCTGGATCGCGGCACGGCGGTTGTGGAATAGAGAAAGAAAGCAGTTCTTTTTTAAAAAAAAGAACCAAAAAACTTTTGCTCCTTTTGGGCGAAGCCGTTGAAACCGGCAACGCCCTAAAACTAATAAAAGTTTTTGCGCGCTTTTTTCAAAAAGCGCTACTTTCTTTATTGAAGATACTTCTTCCGCACCAACCCGCGCTGCACCTTGCCCGATGCCGTGCGGGGCAGCGTCACCCCAATCTCAATCCGGCGTGGAATTTTATATCCCGCCAGCAGTGTCCTAGCGAAGGCCACCAATTCCTCCCGCACCGCACTCTGCCCCGGCCGCAGTTCCACCTCGGCGCAAACCGTCTCGCCCCATTTCGCATCCGGCAGGCCAAACACCGCGCAATCCAGCACTGCTTGGTGCTGGCGCAACGCCGCCTCCACCTCCGCCGGGTACACATTCTCCCCGCCGGAAGAGATCATGTCCTTTATCCGGTCCGTTAGAAACAGAAACCCCTCGGCATCGAGCATGCCGCCATCGCCGGTGCGGTACCAGCCATCTTCCAGCGCCTCGTCCGTCGCGGCTTGCTGGTTCCAATAGCCCAGCATCACGCCAGGGCCGCGCACCCAAATCTCGCCGGGTTCGCCAACACCCAGCACACGCTTATCCGGCCCGCGTATCTCAATCGTGAATCCCGGCAGTGGCTGGCCAACCGAGCGCAACAGCCCCGGCCGCGCCAGGTCATGGTCCCGAGGTTGCAGCAGCGTGATCGTGCCCGTGGCTTCCGTCATGCCGTAATATTGCAAAAAGCGGCAGCCGATTTTCTCCACCGAGGCTTCCAGCAGCGCCGCATCCATGGACATGGCACCGTAATGAATACCGCGCAGTGTGGGGATGCGCAGCGCCCGGCGGTTCATCTCCTCCAACACGCCGCGTAGCACCGTCGGTACGATGAAGGTGCGCGTGATGTTGTGGCCCAGGCATAACTCCAGCAAGGCCGGCGGCGAGGTTTCCGCGGTGATCACCACGGTATTTCCCCGCGCCAGGCCGCACAGCACCCAGGAGAGGCCGCCGATGTGAAAATTCGGCATCGGCGAGAGCAGGATTTCATCCGCCCCCCAATCGTCGAACCCAGGGGAGGCGATCTCCACCGCGCGCTGCGCGCCCAGCGCATATTGGCTGGTGAGCACGCCTTTGGGTTTGCCGGTGGTGCCGGACGTATAGAGTTGCAGGCTTGCGGCAAACGGGTCGAGCCCTGAACGTGCGGCAGGCAAGGCCTGTGGCAACCGCGCGCGCAGCGACTCGGCAGGGAGTGTCGCGCACTCCGCGCTGCCGAGAAACTCGGCATCGCCAAGCAATAGTTTGGCGCCGCTATCATCAAGCACGTAGCCGGTCTCCGCCGCCGTGTTGCGCCAGTTTACCGGCACGAGCACGGCGCCGGCGCGGATGGCGCCAAGCAGGACAATGAAAAACAGGTCGTTATTCCGGCCCTTATAGGCAATGCGGTCTCCGGATTGGATCCCGGCTTCGCGCAGCACCGTCACCATCGCATCGCAGGCGCGGTCGAGGTCTGCATAGGTCCAGGACCAGTCTTGAAAAACCAGCGCTGTGCCGCGCGCCGCATGCGTTGCGGGATACTCCGAGGGCAGGAGAATGTTTGAAAGGTCGACGGCCGAACCTTCCGCCCTCATGTCGCCGCACCCTCTTCCTGTTTGATCGCCCGCAGCAGCAAGGGTAGCATGATAAACACCAAATAGACGAAAAACGTCGCAACCGGCAGCCAGAAACCCAGCAAGCCGTTCCAGGCAAACAGGCCGTTTGGCGTTAGTGCCGAGAACAGCCCGCCGCCCCCGAGGATAGCGACGGCCAGCGTGGCCCAGCACGCCCAGCGGGGTAAAAACGGCACAAGGCGCCGATCCGAAAAGCCAACAAGGGCAATGCAGCCAAGCTGAACCGCATATTCCGGATAGGCCATCACGAAGATCAGCCAGCCGGAATCATTGAGCAGGCGCAGAAGCTCCGGGCTGATATCCGGCCGGAAGGCGGCGATGCTCCAGATGATGCCGCACAGCATGAACAGTAGAAACAGCAAGGCGGCGGAAATATATTGGACGATCGAGAGCAGTGGAAACGCCCGGTTCTCGATACGCGCCATCTGCGTGGAGACCGCGGCCGGCCAGGTGAGCATGAGGCTGGAGCTGATGATGCCGATGAGCTGGCCGAGCTCGATATTCTGGCGATTCTGGCTATAAAAGGACGCTAGCTCGGCGCCAGTGAGGGAGGGCGATTGCGGCGGCAAAAACCCGGCGACGTAGCCGAAGCCAAAAATATAGAATCCGAGAAACGGCAGAATAGACCAGGCACACCAACGCTGTAGCCTTGTGTTCATGCCGTTCCCCCTCCGTGATGCGCCAGCTTATTTCTCTCGGCGGACCTCTTTTTGAAAAAAGCTCCCTTAAAGTCAAGTTATATTATGCTACCATATTACTTACCGGCCAGGAGGGAACCAAGAATTGCCAACCGCCATGTATCAAACATCAGACGTGCTCCACATGGTGGATGCGCATACCGTTCCGGTGATGCTGCTTTGCGGTATGGCGCTGGTGGGAAATTATATTTTTTGGATCGAGAATTTGCGCCTGGGTTTTCGCCACAAAACATATTCCATGCCCATCGGCTGCCTGCTGTTCTTTCTACCGCATGATGGCACTTTCGTGGTAATGTATCATCACTGGTTCTATGACATTCACCACTGGTTTCCGGAGCTTTGGTGGTGCGGGCTTTGCGTGACGGTCGGCATGGAACTGACATTTCTCGTGATGCTGCTGAAATATGGCCGGGCGGAAGTCGCGCCCAACGCATCCCAGGCCATGTTCACCTGCATGGTTTTGCTGGGGCTGGCGCTGTGCACCATCGTCTGGCTGGTGCTCAAAAGCGTGATGGACGACGATTTGTTTCTCGTGATTTTCGGCATCACGATCTTCTGGTGCGCGCCGTTCAACCTGGCGCTGATGGCGAGGCGCCAGGCGACGGTTGGCCAATCCCGGCTGGCATGGATCGGGTTTTTGATGATGCCAGTTTTCTACTGGCCAGCGACGTTTATTCTCTCGCCGGGGTTTCGCTCACCGTTATGGATCGCGCTGGGTGTGGCGACGATTATCGCGGGGTTGTTGAACCTGGTGTATATCCATGATCTCGATCAGCGGAGCGCGCGGCGGTAAGCCAAACGTCATTGCGCACGAAGCGAAGCAATCCAAATTTTTGAGAAATAAAAGAAGCAGATGGATTGCCACGCCTGTGTCATGACGGGGATGGGCCAAGGGCAACAAGGAGCAAAAGTTTTTTGCGGAGCTTTTTTTCAAAAAAGCGACCGCTTACTTTTCAAATAGTCCGTCCCGCCGGTTGCAGCTTCGCCCGTTGCACCCGCGCCCCCGCAACCTCGCGCGCCGGCGTGTAGCGATACGGCGAATCACTCGCCGCCACCAGGGAGATCGCATACACCCAGGCCGCCATTAACCCATAACAGGCCACGCCCGAGATCTGCGTCACCCAAAACGGTGTGGCGGGGATGTTGATCGCCAATTGCGCCGGCAGGGTGGCGCCGACAAACCCCATGCAAGCGCAAACCGGCATCAGGATGATCGCGGCGGGGAACCATTTCCAGCCACGTTTCAGATAGGGGCTAAGGAAATACAAAACCGCCACACCGAAGAACACGCCGGCG
>Ga0116226_10005796_pt1 | contig 11048 bp, 8 predicted proteins | sample S1TSphfallax_FD_89692 | JGI IMG/M metagenome (GOLD analysis project Ga0116226, IMG submission 89692) | Host-associated microbial communities from peat moss isolated from Minnesota, USA - S1T2_Fa - Sphagnum fallax MG | ecosystem: Host-associated > Plants > Peat moss > Unclassified | place: USA... | reverse complement strand
GCTCCTGCTCGACAAGAAGAGCGAGTTCCAGGAAAAGCGCACCAGGTCAGATAGCAGGCAAGCCTCTGTGGATCGACCTGAACGCAACGAACGCAGCAATCGCAGCTTTGAAAGATCGGAAAGACCACAGCAACGGGAATCGGACGAACGCGCAGCCTTTCCGCGTAGAGAGCGTATAGACCGTGAGCCAGAGGTCGGCATGCAGACTTTCCGCATCGAGGTTGGGCATATGCATGGCGTCAAGCCTGGCAACATCGTCGGTGCGATTGCCAACGAAGCAGGTCTGGATTCCAAGTACATCGGTCGTATTGAAATTTACGACGACTTCAGTACGCTGGATTTGCCTGATAACATGCCGGATGACCAGCTCCTTCATCTGAAAAAGGTATGGGTCGCCGGTCAGCAGTTGCAAATCAGCCGTGAGGGCGAGCCGGTGGAGACCAGCAAAGCCTCAGGCAAAAAGCCCCGCGCACAAGCATCCGATGATAGCAGCGCGCGCGCCGGCAAAACATCGCGCAAGGAACGCGTTGAACATCACGAAGAGATGGAAGAACCAGCTCCACGCAAGAGCGAACGCCTCACTCCTCGTACTGCGCCAGGCATGCAGGCGTATCGCGTCGAAGTGGGTCGTGTGCATGGCGTCAAGCCCGCAAATATCGTCGGTGCCATCGCCAATGAAGCCAACATCGACCCGAAATACATCGGTCGCATCGAAATTCACGATGACTACAGCACGCTCGATCTGCCGGAAGGCATGCCCAAGGAACTATTCAAGCAACTGAAGGCCGTATCGGTATCCGGGCAGCAGCTTCGCATCAGCCTTGCAGATAAATTTCCACATGAAGACTCAGGCTTCGCAGGAAAAAAGAATGCGGCGCCTGCGTCCAAAAGGAGTGACGATAGAAAGATGCACGATAAAAAGTTCGAGGGCAAGGTGGCTGACAAAGCTAAACCTGGTTCCGGCAAACGTGCCGATGCAGCAAAGCCGAAGCCACATCGCAAGGGATCAAGGTAATATGAGCAATCTGGCCAAGCAGCCTGAACACTGCTTGACCAGATTACATCATTATCAAACCCGAACCAAAGACAAGGAACAATGAAGACTCTCAGGAAAGTCGCCATCCTTGGTGGCACACGCATCCCTTTTGCCCGCAACAACACCGCCTATGTCGAGGCAAGCAACATCGACATGCTGACTGCAGCATTGACCGGAGTAGTCGAACGCTTTGGACTCAAGGGACAACGACTTGGTGAAGTCGCCGCCGGTGCCGTGCTGAAGCATTCGCGTGATGCGAATATCAGTCGGGAGGCGGCACTGTCCTGTGGCCTGTCACCACAGACCCCGGCTTACGATGTGCAACAAGCCTGTGCAACTTCCTTGGAAACCTGTCTGTTGGTCGGCAACAAAATTGCGCTTGGGCAGATTGAGGTAGGTATTGCAGCAGGCGTCGATTCCGCATCCGATGCACCGATCGCTGTGAATGAAAAACTGCGCCGCGTACTGCTGAAACTACAACGCGCCAAGACCTTCGGTGAAAAACTCGGCTTGTTGCTTGGATTACGACCATCAATGCTTGCACCATCCATTCCCAGTGTGAATGAACGCCGTACCAGAATGAGCATGGGGGATCACTGCGAACTGATGGTGAAGGAATGGCACATCACACGCGAGGCGCAAGATCAACTGGCGTTGACCAGCCATCTGAATGCAGCCAAGGCGTATGACCGTGGCTTCCATGCAGACCTGCTGGTGCCTTTCAATGGTTTGACGCGTGACAATAACTTGCGAGCTGATAGCACACTCGACAAGCTGGCGCGCCTGAAACCAGCATTCGATAAGATCTCTGGCAAGGGAACACTGACGGCGGGTAACTCGACACCACTGACCGATGGCGCCGCCGCTGTGCTGCTATCAAGTGAAGAATGGGCTGCCAGCCATGGCCACAAGCCTTTGGCATGGCTGGTCGATGCGGAATCGGCTGCCGTCAAGTTCTTCGGCCCCGACGCGGAAGGTTTGTTAATGGCGCCGACTTATGCAGTCGCACGCATGCTCAAGCGCAATGGGCTGACGCTACAGGATTTCGACTACTACGAGATCCATGAGGCATTCGCGGGCCAGGTACTGTGTACCCTTGCGGCGTGGGAAAGTGCCGACTATTGCAAGGAAAAACTCGGCGAGGACAAACCTCTCGGTTCGATTGATCGCAACAAACTCAACGTCAACGGCAGCTCGCTTGGCTTGGGCCATCCGTTCGGTGCTACCGGTGCGCGTATCGTCGCCAGCGCGGCGAAACAATTGGCCGAACATCGCTCAGTCACTGGCAAGACTGGTCGCACCTTGATTTCGATCTGCGCAGCCGGTGGTCTTGGTATTGCGGCGATTCTTGAAGGCGCTTAGACGCCTTTCTCCATTGATCCTTGAGTGTCCGCCACCAGAACCTTGGTCTTCACTTTCGCAAAGGTTTCTGCCATTTCATCGGGCACAGGGCTATCCGTAAACAAGGCATCGATTTCTGAAAGATGCCCAAGACGAACCAATGCCGGACGTCCGAACTTCGAATGATCCGTCGCCAGGAACACGGTACGCGAGTGGCCGATGATTGCTTCGGATACGCGCACCTCGCGGTAATCGAAATCGCGCAAGGTGCCATCCATTTCAATGCCGGAAATGCCGATGATACCGAAATCAACCCGAAATTGACTGATGAAATCAACTGTCGCCTCGCCGATGAGCCCACCATCGCGCGCCCTGACAACCCCGCCAGTCACGATCACTTCCACACCAGGGTAATTGCTCATGATCGCCGCCACGTTCATGTTATTGGTGATCACCCGCAAATCACGATGATTCGATAACGCGCGCGCCACTTCCTCTGTTGTGGTACCGAGGTTGATGAACAAGGTTGCCTGGTCGGGAATGTGCTTTGCGACCAAGGCCGCAATGCGCCGCTTTTCTTCCAGGAGCAAACTCTGGCGCGCGTTGTACGCCATGTTCTCCGAACTCGACGAGAGGCTTGCCCCACCGTGATAACGACGCACCAGGTTCAAATCGGCCAACAGATTGATATCGCGCCGTATCGTTTGATGGGTTACCCGAAATAGGGTAGCCAACTTGTCAACCGATGCAAATCCTTCGCGCTGCACGCAACTCAATAACTCCTGTTGACGTTGGTTTAGTGTTTGCGATGTGACTTGTTGCATAGCGAACATTCTCTCGTTCCAGGCACTTCCAATGGATAAATCAACTAACGACTGCCCCGCATTCTAATCGAACGAACAAGCGTAGCGCCGCCTGTTCATCAAATCCAGGAAATTGCCAAATATAAATTTGATAAACAGTCCTTGCATTTCAAGCATGATAAAAATAATAAAAATGTACTATATCGACCTTCAAAATGTTCGAATAGTGATATAAGATTCGATTTCGAACATAATAACGCAGCAAATTATCAATTGCATATGATTTTCATGACTTTATTCCCGTAATCGCCATGACAAACGATCAAGATCAAGACTATGACTTGCTGGTAATTGGCGGCGGCATCAATGGCGCAGGAATCGCTCGCGATGCATCCGGTCGTGGCTTGCGTGTACTACTTTGCGAAAAAGATGATCTGGCTTCTCACACTTCCTCGGCCAGTACGAAACTGATCCATGGCGGATTGCGCTATCTGGAATATTACGAATTCGGATTGGTACGCAAAGCACTCAAGGAACGGGAAGTTTTGCTGCGGGCAGCACCGCATATCATTCACCCTTTGCGTTTCGTCATGCCACACGTGCCAAGCTTGCGACCGGCCTGGATGATACGCGCAGGGCTTTTCCTTTACGATCATTTGAGCCGACGCGAGTTGCTGCCGGGGAGTCGTAGTGTGCAATTACGCCATCATCCTGCTGGCGGGCCATTGCAATCATCGATGACACGTGGATTCATTTATTCCGATGCTTGGGTAGATGATGCACGACTGGTGGTATTGAATGCGCTCGACGCCAGAGAGCGCGGCGCGACGATCTTAACCCGCACCCGATTTATATCAGCACAACGCGAGGCCAAAGGATGGTCTGCCCAACTGGAGCTGGAGGGACGGGAAATACGGACAATACGTGCCCGCGCTATCGTCAACGCAGGTGGCCCCTGGGCGAGCAAGCTACTGCATCAGACAATCAAACATCCGCAGAGCAATGATTTGCGCCTGATCAAAGGCAGCCATATCGTCACCAGAAAACTGTTTGATCACGATCACGCCTATATTTTTCAAAATCCAGACAAACGTATCATTTTCGCGATCCCCTTCCAGGGCGAATTCACATTGATTGGCACCACCGATGTGGAATATCACAGCGATCCCGGCCAAGTGAGTATTTCGCCAAACGAAGTCAATTACCTGTGCGAATCGATTAATCGTTACTTCAGCCAGCAAATCACACCAGGCGATGCAATCTGGAGCTATTCCGGCGTGCGCCCGTTGCTGGCAGGCGAAGATTCGGATAACCCATCCGCCGTCACCCGCGATTATCAGCTTGAGCTGGATGCTCCTGACAACCAGGCACCGCTACTCTCCGTCTTCGGCGGAAAAATCACCACCTTCCGTCGCCTGGCAGAAGATGCAGTTGACCTGCTCAAAGACAAGTTAAGTATCAGCAAACCTACCTGGACAGCAAGGACGCCATTGCCAGGTGGCGATTTACCCCAGACAAATTTCAAGTCGTTTTTGACGGAATTTCATAACCGCTATCCCTGGTTACCGCGAGAATTGGCACGACGTTATGCCCGTAGTTACGGCAGTCGAGCTACGCGCATGTTAGGCAATGCAAACGCGATGGCAGCTCTGGGTGAAGAACTGAGTCCGGGCTTGTTTGAAGTCGAAGCACGCTATCTGGTCGATCAGGAATGGGCGATGACCACCGATGACATCCTTTGGCGACGCAGCAAATTGGGTTTGCACACCAATACGCAAAGTATTTCACGCCTCAACGATTGGTTGACGATGCAATCGACCGAGAACGAAAGCTTGCAGCGTATGAGCGGATAAAAGCGAATTGAACATATTTTGGAACTGACCGAATTGCCGGAGCGGAAAAGACCGGCATAAAAAATCTAGAACCCCACATATCGAAATGGAGACGACAACAATGGACGGTAAATATATTCTGGCGCTCGACCAAGGGACAACCAGCTCACGTGCAGTATTGTTCGATAAGGCCGGCAACATTGTCTCGGTGGCGCAAAAAGAGTTTCAGCAAATTTATCCACAACCGGGCTGGGTGGAACATGATCCGCAGGAAATCTGGTCAACGCAGGCTGGTGTCGCTGCCGAGGCTGTAACACGTGCAGGACTGAACGGCTCGCAAATCGCTGCGATCGGGATTACCAATCAACGGGAAACAACAATCGTATGGGATCGTGAAACTGGTCGCCCGGTCTATAACGCCATCGTCTGGCAGGATCGCCGCACAGCCACTTTTTGCGATGGCTTGAAAGAACGCGGCCTCGAAGAAAAAGTACGTGCTAAAACCGGCTTGCCAATCGATGCCTACTTCTCTGCGACGAAGATACGCTGGATACTCGATAACGTACCCGGTGCGCGCGAGCGAGCAGCACAAGGCAAGCTGGCCTTCGGCACTGTCGATAGCTGGTTGGCATGGAACTTCACCCAACATGGATTGCACGTTACCGACGTCACCAATGCATCGCGTACGATGCTGTTCAATATTCATACACTCGAATGGGACGAGGAACTGCTCGATGCATTACAAATCCCTCGCAGCATGCTGCCGGAAGTACGTTCGTCGTCAGAAATTTACGGCAAATCCAAAACGACATTATTTGCGTCCGACATTCCGCTGTCAGGAATTGCAGGCGATCAGCATGCCGCGTTGTTCGGGCAAATGTGCACGCAACCTGGCATGGTCAAGAATACCTATGGAACCGGTTGCTTCCTGGTCATGAATACCGGCGACAAGCCGGTTGAATCGAAGAACAATCTGGTGACGACGATCGCATGGCAGATCGGCAACCAAGTCAACTATGCGCTAGAAGGCAGTATTTTCATTGGTGGCGCTGTCGTACAATGGCTGCGCGACGGCCTCGGTATCATCAAGAGCGCATCCGACATCGAGGCATTGGCACGTTCCGTACCCCACAGCGACGGCGTCTATCTCGTCCCAGCATTTGCCGGACTCGGCGCGCCTCATTGGAATCAGCATGCGCGCGGTTCGATGTTTGGCGCAACACGTGGCACCACATCAGCACATATTGCGCGTGCGGCGCTCGACAGCATCGTCTATCAATCCTACGATGTGCTGCATGCGATGGAAGCAGACCTCGGCAGCAAGATTGCCGAATTGCGCGTGGATGGTGGGGCGGTTGCGAATAACCTGTTGATGCAATTCCAGTCCGACATTCTCGGCGTCAATGTCGTTCGTCCGCAAATCACTGAAACCACTGCCCTTGGCGCAGCTTATCTCGCTGGGCTCGCGGTCGGCTACTGGAAAGACATCGGCGAAATTGAAAACCAATGGAAGCTTGATCGACGCTTCACGCCCACACTGGCATCGAACGAGGCCAAGGTACATTTACAAGGGTGGCAGCGCGCAATCAATGCAAGTAAAGCCTGGGCAGATGCTGTGTAATTCAGCATCGTTCCCAGTACGCTTTCCAACAAATCATTCAAAGGAAAAACATGCATCCTTTATTCGCTGAATTTATCGGCACAGCCTTGCTCGTCCTGTTGGGCAATGGTGTTGTAGCAAACGTTCTTCTGCAAAAAACCAAAGGCCACGGTAGCGGCTTGGTCGTCATCGCCTTGGGCTGGGCGATGGCTGTCTTCGTCGGCGTATTTTGTGCAGCAGCAGCCAGTGGCGGCCACTTGAATCCCGTGGTGACAATCGCCTTGGCTGTTGCCAACAAATTCGCATGGTCGCAAGTACCTGCCTATATCACCGCGCAAATGCTGGGGGGTATGGCTGGTGCCTTCCTTGTCTGGGTGGTTTATCAAAAGCATTTTGAAGAAACCATCGATGGCGATACCAAGCTGGCGGTATTTTGCACAGGCCCGGCAATCCGTGGCACCTTGGGCAATCTGGCGTCGGAAACAATCGCCACCTTCGTGCTGGTATTTGCCGTGCTGAACATGGCTGCGCCCAAGTTCGGTCTGGGTGCGGTCAGCGCTCTTCCGGTTGCACTGTTGGTTTTGGGAATTGGCGTGTCACTAGGTGGCACAACGGGTTACGCAATGAGCCCGGCCCGCGATCTGGGGCCTCGCATAGTACACGCAATCCTGCCAATTCCAGGCAAGCGCGACAGTGATTGGCGCTATGCATGGGTGCCAGTAATTGGGCCACTGCTTGGCGCCGTCTTGGCTGCGCTGGTATTCAGCGCAAACGGTTAAATGTCGCAGCGCCCCCAAGATTGACTGAGTATTTAACTTATCCTGCCTATTTTTAGGCAGGATAAGGCAAAGTGATTCCCCGATTCGCCAGACGTATCAGCACCAAACCCTCCATATTTGATCAACACCATTAACTGCTTTCGGATAGCCCAATCCGACGATTGCCAGAAGTAGAATGGCATTCAGCAGTCTCCACGTCGTTGCATTGCCCGCGACAGTAAAACCGCAAGAAAGTAATGCTGCATATAACAGCAGCCATGTTATCTTTGGGAATATCGCGACCACACTGCTCTATCCCTTAGATGTACAGAGAAGCGTCGCAATCCCCTCTCCTAGATATTCGGAAAGCTATTTATGCAAAAAACCGTATTCATTACAGGTTGTTCCAGCGGTATCGGTGCTGCAATGGCAAAGGAGTTTCATCAACGCGGTTGTTTCGTCTACGCGACTGCACGCAAGATAGATGCACTGGCCCCACTTGCAGAACAAGACATACGGACATTGGAGCTGGACGTGAACGATGACCAGAGTATTGCAAATGCATTTGCTGCAGTCACTCAGGAACGTGGGCAAATTGATGTGTTGATCAATAACGCTGGATTCAGCCAGGTTGGTGCCCTCATTGACTTGGATCGCGACGCTTTTCGGAAGCAATACGAAACCAACGTCATTGCCCCCATGTTGGTTACACGCGCTGCGGTCCCTCTCTTGCGTACATCATTCAAGCAGGATGGCAAAAATCCGATTGTCGCCAATGTAGGCAGTATTGTCGGTATCACGGCAACCCCATTTGCCGGTGCGTATTGTTCAAGCAAAGCTGCCATTCACTCCTTGTCCGATACGTTACGCATGGAACTCGCGCCCTTAGGCATTGATGTTGTCATGATTCAGCCTGGCGGCGTCCAGTCCAGCTTCGGCAATCACGCAGAGGCTGCAATTTGCTTGCCGACCGACTCATATTATCGGTCCGTGGAAGACGGTATTCGTGCGCGAGCACAAGCCGGTCAGCAACAAGCCACGCCTGCGGAAGAATTCGTTCGTCCGATAGTCGTCTCTTTATTATCAGGTAATTCTTCGACCGTGTTGCGAGGCGGGAAAAACAGCTTCAGACTCCCTCTGCTTAAGAAACTACTTCCCACAAAAGTCCTTGATGCAAAGCTTTCCGCGATCTATGGCCTGAATCGGTTAACTTCACGGAGATAGCCGGAGCCATCGGTGATGCCGGATAGTTGCCCATCATCGGCACAAAGGCATTCGCGTTAAATTCCGAACGCTTGATCCTCGTCGCAGTTACGCCGCAAGCATCCTTCCGCAACTATGGATGTGTCTTGCAATTAAACAACTGGATGAAAAGCATCACCGGTCTGATAATGCCCTTGACAGTTATGGCCTTGCAGTGCCTTGCGTAAATATATTTATATAAGTAGGCTTACATTAATCATGAAGACCTGCAATTGAAAGCAAAATATAAGCATTCCAATATTCAGGATTCATGTAACACCGTGCACAAGTAACCCAGCTCAGTGTGCAACTTTCGCAAACTAATGACATCATATCCATAGGCGAATATAGCCAATAGTTTGCCCATCACCTATGGAGGACTTGCAATGGCAGGAAAAAAGCATCACCAAGCGACCAAAATCGACATTGGCATTTCTGAGAAGAACCGCATTGAGGTGGCAAATGGCTTGTCAGCATTGCTGGCAGATAGCTACACGCTCTACCTGATGACGCATAACTTTCACTGGAATGTGAAGGGACCGATGTTCAATTCCCTGCACCTAATGTTCATGACGCAATATTCAGAACAATGGGCTGCACTCGACATGATCGCGGAGCGTATTCGTGCGTTAGGCTTCCCTGCCCCAGGGACTTATAAGGAATTTTCAAAGCTTGCCTCGATCAAGGAAATCGAGGGCGTGCCCAAGGCTACTGATATGGTTCGCCATCTGGTTGCCGCACAAGAAGCAACGGCCCGTACCGCACGTCACGTATTTGACGTAGCCAGTGCAGCAAATGATCAGCCGACCGCAGACTTATTGACCCAACGGCTCGAAGTTCACGAAAAGACAGCCTGGATGCTGCGCAGTCTGCTCGAAGAGTAATACGCTCTTCATCAATGGCTACATGCGGCCCAATTCGTTTGGACCGCATTCGCATTGATCATCCAGCCAAAGAAATATCCAGCTAACTACGATACACTTTTGGAAGGTCGAATAACAATCACACGGCCAAATTCTTTGTCATCCAACTCAAATCGAAAGGAAATCACAATGCCAGTCGATGCGAAATACAAGACGACCGCAACAGCAACCGGCGGCGGACGTGACGGCAAGACTGCTCTTGCCGACGGCACGCTTGCCTTACAACTTGTTGTTCCCAAGGAATTGGGCGGCCCTGGTGGCGATGGGGCCAATCCAGAAAAGCTTTTTGCATTGGGCTACTCAGCCTGCTTCCTCGGCGCACTGCGTGTCGGAGCGACGCAGACGAAGAAAAAGGTTCCAGACGGCACCACTGTCACAGCAACGATCGGGATCGGCCCTCGTTCGGAAGGCGGCTTTGGTATCACAGCAGCACTCGAAATTTTCCTGCCCGGCATGTCACAAGACGAGGCCCGCGAACTGGTAGATGTGACGCATGGCATCTGCCCATACTCCAATGCCATCAAAGCCAGTGTCGATGTCCAACTGAACGTACGAACCTCTTAGGTCAATGTGGATTTTGCGAATCAGAAAATAAAAATAGCCTGTTCAAAAGCAGGCTATTTTTCACGATGCTGATTAAGGGGCACTGGTAAAAGGTTTTGACTGTGTTCACTCCTGTGAACATCATACCGCCTCTAGCATGATGTTCCTAAGACAGAGAGTGACTAGACAGTCCCAAAGCGCGCAATACATGCCACACATTCGCTTCGCTGAAGGTCTCACCAAATTCGTGTTTGATGAGCACAACAACGCGACTAAGAGTCTATGATTCTGTCGAAAAGCCATAACTGATTGCACCATTTTGATATAGCGCGGAGAGTCGGCGCAAATCGGAATCATCCGACGCAGCGGGTCTGCCCAGTAGTTTTATTTCCCAGGACTTGGGATCAATTGCAACCATGCGTGCCCAGTTCAAGAGCGTCTGCCGGCTAACACCGCAAGTTCGGGCAACTTCAGCGCGAGCACATCGTCGCGCAAAGCCATAGATGTAGCTCATCAGTCCATCTATTCGTCATGGACACCATCCTCGCCGATTTGCTGGCATTCATTCAGGACGGGATCGCCTGGCGCTTACCGCCGGGCGCTTACGAACGGAAGATGGATCAGATGGCGAGAGTGCCGCCTTGAAGCGTGATGTGCGAATCGGGAATCGGGAATCACGAAGAAGAGGGAATAGATCGGAGAGGAATTGGGAATTTCGAAGGGGGAAACGCCATTTTGCCCCTGTTGCACTTTAACGCCCGTGGCATTTAGCGTTTAATTGGGGTATGGCAAACAAGATACCTTCCTCGTTAAAATGGCTGATTGATAAGCGCGCTAGGCTTGATGGTTGGGTATTCCGGAGCAACGTGACCGGTGATTCCGGACGAACGTGACCGACGATTCCGATTCAACGTGACCGGCCATTCCGACTGAACGTGACCGAATTTCGGGTGTTTCCGGAATCGTCGGT